>Ga0256913_10001929_pt1 | contig 10574 bp, 4 predicted proteins | sample Axial_MatmetaG_FD_185970 | JGI IMG/M metagenome (GOLD analysis project Ga0256913, IMG submission 185970) | Deep-sea worm associated microbial mat communities from Axial Seamount, Juan de Fuca Ridge, Pacific Ocean - Axial_Mat | ecosystem: Environmental > Aquatic > Marine > Oceanic > Microbial...
TTAAAGTAATTAATAGCAGTAAATTAATCAGCAAAACACAAAGATACCAGATATAACAAGCTGCGATGACTCCATACTCCCTACGGTCGTACAGAGCATGCAGCAGTACCGTTCTACACCATATTGCCCAAAACCATTTGAAGAAAAGGAATAAAAATTATTTGTTTTAAAAATAGAATTACAAAAATAATACGTAAATAATGGCAGCGATTTATGTGCTTTGTACGTCTTAACTAATAATGGAAATAAAATAACTGTAATTAAACTACGATTAGAAATTTTATCATGATATTAGCTTTTATTTCAAAAATATGTTTGGTTGCTTTGGTTGTATTATTATTACAATCTAATGGTTATTTTATTTCGGATAATCGTTTAACATCAAAAAATTATTTTTCATTCATTAAACAACATAAGGTGGAAATAATAAAGAAGATTTGCAATCAAAATATTGCATATTTTCATTTATGCAATCCACCATTCTGGTGAATTTTAGACTTATCAAATGCATAATATTTGATATGTCTTAAAACTCTTATGGCTAAATGCCGTAAAAAAGAGAGCCCACTATATTTTTATATGGTTATAAGGAAACCAAATAAAAGTGAGCCCTCAAACTCTGTAAGAGGGTGCGAAGGTAGTGGATTTTCTTTAAAATGAATTAATTTTATTTAAAGAAAAAATATAAGCAATGAAAAAAACATTTTTAATTTCGATAATTACAATTGTGCTTTTCTCATTTGTAATGATACAATGCACAAAAGAAAATACAAATGAAATAAATACAAGTAAAGAAAATAACATTGAATTTAGGTCAAATATTTCTATTGGAGGAGAAGTCTTATCTCCAACTTGTGATATATTTTCTGATTTACCCGGTGCTCAATGCGCTCCAGAGGATACTGTAACAAAAATAATTACATCACCAAATGGTTGTAATGTTAGAGTTACTATGCACGTTAAATTTTGCGCTGATTTTGCTAATAATGATATTAATATTGAATTTAGTGATTTAAATTGGTCATTAACCTCTCCATTTTCTTTAGGGTGTCAAAACTGGTGGATGAGTTTATTTCAGGCTCAACAAGGTCAACAAAATCAAATGTTGGATGATTTTGAAGAATATATTGAACAAGCATTTGAAGATGAATATATGACAGACTATGTTATAGATAAAGGTATATCTTGCAATGGTCCCTTTGAATATGCTTCTACATATTTTTACAAATCTCCTTGTACCCAAAGATGTATGACTCCTCCTGGATCAATAGATGAACCATTTTTTACTTATACTACACCTTGTGCAGATGATGGTTGTTGTGGAAAATATACTTCTTACTGTCTCAATGAAGATGGTAGCATCATCAAAGATGGACCTAATACATATCAGATTACTGCCTGTACCCTCTTCCATCCTGTTGATTGTTACAGGGAAACGATACAGTGGGGAGATTGCACTGACGATGGTTGCGAATAATATTTCACCTGTTTTGCTCTTTGAATAGTATGAAGCTTTATTAAATTCTAAATTTCAGTCAAATTATATATATTTGTGGTCTGGAGATTAGTAAAGCATAAAAACTTGCAATTCAATCAAAAGGTCTTATATATAACCTGTCAGGAAAAAAGGATTCCTTTTTTCCTGACTTTTATTAACTTTTAAAATTCAGTATATGAAAACAAAATTTACTTTAATAATCGTTTTTTCAATGTATATTATTTTGGCTCATAGCCAATCAATACCATACAAAGAGATTAAGTTTAAAAACTTAAATCCATTATGGATATATGCTCCAATTGATAGTGCAATAATAACTGAGAATAATGATGGTAGAAATCATTTTGCAAATATTTCTGATATTCCAATACCTCATTATATTGATGATAATTATCTATATATTGCTCATCATATATTTTCTTGGACAAACGAAGTAGAAGGAGCTCTTCTTGAAAAGATTAACCTTACAAATGGAAATATTGAGTGGTCTAATAAATGGGGGTTAAGTAATAATGATAGACAAGAATGGGTTGAATCAATTTTTATTGATGGTGAAGGATATCTGAATGTGATTACAGATAAAAGAATCGTAGAGCCTTTTAATGACAATTTTCCAACGTTTAATTATTTTGGTGATACTTGTTTATTAAGTATTAGAAAATTTAATACAAATGATGGTGTATTGTTTGAGCATATTGAATCTGAGATTGACGATTCTGAATCAATCAGAATAAAAAACAATGTATTTGGAAATACAATCTTGTATCCTGTTTCCAATACAAAGTTTCAATACTATGAATTTGATGCTTGGCATGGAACTATTTCTTTATACAATATTGATGAGAATGGACATCCTATTTCAGATGTAATTATTGATACGGTCCAGTTTATGGACAATGTTGATATATCAATTGACGATGTGAAATTCACTAGATATATGGTCAAAGTAAGTAGAGATACTTTCATAACTTTGGATATTCTAATTGGTGAACCTAATTCAAATATTGACACACAAAATATTGTTACGATTTATGATGGAGAAATGAATGTTATTAATAAGTTTCGAATTGATTCTTTGTTGAAATATAATTATGAAAAAATATTTTTAAAATATGCTAATAAAGATTTTATTCATATTTATGGGCGAAATCGACTACAGAGTGCTAGAGATACCAATTTTTATTTAATAGTAAATTACAATGGCGAATTACAAAGACAATTTACTGGTGTTTACAAAGGCAGAAACCATTCTTTGGGTTTGCCATTGTATTTAGAGAAGGAAAATGAATACTTACAATCCTGTTTTAGTACTCATTACTACGGGCTTGATTTTGTTTTAACTAATCCAAACGATAGTACTACATTGCTAAAAGAATTTTATATCAATGATATAGATTACGGCTATTATACAAATTATCTAGAGCAATTAGAAAATGGCGATATTTTAGCATTTGGATATACATCTTATTTTGATGACAATAGATATGTATTTATTTGTCCTACAATAATGCGTATAAAGGCTGAAGACTTAGGCATAGAAAGTACCTCTACTGATGATATTTCTTTCAACATAAATAAATTACTTATCGCGCCAAATCCAGTAAAAAACAATTTGAAAATATCGTCTGAAAATCTATTAATTAGGAGAATACTGGTTTTTAGTATTCTAGGAGAGTTAATAATTGAAAAAGAGGTAAACCTAAACAATATTCAATCTTTAAATGTAGAAAATTTAGGTAAAGGAATTTATATAATTAAAGCTTATGATGATAAAAATAAATACGAAATAGGCAAATTCATTAAACAGTAGATAAAATACGGTGTAGAACATGCCGTATACACAATGGCAAATTTTCACGTATTTTTACGAAAAATACCCTAAAAATCTACAATTGTTTATTACACTGAGATTGTGGTAAAAAATATTTGCCACTGTGCATACTGCCATCCGTTAGATTCTCATTATAAATTTAAAGCAATTAGATTACGAGCAAATCCGTGACAGTATTTTGGCGATGTGGTTGTTAGTGAAATTTTGAGTTTACCACTTTAAATTTAAAATGTTCATTGTATTTTTTTATCATCGAGCTAAACAAGCAAAAGCAATCGGTTGCTCTTAACGGAAAAATATCATCTTATTAATGATGATTTATTAATAATACGGATAATTGTCGCAGCATGGTAGTGTGAATTTTTAAGCAAAATATCGGGTTTTAAACGTAAAATCAGTGCTTTTTTCATCATTTTTGTTCCGGAAATTGCATGTAATCTTCGGTTAAATTATGCTTTGCTGGAAACGTAAAAAATAGCATTCCCGCAAGATTTGCAAAAATACCGTTCAAAATTTATTATTGTGCAAATTTTTTTGTAAAATTGCCTATTGTATGTGCAGTGAATTATAGAGTTTTTGCTGGATTAAGCCAAATTTTGAATAATAAACGTCAAAGTTTATGATTTATCGGCAATGCTGTATTTTTACTCCGGTAAATGTACTGAAAAATAAAAATGATTTGATTCATTATGTGCAAAATGCTGCTTGAATCGAGGAAAATCTACGGGTAAAAACGTAAAAAATGATATTTTCCTTATTTGTTTGGATGCATACAAAAGTGTTGCTTGCTATTCCAAAAATACTGTCAGCATAGCCCGGTGAATATAGAAAATTTGATAATTATTAAAAACTTAAGCGGTTAAAATATGAACGAGAACTAACATCGTGTATGACATCATAGCCGACTATCGTCAGGCTACGCTGCATACACAGAACCGTTATGTATGATATCACCTTGCTCTTATAAAAGAAAAAATAAAAATACAGTGGAGATAAAAACCATCCCGCACTATGACAGAGATGTCTCATCACTCAAACCAATACGCACATCACAGTCATAGTCTTTACAATGCAATAAATAAATCCTATAAACTTTGCAACATATCAAAAACTTACTGCATCTTTACACTACAACTTACAATTTTTTTAAAATGAATTAACTTCTATATTTTATTATAAATTGTAATTGTTGAAATCAAAATAACAATTATATGTTAAAATTTGATATTTTTATTACTTAGTTTGATATTAAAACATATCCGATAATTATTTAACCCAATAAATACCAATAAATTATATCTAAAAACATAAGAATAAATAAATAATTTTATTATTACTTGCAATAAAAACTGAAAAATTGGAAAGGATAAAAAACATAAAAATGCAATCAGCAATCAGTTTACCCTGTGAAATTGCAAAAGCAATATTTCATCAGGACAGTCAGCATGTCTATTTTAAAATAAAAAATTCCCCAAAACGATTTTGCTTTAACATCCCGAAAATGGAATTAGCGCGTATCTGTCATAGCGTATTATATTATTTGCAGGCTGATCTGCCGTTTTTGATACGGAAGACTTGCTAAGTTTTAAAACATTAGTAAGTCTAAGACGATACCTATAGTCAGGAATCTTTCCTGCAAAATCGCAAGTAAACGTATAAAGTTCCTGTCAGTCTTGATACAAGCGAACAGGGTAGACAATAAAAAGAGAGCCCGTTACCACAAAATCTCGGTTTTCGCAGAACCGAAGATTATATTAGACTCTCCAACTCGAAAAGAGAGTGTAAAGGTAATGAATAAATCTGTTTTAATTGTCTCAAATTCATATTTTCTATTTAGGATAGGACATAATATTTTATTGACTTTATTAAATCTATAAAAATGAAAAAATATATTATTATTTTATTACTTTTGTTTAGAACTATTATAGCTTTCTCTACAGAAGTGGATTCAAGAAAAGCAATGAACGTTGCAAAAAATTTCTACGAACATAAAGCTCCTGAATCTTATACAGATTTTTCTATAAAGAATTATTATTTGTTGAATTATTTTGACACACTATATGCTGATACCGTAGGATTATATATATTTAATTTTAATAGTGGGGGTTGGGTCGTTGTAGCATCTGATGATGTTTCATACCCTATTCTTTCATTTGCCTATAAATCAGAATTAAAACAGTCAGAACTTGATAATGCCATAACTCAAATTTTTGAACATTATTTTAAACATATTTCTTTTAAAATTAATTGTAAATATGAAGATACTCAATATTTAGAAATTTGGAGAAATTTAGAAAATCATTATTTCATTGGCACAAGAGATTTTGACACCCCAGTACCTTCACTTTTAGAGACATACCAAACTTCTAGATGGGCAGGATGGGGGCCTTATTTTGCAGGAGCCCCTAGTGATGATGGTACAAATGGTTGTGTCCCTCTGGCAATGTCTCAAATAATGAAATTTTGGGAATACCCTAATAGACCTGAGGGACAAGTATCATATACTGCTAATGGGAATACATATTCAATTAATTATGATTTAGAACCTGATTATAATTATAGTAACATGCCATATTTATTACAAAACTGTGGACCTGTAGATGGTAATTGGGACTGGTTGTACGATACCCCTCCAACAGTAACTTCCCCTGAAGGATTAGAAATAGGTAGACTTCAATATCATTGCGGACTAGCTGTTCATATGTACTGGCAGGACAAAAATCCAAATTATAATAGTGGTACATCTGGTAATACTGATGATTGGGCTCAAGCAATGGTTGATCATTTTGGCTATTCCTCTAATTACGAATATATTACGTCTTATAATAATGGTTCCCCTGATGAAACATTTAAAGAAAAATTAAGAAATGATCTAAATAAACAGCATCCAATATTGTTTTGGTATCCATATCATGCATTTTTAATAGATGGTTATCAAGATGATGGATTTGGTAATTATGATTTCTTTCATTTTATTTTAGGTAGAGGAGGGGCTGATTATGGTTATTATTATTTATATGATTCCGATAATGATGGGATACATCAAATATCACCAAATCATACAAATTATTCAGCTGTCGTTAATCTTGTGCCATATAATAATTATACTTGTGGTACAGGCTATGATATCCATTTAAATACAAATACCATATACGATACAGATATGAATGTTCCCGGAAATATTATCATTAATCCTGGTGCTCAACTTACAGTAACAGCTAAATTAAAATTTGGTGATAATAAGAGAATTATCGTTAAACGTGGAGCTAAACTTGTTCTTGATGGTGGTCATTTGACAATATGTGATAATGCAACTAAATGGGATGGTATTATCGTAGAAGGTAATTCAAATCTTCCACAACCTGATTACTGGGAAATGCCTGCATCTGATGAAGCCGGTATTGTTGTGACTAAAAACAATGCAAAAATAGAAAATGCACATATTGGAATATCGACTAATTATTCAGGTCAATGGACTGATCAAAAATGGGGTGGTGTTGTACACAGTGAAGATACTGATTTCTCAGGATGTTGGAAAGGAATAGAATTTATGAAATATGATCTTGAGAATAAGAGCTACATTGGAAATTGTACCTTTTCAAGATGGAAAGAAGGTATAACTATTTGGGCAACTGATGGTATAGAAATTGAAAATTGTTCTTTTGACGATCAATATTTAGGAGTAGGATTTTTGGATTCTAAAGTTTTTGTTCAGCATGATAATTCTTTTACAGGTTGTACTCGTGGTATTTTGGCAATGGAATCAATTCCGGGTGATTCGCGTTTGGTTGTGGAAGATGATAACGAATTTATTAATAATGATACGGCGATTGTCTTATCCGGACAAAACTATTCGGCTATACGAAATAATAATTATTTTGAAAGTAATGATGTCGGTGTGAAAATTTCAGGATACAATCAAGTTGATATTTTGAATAATTTCTTTGTGGCTAATAATGACAATGTCACTTCGGATGTTACAGGCAATAATTATAACGTATTTAGTTGTAATGTAATGACTGGACAAGATAAAGGCATTTGGTATTTGAATGAAAATTTGAAGTCTGAATTTCTTTCCAACGATTTTATCGGTACTTATGATGTGGATGTATTCGGTTTAGATGCTTCTATTAAAGGAAAAGTCGGATCTGAATATAAAGCTGCATTAAATCTTTTTAGTGATATTGACCATGATTTATATTGGGCAGATTATCTGGGTAATAGTGAGTTTACTTATTATTTACCATTAGAGCCAATCTCACGTACAGATCCTAAATATAACGGAAATTTTCTAAAGGAATTTTCTTCAGAACAGGAAGAAAATTGTATTGATATACCACCACCTGTAATTACAACGGTAATTTTAAAAAAGGTTATTGATGATTATTGTTATTGGTATTATAAATACAAGGAGAATCCCAATAATAGAGAATATAAGAAAAAATTTTTAAAGTATGAAAAGAAACTTCATTCATACTATTATTATTGGAAATATAGTAAGAATGATAAAAAAACTTGGAAAGAAATCGAAGACATATTGAAAACAATATGCGGACATAGATGGAAAGTCACATTATTCGGACATTATCTTAGTACCGGATATTTTACAAAAGCGGATAGTGTGCTTAATGTAATAAATACGTTAATAGATAAGGGTAGTAGTATTCCCGAAGATATGTCGAATGAGCAAATCGGGGCATTTATAGAAATTCAAAGAATAAATTTAAAACTACATGAAATCAATAGATATCAAATAAGTGATTTTGAAAAAGAAACTTTACAATCTTATGCATTAAAAAATATCCCTGAGAGTGCTTATGCAATTGGTACATATTATTTGGCTACCGGCGAACTGATTTCAAGACCATTGCCGGATTACCAAGAAAGGTTGGAATATAGAGCAAAAGAGTACAAAAAACAAGAATGGCTTTTGTATCCAAATCCTACATCAAATAAATTGAATATAGTATATGGTGGTAAAAACAAACACGAAGGTGCTATTGAGATGTTTGATATACTTGGTAATATGGTATTGAAAACAGACTATTTATTGAAAAGAGGACGTAAAAAGCAAATAGATGTATCAAATTTAAAGTCCGGAATATATATATTGAATATTTTGGATAATAATGATAAAATCATCAAAACAGAGCGAGTAGTAATAGAATTTGGGAAATAATTAATTTTGTTGCTTCCTTTTCTTATTTTGAAAGGGAAGCAACTTATTAAATTTAACATATAATTATGAAAAAAACAATAATTTTAATAGTGTTCTTTCAGGTGTTTTGTTCATTTATAATAAATGCTCAAAACGTTTTTACTAAATTTTATGATATTGAAAATCGTTCTGATTATGGAATGGAAATAAAATATCATAAAGGGAATTATTATATATATGGAAAAGGTGGACAATTTGATACACTTTCAAATTATGAATATGGGCATGAATATTTGGCAGTTATAGATTCCGTCACACTTGAGCTAAAAAAAATATTTTTTTTTAAAGAATCTATTTTTGCCACTATTGGTAATGTTATGGAAATTGTAAATGATACTATATATATACTTGCTACGGATATTATATTGCCATCATATAAATGGGATGTATATAAATTTAATTTACGAGGAGATAGTTTAACTGTTTTAGAATATACAATTTTTGATTATGAAAAAGCTTTTGCCAATTCGATATTAGTAAAGGATGAATATATTTATCTATCGGGCGAATCATTTAAATACCCCTCTGATATTATCTTTATAAAATCAGATAAAAACGGTAATGAGATAAAAAAAGAAAGATTTTTTAATATTACAAAACAGAAAAATAACAATCATTTTGGTGATTTAATTGAAACGTTAGATGATAATTTTATTTTTGATTATGGACATAGTAAGAAAGAAGGCCAAGGTAATGAGTCAGAACATGTTTTTTATTTTGATTTACTAAAGTTTGACACAGATCTTAATATTTTATGGACAAAAAAAATGGTAAGGGTTAAGGATGGAACATTGTTTAATGGTCATTCATCTGAATTAACTTCTACATTAGATTCTGGATTTTTTACATCGGTTATTATTCCGTTTGGTGATTCTTTATGGTTGGATAAATATATTGATAGAAATATAGGCAATTGGCCGATAATTTTTTATAAATATAACAGGGATGGAAATATCGAATGGATAGACACAATGTTCAATTACAAGTATCCTGACTTGACATTTCCAAGGAAATATGTGACACATATCAAAACGTTAAAGAACGGAGATATGGTTGGTTCAGGTTATATAGAAGAGCCGTTATATCCACCTACATCCTCATTTAGAGGATGGCTTTTTAGCTATAGCAAAAAGGGACTTCTTAAGTGGCAACATTATTATCAAATTAATGGGCAAGATACTACTTATATTAATGATGTTGTTGAGTGTGGAAATGGTGATCTTTTGTGTATTGGCAAAATAACATTGAAAAATGAACCGGATAAATATAATAGAGTACGTACATGGTTATTTCGTGTTGATAGCAATGGATGTTATATACCCGGGTGTGTTTTGGATTCATTGACGGCGGTATATACATCGGTAGAAGATGTACAATATCCACCAATGATAAATATATTAAATCTATATCCGAATCCTGCATCTGATTATATAATTATTGAAATACCTGAAAATTATGCTGTAAAAGATAAAATATCATGGGAAATATACACTATTACAGGGGAAAAAGTAAAAACCGGTACACATTTGCCCCTTAATCATCGATTGGATATTAGAGGACTACAGGATTTTGATACAGGCGAATATTTTATATTGTTAAGAAATAAAAAACAATTTCTTGGAGTAGGAAAATTTATTAAAAAATAAAAATATAAATTATGAAAACTAAATATTTTTCAATTATCGTACTATTCAGCACAAATTTACTTTTAGGACAATCATACATCCCTATGCTTGTCGAAGGAAATCAATGGAATGTAATGTATTATGATGAGTCTTTTGGTCCAGAGCATCCGCATGATACTTGGGAAACTATCAAATATAATGTTGGAGATGATGTAAACATAGATGGATTAAATTATATCGAAATTAAAAATGATAATGGGAAACAATTATATAGAGAAGACACGACAGAAAAAAAAATATATTTAAGACATGAAACCGATGATGAAAGTTGGGACGAATTATTGTATGATTTTAGTATGAAGCTGGGAGATACTCTAAATTACTATCAAAATCATAAAGACG
>Ga0256913_10001930_pt1 | contig 10574 bp, 7 predicted proteins | sample Axial_MatmetaG_FD_185970 | JGI IMG/M metagenome (GOLD analysis project Ga0256913, IMG submission 185970) | Deep-sea worm associated microbial mat communities from Axial Seamount, Juan de Fuca Ridge, Pacific Ocean - Axial_Mat | ecosystem: Environmental > Aquatic > Marine > Oceanic > Microbial...
GTCGCAGTCAGCTGAGAAAGTCGCCAGTTTTTGCTATCTTTGAAAACAGAAAAGAGAGTGGCAGATAAATCGCCACGAAGGCATATGCAGCACGTTAGCGTTCATTGTAAGACCCAAAAATCAAACATTGAAAAATAGAATTCTGAATCAGAATAATATAGTTAAATTTGTCGTATAAATTGAAAATATGAGTAAAACGACAAAAATAGAAGTTGAAGACAAAGTAATCTCAATAATAAAAAAAGATGAACAAGATTACATTTGTCTGACAGACATGTTAAAAGCAAAAGACGGACACTTCTTTATTACAGACTGGTTACGGAACAGGAACACTCTTGAATTTTTGAGTGTTTGGGAAAAGATTAACAACCCTAACTTTAATTATGGCGAATTCGCCACAATTAGAAATCAATCTGGACTGAATAGTTTTAAAGTAAGCGTAAAGGAATGGACTGAGAAAACAAATGCAATTGGGATATTTTCAAAAGCGGGTAGGTACGGTGGAACTTACGCACATAAAGATATTGCCTTTGAGTTCGGAACTTGGATTAGCCCTACATTTAAACTCTATTTAATAACTGAATATCAGAGATTAAAAGAAGTCGAGACTAATCAATACAATTTGGAATGGAATTTCAAGAGGATTATCAGCAAAGCCAATTACCACATTCATACTGATGCCATAAAAAATTACATCTTACCCGACAAAAACTATGATAAAGATAAAGAATGGTTGATATACGCTGAAGAAGCAGACCTTCTAAATGTTGCCCTATTTAAATGTACTGCTAAAGACTGGCGTGAAGCAAATCCCAAATATGCAAAAAAGGGAATGAACGTAAGAGACATTGCAAGCATAAATGAATTAGCAGTCTTATCAAACCTTGAAAGTTTAAATGCCGAATTAATAAAATCAAATATCGAGAAACAAAAAAGATTCGAGAAACTGAGAGAAATCAGCATTTATCAACTTACTATTTTAAATGAAAAAGACTTTATGAAGGCTTTGAAAAAACTAAACGACAGAATTTACATAGACAAGAAGAAGAATCTCAGAAAATAAACAACGAAACGCTAACACGCAATATAATAGATTGGGCAAAAAGTACTAAATATGAACATTATAACATTAAATAACGATTGTGGTAAATTGAAAGATTGGTGTTCCAAAATGCCCAACTTATCATATTGCAATCGTTAGTAAGTATTTGAAATAGACACAGGTATCAAATTTTGAAGAGAGAATCAATACAACACTATGTTTCTAAAATGTTCATACGAAGATTTATGAATGGAGAGAAAAGATTACATACTCTTTCCGTTGATACTTCTGATAAAGGTCCATGGGACTTTGAAAAAATCTTTTAGAGAAAAAGGTCTCTGGTCTGATGAAATTGAGCAGAAAATAGATGTTGTAGAGACGAAAATAAATAGCATATTACAAGGATATGACACTATGGGCAAATATATTAAATAGATAATTTTTTTATTTTAAACTGTGAAAAAAATAACAGACAAACAATTAAAAACATGACAACTGAAGATAATATACAAATTCTTCTTAAGAAAAGAGAAGAGGCACGGCTTGGTGGAGGTATCAAGCGCATTGAGGCTCAACACAAGAAAGGGAAGTTTACTGCCCGTGAGCGAATTGACATATTGCTTGACGAAGGCAGCTTTGAAGAGTACGACATGTTTGTTAGTCATAACAGTCATGACTTTGGCTTGGAGAAGCAGCAATACTTAACGGATGGTGTTGTTACCGGACATGGAACCATTGATGGCAGGGTGGTCTATGTTTTCTCGCAGGACTTTACCATTTTCGGAGGATCACTTTCGGAAACCATGGCTCGCAAGATTTGTAAAATTATGGATCAGGCGTTAAAAGTCGGGGCGCCTGTTATTGGAATTAATGACAGCGGTGGTGCCCGTATTCAGGAAGGCGTAAAAAGCCTTGCAGGATATGCCGAAATTTTTCAGCGAAACATTATGGCTTCCGGTGTTATACCGCAGTTATCCGCAGTATTTGGTCCTTGTGCCGGAGGAGCTGTTTACTCGCCGGCTCTCACCGATTTTATTCTGATGAGCCGCGAAAGCAGTTACATGTTTGTAACAGGGCCTAAAGTTGCTAAAACGGTAACGGGTGAAGAGATTACAACCGAAGAGCTTGGGGGTGCTGATGTGCATGGCAAAAAATCCGGAGTAACTCATTTTATTGCTGACAGCGAAGAAGAGGGGATACTTATTATAAGAAAGCTGATGTCCTATTTACCGCAGAACAATCTGGAAGACCCGCCTGTGGCTGATTGTAGCGATCCAATAGACAGGATGGAGGATGTGCTGAACGATATTATACCCGTTGATTCAAATCAGCCATATGATGTAAAGGATGTAGTTTTTTCAATCGTTGATAATGCTGAATTTTTGGAGGTTCAGCGTCATTATGCCATGAATATTATTACCGGGTTTGCCCGGTTCAACGGTATGCCGGTGGGTATTGTTGCCAATCAGCCCGGTTATCTGGCCGGAGTACTCGATATCAATGCATCGCGCAAAGCCGCTCGTTTTGTCAGGTTTTGTGATGCTTTCAATATTCCAATAGTAACTTTGGTTGATGTTCCCGGATTTCTTCCCGGAAGCAATCAGGAGTTTGGAGGCATTATTATTCACGGAGCCAAACTGCTGTTTGCCTATGGCGAAGCTACTGTTCCGAAAATTACCATCACCTTGCGTAAATCCTATGGCGGAGCGCACGATGTAATGGGTTCAAAACAACTTCGGGGTGATATCAATTACGCCTGGCCGTCGGCTGAAATTGCAGTGATGGGCCCTTCGGGTGCTGTTGAAATTCTGGAAGGAAAAGCAATCCGTAAAATGGAAAATGCAGAGGAACAAATGGAATTTGTGAAAGCAAAAGAGGATGAGTATCGTAAAAAGTTTGCCAATCCTTATGAAGCGGCTCGCCATGGTTTTATCGATGATGTAATCGAACCGCGTAATACTCGCTTTCGGATTATTCGTGCGTTACAGACACTGGCGACTAAGAAAGACACCAATCCGCCTAAGAAACATTCTAATATTCCTTTATAAACAGAATCATTATGTTAGCATCAATTCAGGTTCCTCCGGTTATTGAGGAGGGCATCGTAATCGCCATAACAGGGTATGCCATTGTTTTTATTGCTTTGCTTCTGCTCTATTATCTTTTCAGCGGGCTTTCAAAATTTCTGACCTGGCAGGTAAAACAGAAGCTTATCAGAACTGGCAGATTTCCAAAGCATATTAAGGAAGAAGACGATATCCACATTAGCGGTGAAATAACCGCTGCCATTGCCATGGCTATCTTTCTTTGCCGCGACCTGCACGACGACGAAAGTAATGTGCTGACCATTAAAAAAGTTTCAAAAACCTATTCACCCTGGAGCTCCAAAATATACGGAGTAAGCAGGTTCAGTAAAAAATAATTAAACCATTAAATAATTAAACCATTGAATAATTAAACCATTGAATAATTAAACCATTGAATAATTGAACCATTGAATAATTGAACCATTGAATAATTAAACCATTGAATAATTAAACCATTGAATAATTGAACCATTGAATATTTAACCAAAATGAAAACATTTAATTTTATAATAAGAGGAACCGAATACGAAGTCGAGATAAAGAGTCTTGAAGATAGTATTGCCAAAATTGAAGTGAACGGTACTTTGTACAATGTAGAGCTTCAGCAAAAAGCAAACGCCTCGAAAACACCTGTGCTGGTGCGCAAACCGGTGGTGCTTCCTCCTGGTTCGGATCAGATAAAGAAGCAATCGGGAAGTTACAAAGTGAAAGCACCGCTTCCCGGAAATATTATGAAGCTATTTATTAAAGAGGGTGATACAGTTAAGGTGGATGACAATCTGTTGATTTACGAAGCCATGAAAATGGAAAATACTCTTAAATCGGACAAGGCAGGTGTTGTTAAATCAATTCACATTAAGGAAGGCGATGCGGTTTTACAAGATGCTGTTTTGCTTGAAATCGAATTATAACCTGATAAATTTCAAAAAGATGAATCCTTTATATAAAAAGGCATTAACGGTTTTTGGTGCTTTAGTCATACTGTTTATTGTTCACTCAGTATTGCATGTTACAAATTGCTTTGCTGAGCCTGTTTCGGGAGAGGTGGTTTCTGCTTCACAAATCTCGGGGATGAATTTTGGTTCAGAGGTGATGAACGGAATCAATAAATTCATTAGGTTCACCGGGTTCAGGAATGCTACTGCCGGTAACCTGATTATGATTGCAGTGGGGCTGCTCTTTATATTTCTTGCCATCAAATTCGATTATGAACCTTTGCTGCTTATTCCCATTGGAACCGGAATCATTATTGGTAATGTCCCGTTTTTTCAGGGGGAAGGTGTTAACCTGCAACTTGGTATTTATCAGCAGGGGAGTGTTTTGAGTTATCTCTATTATGGTGTAGTGAAAGGGATTTATCCACCACTAATCTTTCTCGGAATCGGTGCTATGACAGACTTCTCTTCACTGATATCAAACCCGCGACTGATTTTGCTGGGAGCAGCTGCGCAGGTGGGTATTTTTCTTACTTTTATTGGTGCTTTGTATCTTGGATTCAACATGCCGGAGGCCGGAGCCATTGGTATTATCGGAGGTGCTGACGGCCCGACTGCTATTTTCCTTTCCTCTAAGCTTGCCAACGGAGGTATAGTGCATGGGTTGGAAACCAAAAATCTGATTGGCCCCATTGCCATTGCTGCCTATTCGTACATGGCACTGGTTCCTGTTATTCAACCACCTGTCATGCGTTTGCTGACCAATAAGAGAGAACGCAAAATCCGAATGAAACCAACAAGAGCTGTTAGTAAGCGCGAGAAAATTATTTTTCCGATTGTAGCTTTAATATTGACTACTTTTATTTCGCCGGGAGCTTTACCTTTGTTGGGCATGCTTTTTTTCGGGAATCTGTTAAAAGAAAGCGGTGTTACCAAGCGGCTTGCTGATACGGCCCGGACTTCATTAATTGATATTGTAACCATTTTGCTGGGACTGACGGTTGGCGCATCCACGCAGGCTGATGTTTTTCTTACGCCGCAATCCATTCTGATTTTTGTTTTAGGAGCTCTCTCGTTTGTGGTAGCCACAGCCGGAGGAGTAATATTTGCTAAGGTGATGAACCTTTTTTCAGCGAAGGATAATAAGATTAACCCTTTAATCGGAGCGGCGGGTGTTTCGGCAGTTCCTGACAGTGCAAGGGTGGTTCAGACCGAAGGATTAAAATATGACCCCACCAATCATCTGCTGATGCATGCCATGGCACCCAACGTGGCCGGAGTAATCGGTTCGGCTGTTGCAGCTGGTATTATGATGAGTTTTTTGATGTAAAAAGTTTACGCTTTGCAGTTATTTAATGGTCATTCGCTCATCTCATGGCTCAAGTAATTTACCCTTTAGACGTAATAAGTACATTATAAAATGGCCTTGCGTCCTTATGGTTTTGCAGTTTAAAAGTTCCATTGTAAATAGCAAATCCATTTTGTAATCGTAAATTAATTGTGTTACTTTACATTTGTAATGTTTAATTCAATTGTATGAAAAGTAACCGACTTGTTTTATTGCTTATAACCCTGGTTTTTTTCTCTTGTAAGAATCAGGATAATGTTCGGGTTATCAATGTTAACGATTACGGTATTGTTGCCGAAACAGGGCAGAGTATTACAGGAAAAATCAATCACCTTATCGATCAGATAACAGAAGTGCCAACAATAGTCTATTTCCCCAAAGGCAGGTATGATTTTTATCCTGATTCCGGTTATTTGAAAGAGTATCACGAAACCAACACTTATGATATCAATCCTAAGAAGCTGGCTGTTTTTATCAATAATAAGAATATTACAATTGATGGGGGCGGTTCTCTTTTTGTTTTTCATGGACATATGCAGCCTTTTACAGTTGACCACTCGGAGAACATCACTTTAAAAAACATAAATATCGACTGGGATAAACCACTCACGGCTGAAAGTGAAGTATTGGAAGCTGATACAAATCATATTCTTTTAAAAATTGATACAACCCAGTTCCCATATACCATCAATAAGCGTGGGTTAATATTTTCGGCTGAGGGCTGGGAAGCTGACTGGCACTTGACTGGAGGTTCGTGGTTGATTGAGTTTGATGCCAATCACATTATTCCTAACCATACAGGAGATGATGGGTGTGTGAACGGGGATTTGAAAAATGTAGTTTACTCTGATATTGAGTCAGGATTACTCTTAATGAGAGGTCATTTTATCAAAACGCCAGCTGTTGGTAACCATCTGATTATGCGTCACAGTACTCGCGATCATGCCGGAATTTTTCTGTTTCATAGTAAAAACCTGCATCTTGAGAATGTTAATGTTTATCATACTGCCGGGTTGGGTGTTCTTTCGCAATATTGCGAAAATATTACCATGAAAAAGGTAAATGTGATTCCCAATCCGCATAAACACCGTTACTTGAGCGGGCATGATGACGGGTTACACTTCATGGGCTGTAAGGGTGAAATAGTTATTGATAGCTGTAGAGCCCAGGGGTTAATGGATGATGCCATTAATATTCACGGAACTTATGTGCCGGTGACCGAAAGGATTGATGATTTTACTTTGAAATGTAACTATGCACACGATATGAGCCGGGGTTTAGTTTGGGCTGAAGTGGGTGATTCGGTGGGATTTGTTTTAAAAAAAACAATGGTTACCACTGGATATAATGTTATTAAGGGATTTAAGATGATGGATGAAAATAGTTTTGTTTTAAAATTCAGGGATAAGATACCAAATGAGTTATCAGCCGATTTTTCGTTGGAAAATCTTACATGCATTCCTGATGTTACCATTGCCAATTGTTTTGCAGGTAGCAATCGTGCACGGGGATATCTGATATCAACACCGGGTAAGGTGCTTGTGGAAAATAATACTTTTGAAACCAGCGGCTCGGCCATTCTTATTGCCGGAGATGCCAATTATTGGTACGAAAGTGGTGCTGTTAAAGATGTTACAATTCGCAATAATATTTTCAAGGCTTCCTGTAATAGCTCATCATATCAGTTTTGTAATGCCATAATCAGTATTTATCCTGAGATTCCAAAAGCCGATTCATTGCACCCTTTTCACAGGAACATTACAATCGAGCATAACACCTTTAATATGTTTGATTATCCTGCTATTTATGCTCGGTCGGTTGATGGTTTGAGTTTTGTGGGCAATACATTTAAGCGTAGTCATGAATATCAGCCGTGGCGTTCGGTTCATTATAACTTTTACCTTGATGCATGCAGGAATGTGACTATTAAAGGTAATGTTGTTGACGATGATTTATTGGGAAAAAATGCATTCCTAAAGAAAATGAGCAAAAATGAGATTATTCGGCTGGATGGGAAAATCAGATTGGATGTTGAAAATTAAAAAGTATATTTCATTTGTATTGTAACGCAATATGCTTTTTAATACTTCCGCCAGCTTAAAAACATTTATAGTCAGGGATGAAAAAATATATAATTCTCTTTTTACTCTTCCTTTCAATACTTTCCCTTTCTGCTCAAACCGCTTCTGACTCGCTGGATAACAGATCAACAAACTATTACGGTTGAGGGCGGTTCATTCAATACATCCAATTTGCATTTCTCAGTTGGCATGAAAATTCATCTTTAGAAGTAGCAATTGCCCTTGCGAAATTCCATTACTTTTGCAACCTCTATGGAATTTAAACTTACATCCGAATTTAGCCCGACCGGCGACCAGCCTGAAGCCATCAAACAACTGTTGGAAGGAATTCGCCGTGGCGATGATGCACAGGTTTTGCTGGGGGTTACCGGTTCGGGAAAAACCTTTACCATTGCCAATGTGGTTGCTGAGCTTAATCGGCCTACCCTGGTTTTGAGTCACAATAAAACACTGGCGGCACAGCTTTATGGTGAGTTTAAACAGTTTTTTCCTGAGAACCGTGTGGAGTATTTTGTTTCCTATTACGATTATTATCAACCGGAAGCCTATCTCCCTGTTACCAATACCTATATTGAGAAGGATTTATCCATCAACGAAGAGATTGAGAAGCTCAGGCTGAGCGCTACATCAGCATTGCTTTCGGGCAGGAGGGATGTAATTGTGGTTTCGTCGGTGTCGTGTATATACGGAATCGGGAACCCCGATGATTTTACCAACAGTGTAATTAATTTGCAGGTTGGTCAAACCCTTAGCCGCAATAAAATGTTGCTGGATTTGGTTAATTCGCTTTATTCAAGAAATGATATTGAGTTAAATCGTGGGAACTTCAGGGTGAAGGGTGATACAGTGGATGTGTTTCCGGTTTATGCCGATCATGCTTACCGGCTAATCTTTTGGGGAGATGAAATTGAAAGTATAGAAGTGATTGACCCTGTGGCCGGAAAACGTATTGAGTCGTTAAAAGATATAACCCTCTATCCTGCCAATATATTTGTGACTTCTAAGGATAAAATCAAATCGGCAGTTTCCGAAATTCAGTTGGATTTAATGAAACAGGCTGAGTATTATCGCTCAATCGGAAAAGGTTTGGAGGCCAAAAGGCTTGAGGACAGGGTTGTTTATGATATTGAAATGATGCGGGAATTGGGTTACTGTTCAGGTATTGAAAACTATTCCCGTTATTTCGACGGCCGTAATCCCGGTTCACGCCCTTTCTGCCTGTTGGATTATTTCCCTGATGATTATCTTACCGTGATTGATGAAAGCCATGTGACGGTTTCGCAGGTAAGGGCCATGTTTGGTGGCGATCGTTCAAGAAAGCAAAATCTGGTGGAATATGGGTTCAGACTGCCTTCGGCTATGGACAACCGTCCTTTGAAATTTGATGAGTTTGAGCAGTTGACAGGTCAGGTTATATACGTAAGTGCTACTCCTGCCGATTACGAATTGCAGCAGTCGGAAGGAGTTGTGGTGGAGCAGTTGATTCGTCCGACCGGGTTGCTTGACCCTGTTATTGAGGTTCGTCCGGCACATAATCAGGTGGATGATCTTCTGGATGAAGTGGATAAAACCGTTAAAGCAGGTCACCGTGTGCTGGTAACTACCCTTACCAAGCGTATGGCCGAAGAGTTGACCAAATACCTTATAAAACTCAATATCAAAACCAATTACATTCATTCCGATGTGGACACCCTTGACAGGGTTGAAATCATGCGCGATCTGCGTCTTGGAAAATATGATGTATTGGTAGGAGTGAACCTGCTTCGCGAAGGACTGGACTTGCCGGAAGTTGCCCTGGTAGCCATTCTGGATGCTGATAAGGAAGGATTCCTCCGGTCGGAACGGTCGCTGACGCAAACGGCAGGACGAGCTGCCCGTAACATTAACAGTAAGGTAATTTTTTATGCTGATAAGATAACCGAATCTATGCGGCGAACCATGGAAGAGACCACTCGTCGCCGTGAAAAGCAAATGGCATACAATCAAAAGTATGGCATCACACCAAAACAGATTGTTAAGTCTACCGATTCCATTATGGGACAAACAGCTGTTGCTGACAATAAGCCTGCTGAACCAAAAGCATATGTTGAACGTGATTTTGTTTCGGTTGCCGCCGACCCGGTGGTTCAATATATGAGTGCAAAAGATATTAAAGATGCCATTGCCAAAAACAAAAAGGATATGCAGGCAGCGGTTAAGGTACTCGACTTTATTAGTGCTGCCAGGTTAAGAGATGAAATAAAGGAGTTGGAAAATCTGCTAGCTGCGAAGGCGTAAGTTGTTTAATTTAATAAACTAACAATCTGAGTACTGATCAGGTAATTTTTGCAACGCTCTTTTTATTACTTTTGCGGCTCAAAAAAACAGAGAATAATGAAGATCGATCAATTGCTTACACAAGCCTTAATTCAAGCTGTAAAAGAACTTTACGGACAGGATGTTCCTGAGAAGATGGTGCAGGTTCAAAAAACACGCCCTGAGTTTGATGGTGATTTAACCATCGTGGTTTTTCCTTTGCTAAGGATGTCGCGAAAAGGGCCTGAGCAAACAGCTGAGGAGTTGGGTGGCTTTTTTGTTGAGCAACTGAAAGAAGTCGAATCTTTTAATGTAATAAAGGGGTTTCTGAACCTTTCAATTGCGCAGGGATTCTGGCTCGGCTTTTTCGACGAAAGCAGAACGGAAGCTGAGTTTGGTATTAAGCCTGTTAGCGAAACAGCACCTGTGGTTATTGAGTATTCATCACCCAATACCAATAAACCGCTTCACCTGGGACACATTCGTAACAACCTGTTGGGATGGTCGGTTTCGGAAATTCTAAAAGCAAGTGGCGAAAACGTTAAAAAAGTCAACCTGGTAAATGATCGTGGAATTCATATTTGCAAGTCGATGCTGGCATGGCAACGTTGGGGCGAAGGAGTAACTCCCGTATCATCAGGTAAAAAGGGCGATAAGCTGGTAGGTGATTTCTATGTTTTATTTGATAAAAAGTACAAGGAAGAAATTGCTGACCTGACTGCCAAAGGAATGGATGCGGAAGAAGCATCAAAGCAAGCTCCGCTGTTGCTGGAAGCCAAGACGATG
>Ga0256913_10001931_pt1 | contig 10573 bp, 9 predicted proteins | sample Axial_MatmetaG_FD_185970 | JGI IMG/M metagenome (GOLD analysis project Ga0256913, IMG submission 185970) | Deep-sea worm associated microbial mat communities from Axial Seamount, Juan de Fuca Ridge, Pacific Ocean - Axial_Mat | ecosystem: Environmental > Aquatic > Marine > Oceanic > Microbial...
TCATCATCACTGACACTGTTAAGGTGGATAAAATGATTTTCATAATAATAAATTTTGTTTGTTAATTGTTTATTTCCAAAACCGTAATATTGATAACAAATATTCTGTGTAAAAGATGAAATCGATCATCGGTTTTCATAATCAAAAGTAGTATGATACCCCCTCTGCTCATAATAAAAAGGATAAGCGTATATGTATTTTTATTATTCGCAGGTTTATTGAGAAAATGTGAAATTGAAAAGTGACCAAAAAACGTCTGTTTCCTGCTTTTCAAAAGGGAAATCCCATTTGGTTTGAGAAAAATAGAGGAGGTAGTAAATGGTTATTTCTTCCCCGGGGCAGGAATCATTTCGTCGGGTTTGAACTGCCAGGTTTCTTCAATTTCCCAGTTGGCACGTACATTTATGACTTTTTGAAAATAGGTTACCGGTTCGGGCTCCCGCTTTTTGATATAGTTGCCCGGATCCCATTTGCCGTTGTTGTTTTTATCCACTATAATTTTGAACAGGTAATTTCCCGGTTTTAAATACTCCATATACACTGCGGTGTCGGCAGTAAATGATGTTTGTCTGAAAACCTCTTCTTTACCGTTAATTAACTGAAACAGGTAATTTCCCTTTTCGCCGGGTTTAAGGTTAACGGTTAGTGTGCCGTACTCTTTTATTGGTTTTACACCAAAATTCAACGATTTCTCTTTGTTGAAATATCCGTTCCGGTCGATAAAGCAGGAGTCGGGCAGAAACAGCCTGTATTTGGTATCTTCTTTAAGTTTGACCGGTAATACAAAATCCATATGTAACGAATCCTGCGGGATAAACGTAGGTGCGTAAACCGAATCTTCACCGGCTACAAAAAGTATCGAGTCGGCAAGGATTGTTTCTATGGGCTGGTCGAAGGTTATATGTAACGTTGTAACCGGTGATATGCCTCCCGTCATGTTTGTTTGCCAGGTAAGCAGGTCTTTTCTTTTCCTTTTTTCTTTTTCGTTTTTCCGTAATCGTACGTTCGGCTTTTTTTCGCGCAGTTTAACGGGGATAAACAGATTGTCGAGGGTGTCGCCACGGTTCGTCAAAAGGATGTTTAGGGTATCAACCGTTATTTCGGGTTCTTGTAAAAACCACCATAAGGTGTCGTGTTCGGCCGACCATTTGGTTAAATGCCAAACATTGCGTTGAGGATAATTTACCGCGTTGATGCTTACATTATCTGCAGGATTGGAAAAAATAAACCGGATGGTGTTAAGCCTGATGAGTTTGGCTTCCATTAGCCGTTGAACGGTATCGTATTGCTTAAACAATAATAGTTTTAACGGAGTTATTTTTCCTGTTTTTTGAAGGGTGTCGAGCAGCAAACTGTCGGAAATAATTTGTGCGGCCGAATCTATTTCAATGGCAACCGAATCGGTTGCAATTGTGGTGTCCACTTTTGCCGGGGTTATGTATTCGGGATAAACAAGTGTATCGGAAAAGGCAATCTCTTCGGAGGGCTGGTCGAAAATATAGTTGTTGTTCAGGTCCTTTAATGCAAAAACAAGGTAGTTGTCGCCGGCCAGTCCCGAAAATTGAAAATTCCCCAGTTTGTTCGTTTTGCTTAAATAGTAAGGCGGTACCCTCATGGGCAGCGAGTCAAACGGTATGGTGTCGTTATCGTTGCGGTAGAGCATAACCATCACACCGTCGGCAGGTTTTAAATCAAACGCGTTAACAACTTTGCCGGCCATGCTTAACGAGTCAACATGGTCGCCGGTGGAAAAGAGGTAGGTAAAACTGTGTATCGGGTTTCCTTCCGTAAGGTCAACAATGGCATCGCCAAAATAAACCGAATAGGTTGTGTTGGGTTTCAGCTCGTTTTTAAATTTAACAATCAGCGATTTTCCTTTTAGGCGGAAGTCGGGATTTTCTTTAACGGGTGGCGAAATGAGCAGCTGTTCGTTAATTTTATCCAGCACCACAAATTCATTGAACTTTAATTCAAACTTATTGCCGGTAAAGTTTGCCGAGCCGTTGGGCGGTACCGATTGAACAATCTGCGGAGGTTTTACATCCTTTTTTCCGCCCGTGGGCATCATTTCGCGGGCACACGAAAAAACCACGGCAGCAAGCACTGCAGGTAAAATAATCTTAATCAGCTGTTTTAATGCCATCAAACTGTTAGGGATTTATTTTACAAAGATGATAATTTATTTGAAAACTTAATTCAAAAAGCATAAAAGTTGAACGCAGTTGTTTCAGGCGGTTTTTCTGTAGTTGAGTATTGCCAGCGCATTGACCACAACAGCCGAAAGGGTGATGATGGTAAAATTAAGGCTGATGCTGCCGAACGAACTTCCTTTGAGCATAACCAACCGGATAACATCAACATAATACATGATGGGGTTAAGCAGCGTAAGTTTTTGCGCCCAGACAGGCATGCTTTCGATGGGGGTGAACAATCCCGACATCAGAATAAAAATCACCGATAAAAAGTAGGATAGAAAAAGTGCCTGTTGCTGGGTGTCGGTAATGGTTGATATGAACATGCCGATGCCCAGTATCAGAATCAGATAAACAAAGGTAAAGAGGTAAAGCAAACCGATGCTGCCGAGCATGGGCACCTTAAACCAAAGCAAAGCCACAGCAAGCCCCAGTGTAAATTCAAAAATACCGATGATTAAAAAGGGCAGTAACTTACCGATGATGAACTGATACTTTTTGATGGGCGTTACATTGAGCTGCTCAATGGTTCCCAGCTCCTTTTCGCGTACAATGTTCATACCCGACAAAAAGAGTGATATCATGGTGATTAGTAGAACCATAATACCCGGCACCATAAAAAATTTGTAATCCAGCGTTGGGTTGTACCAGTCGCGTTTGATGATGTTGATACCGGCATTACCTCCCGCCATGCCTTTTTGGGCTGCCTGTTCCTCTTCAAATATTGCGATGATGTTTTGCAGGTAATTGATGCTGATGCTTGCCTTGGTGCTGTTTATGGCATCGGCTGCAATAAACAACGATGTTTTGTTTCCCGAAATAAAATCGCGGCTAAAATGTTCGGGAATGGAAACCATTACATCAATGTTGTTTTTTTGCATCATATCAAAACCATCGCTGTAAACCGGTGATACGCCTGAAAAAATAAAGTTATCGGAATTGCTGATTTTATTAATGAGTTTTTGCGAAAGCGCCGATTGGTCGCGATCCTGAATGAAAATCCGGATATTTTTTACGGTAAAATCGGCCGTATATGAAAGGATGGCCAATTGCACAATGGGCATCACAATCAAAATGGGCTTCATCACCTTGTTTCTGAGAATTTGTTTAAATTCCTTTTGCACTATGTATAATATGCGTCGCATTACTCAAGTCTGATTTTAAATTTCTTAACGGTCAAAATTCCCAAAACCAGGGTTATCGTAACCAAAATGCCCGTTTCAAAACCAATTGATTCAAGACCGGCTCCTTTCAGCATAATCGATTTGATGATGATGATAAACCATTTGGCGGGTATGATGTGGCTGATGTATTGCAGTATAACGGGCATGCTTGAAACGGGAAAAATAAACCCTGAAAGTAAAATGGAAGGCAGCATAAGGCCCATCATGGAGCTCAGCATGGCCGTTTGTTGCGAATCGGCAACGGTTGAAATAAGCAGGCCGATGATCAGTGAGCTTAAAACAAACAAAAAAACTTCGGATAAAAGCAGCAGATAGCTTCCGTTCATGGGCATTTCAAACACAAACAGGCCAAGCAGTAAAATGGTTATGGCATTGATAAGCGAAAGGAAGAGGTACGGAATTACCTTGCCCAGTGTAATAACCACCGGCCTCAAAGGCGAAACCAAAAGTATCTCCATGGTTCCAAGCTCTTTTTCGCGGGCAATGGTAATGGATGTCATCATGGCCGAAACCAACATCAGGATAATGGTCATCACCCCGGGCACAAACATAAATACACTTTTGTTTTCGGGATTGTAGAGCATCCTTGTATGAATCTCCGGCAGGGTGGCCGGTACAATTCCCTGCTCGCGGTTAAAATTTTGAATTATTGCCATCAGGTAACCCGACAAAATATTTGCCGTATTGGGGTCGGAAGCATCGGTTACAATTTGAATGGACGGATTGTTACGGTTGATCAGCTTTTTGCCAAAGTCGTCTTCAATAACCACCGCCAGTTTTATTTTTCCGGTACCGAACGCTTTTTCAATGTCGCTGTACGACATCAGGGCATCTTCAATGTTAAAGTATCCGGAAGCCGATATTTTGTTTTGTAATTTTTGCGAGTAGCTGTCGTGCGACAGGTCCAGCACGGCGATGGAGGCATTGTTGATTTCCATGGTGATGGCAAAACCAAAAAGAATTACCAGCACCACCGGCATACCGAACAGTATGATCAGGGTTCGCTTATCGCGAAAAATATGCTTGAACTCTTTTGTTACAAATGCAAAAAATGTTTTCATCCGGCCAGTTTTTTAAATACTTCATCCATATTTTTTGAATCGTATTTTGTAAGCAGTTCCCTAAGTGTGCCCATTGCTTTTATGTGTCCTTCCGTCATTATGGATATGCGGTCGCAGTATTCGGCTTCGTCCATGTAGTGCGTGGTAACAAAAACGGTTATCCCGTCGGCAGCAGCTTCGTAAATCAAATTCCAGAACTGTCTTCGTGTAATGGGATCGACTCCGCTGGTGGGTTCGTCCAAAAAAACAATTTTGGGATGGTGGAGGATGGCAGCCGAAAAGGCAATCTTTTGTTTCCAGCCCAGCGGTATCTCCGATATGAGCGTATTTTCTATCTCTTTTAATCGTAACCGTTCGGTCATTTCGCCGGTTTTGCGGATAATTTCTGCTTTGCTTAATCCGTAAATGCCACCGTAAAATCTGATGTTTTCTTTCAGGGTCAAATCTTCGTAAAGCGAAAATTTCTGACTCATGTAACCAATCTTCTCTTTTAGTTTGTTGCGTTGTTTGTTGATGTCGAATCCTGCCACGACAGCCGTACCCGAGGAGGATGACAGGATGCCCGTGAGCATTTTTATGGCCGTGGTTTTTCCGGCTCCGTTGGCTCCGAGAAACCCGAAAATTTCCCCGCGCTTTACATTAAAACTGATGTGATTGACGGCGGTAAATTTGCCGAAGGTGCGGGTTAACTCTTTTGCTATGATTACATTTTCTTCGGTCATAATTGTTGTTTGTTGCCCGACATCAGTTCCATAAAAACATCTTCAATCATGGCGGGGATGGGTTCGAGGTTAATAATATTAACATGGTTTTTCAGCAGGTGTTCCTGAATGTCTTCTTTTGAAGTTTGCATGCCGGTTGACAGGTGAACCGAGTTTCCGAACGAAAAGGCTGAAACCCGCTCGTTAAACGATTCCAGTACTTTGAGTGTGCGGTAGTTGTTTTCCGAAACGATTTTCCAGAGTTTATGGGGGTATTTGCCCGCTATTCCCGTTGGGGTATCTATGGTAAGTATGTCGCCGTTTTGAATAAGGGCTACCCTGTCGCACAAGGCGGCATCATCCATAAACGGTGTGGAAACCAGTGTGGTGAGTCCTGTTTTTTGCAGGTTTTTGAGCATTTCCCAGAAATCGCGGCGCGAAACGGGATCGACACCGGTGGTGGGTTCGTCGAGCAGCAGAATATCGGGTTTGTGTATCAGCGCACACGAAAGCGCGAGTTTTTGTTTCATGCCACCCGACAGGTCGCCGGCCCGCCGGTTTTTAAACGGCTCCAGCATTTGGTAAATATCTTTGATAAGGTGATAGTTTTCGTGGATGGTGGTATTAAATACAGTGGCAAAAAAGGTCAGATTTTCAATTACGGTCAAATCCATATAGAGCGAAAAACGTTCGGGCATGTAACCAACCATTTTGCGTATGGAACGATAATCCTTTACCGTGTCGAAACCGTTGAGAACGGCCTTGCCTCCTGTGGGAATAAGCAACGAAGTAAGTATTCTGAACAGCGTGGTTTTACCCGAACCGTCAGGGCCTATTAAGCCGTACAGCTCTCCCTTTTGCACTTCAAAGCTGATGCCTTTCAGTGCTTTCACGCTGCCGTAACTTTTGCTTATGTTTTCGATTTTAATCATGATTGCTATTCAAACCAAACGTTGGCCGGCATGCCGGTTTTTAACATTCCGTCGCTATTGTTCACCTTTATTTTAACGGCATAAACCAGATTGCGCCGTTCTTTTTTTGTTTGGATAAGTTTTGGGGTAAATTCGGCTTTGTCGCTTATCCAAAAAATGGTTCCTTCAAGCATTTTGGTGCCTTTCAGCGCGTCAATTTCAACTTTTACTTTTTGATTGAGTTTGATTTCGGACAGTTGAGTTTCGGAAACATAAGCCCTGAGGGTGAGTGTTTTCAGGTTTTGAATGGTGTATAACGGTTTGCCCGGTGCCACAAATTCAGCCTGTTTTACAAAGTTTACCAGCACCGTGCCGCTCACGGGGTTTCGGATAAGGCATTTTGAGATGAAATCATCGGTTTGTTTGATTTGTGCTTTCAAACCTTGTTTTTCGGCCAGTACCGAATTTCGTTGTATCTGTATGTTGCTTATTTTTTGCCGCGTAATGCTTACCTGTGCGTTGATATCGTCCAGCTGTTTTTGTGTGGCGGCACCATCTTTAAACATTCTGCCGATTCGCTTTTGGTTAACGGTTAAAATGTCAAGCTGTTCCTGAAGCACCGCTTTTTGCGATTCTACGCTTTCGGCTTTGCTGTCGATGGTTTTCATGCCGGCCAGCAATACCTGTTTTTTTAAGTGGAGTTGCATGGTGTCGATTACGGCAACCAAATCGCCACGGTTAAGGGTGAGGCCTTCTTCCACCTTGTATATTATAAGTTTTCCGGCGTTTTCGGCCGAAACAATTACCGCGTCATCTTCAAAATTTCCGTAAGCATCGGCCACCTCTTCTTTGTTGCAGGCAGCAGTTAACAGGATGACGAAGATAAGTGACAATGTGTTGATAATATTTTTCATTTTTCTTTTATTTAATTGAGTTGCTGATGTTTTAAATTAAACGGAATGGAACTTAATATTTTTCGCCGTGTGCATGATTGTAGTTTAGTTGTGCGGTAACAAGTTTGATCCTGTCAATTTCGGATGTGAGTTTGGCACGTTTCCATTCGTTGAAAAGTTTAAGGTATTCGGTGGATGTGATGGAACCGTTTTTCATACGGCTTTCGGCAGCCCGGTAAACACTTTTTTTAAGTGCTTCGATTTGTGAATCGATTTTAATTTGCTGTTGATATTGGTCTATTTCCGTCAGATACTGATTTTCTTCAATGGAAATCTGTTTTTTCAGCACTGCTTTGTTTTCGTTGATGATTTGTTGTTGGAGTGTAATTTGTTGTTTCTGTTTTTTAAACAGGTTCCAGTCGAATACCTCCCAGGTAAATTTGGCTCCAATCAGATAGTATCCGTGAAGATCGGTATTCATAAAGTCGTAACCCGGGCGGCCATAGCCGGCTTTGCCGAAGGCAAAAAATTTGGGCATCCTGCCGGTTTTAAATTTCGAAATGGTTGAGCCCGTGTAGCTCAGTTGAGCATCCAGCAGCAACAGTTCGGGACGTAAATATTGATTTTGTGTTTCCGGTTCGGGTTCGATAAAACGGCAAGAGGTGTCCAGTTGTAACCCGGTTATCAGGTTGATGGAAGTGAGCAGGTTTTGCCGTGACGATTTGATGCGAACAAGCTCTTTTTGAAGGGTCAGTTTTTCGGCTTTAATGTTGTCGAGGTCGCTTTTCAGGATGGTGCCGTTTTTGTAAGCCGATTGCAGTGTGCTGAGGTTTTTTGATAACTCGTCAGCCGATACTTTTACAATGGCTTCGCTTTTTTCAAGAAACAGATATCCGGTATATAACCGGTTAATCTTTCCTATTAAACCGTATGTTTCCACATTCAGCTTTTGTACTTCAATTTCGTTGGCGGCATATTGAGTTTCTTTGTTGGATTTAACGGCGCCTCCGTCCCAGATGATTTGGTTTATGCCCAGCTCAACGTTGTAGTTGTCTTGTGGAATTTCTGGAAAAAAATCGGGCACGTTGGGAACTTCGGGGAAGGTGACCACCTCCGACTGATAGGTGGCCTGACCGGAAAGATTGATTTTGGGCAGGTAATTTTTGTTCAGGGTTTCGTCGATAAGCCCGCGTTGCCCCGACAGGGCCAGTTGCTTTTTAAAGGCAGGCCAGTTTTGTTTGGCTGCTGCTATGCAGGAATCCAGCGTAATTTGCTGACCACTTGCAAAAAGCGGCATCAGGATAATTAGTAAAACGATTTTTCTATACATCTGTATCGGGTTTTATTTTTTAAGCGGTTTAATGTTACCGCGAAAATATTTCGTTAATTTGCTGTTGAATAATCTTATATCTTGGGGGTTAACTTTTATCAACCCCTTTTTTAATGGCTTTAATTACAAATTTTGCCACCTCTTTTTTCCGTTTTTCAATAAACCGGTTGTATGCCTGTTTGTCACCGTCCAGCACAATTCCCGTAATGATCGGTTTTGCCACGAAAGGGAATATCAGTAACGAAATAACATTTACAATTAACTGAACCGGTTCTGTTTCATCAATCAATCCGTCATCAATGGCTTTTCTTATTTTGGTTTCAATCAGCGATTTGTTAAATCCTGAAAATTTGAAAAGGTTGACCGCGCGGTCGGGATTGTTGTTTATCTCCTGGGTGACAAATCCGGGAATACGCGGATGCTTTATCAGAAAGTCAATATAGACTGCGGTAAATTTTTCGATGGCCGAAAAAAAATCGGGTTCTTCATTAAAAATGCTGATGGCTCCGGGTAAAAACATTTTAAATGCACGGGTAATGATTATTTGAAAAAGCGCATCCTTGTTTTTGTAATAGTAATGAAGCAATGCTTTGTTTATGCCCGCCCGGTCGGCAATCGACTGCATTCTGGCACCGCTGTATCCCTTCTCTTCAAACTCGGTAAATGCCGATTGTAATATTTTTTCGCTGGTGTCCTTTTTATATTTCATACAGCAAATTTAACCATTTGGTTAATATTAACCAAATGGTTAATAAAATATTTTTATAAAAATTGACAGGAAGATGAAATAGCTGTTATTTTTGTTAAAAAAATAAAGCGATATGAAAAAATATATTTTGTTGATAGCAGCCTTTGTTACGGGCGTTGTGTTATTTGCTCAAAACCTGTTGCCGGGGGATAAGATACAGCTTGATAGTATTGTAAAAAACGGTGAGGGAACCGACTCCTTTCATGAAAGATATCAATACGATTTTTACGGCAGGCTGGTTTACCGTTATAACTTTTCGTACAATAACAATGTGCTTCACGAAACAGAATGTACCCGTGAGTACAGCGATAGGCATATTGTTCAAATTACCAAACAGAGTGCAAGCGATTCAAAAGCGTTATTGAACGATGAAAAGAGGGAGATGTTTTTAAACGATGCGGGTGCGCTTGTTGAAGAGCAACAGTATAAATGGAATGCGGTTTCGGAAGAATGGGAACAGTTGGAAAGATCGGTTTATACATACAATGACGCAGGGTTGCGAATCGGCGGTTCTGTTTATCGCGTGGTTGATGAAAGCGGACAGATGAAGCTATACCGTACCGATACCATTGAATACAACGAAATGAATATGCCCGTTACCCTTTTGGTTAAACAGTTATCGGGTTCGCAACTGGTTAACTACAGCAAATCAACGTTGATTTACGATGCGGATACCTTGTTGTTAACGCGGTTGAGTTATAACTGGGTGGCCAGTGCCGAATCGTGGGTTATCTCAAAAAGGTTTGAATATGCTTATGAAACGCTGGCCAAATCCATTACAGAAGAAAACTGGGTTTATGAAATTGGAGCATTTGTGAATTACCACAAGGCCGTTTATCATTACAATGAGCAGGGAGATGTGGCTTATTATGAAAATTTTGGTTGGAATGAAGAAACAGAGGCATGGGAAGGGATTTCAAAAAATGAGTTTACCCTTGAATACGATATTGCGCCGGAATTAATCATTCGTCCAGATGCCGGTTTTTCCCCCTATACCACCTTGTTTGAAATGCCTGATCCCAAAGGGAAGGTTGCCGAAGCTGTTTATTACGAAACCGATAACGGCAACTGGGAAGTTAAAACCACTACCGGTTATTACTATTCGGCTTTTAAACCGCAGTCGGTTTCCGGAAAAAACATATTGCAACTTGTTGTTTATCCCAACCCTGCAACAGATTATATTGTTGTAAAAGATATTCAAGATTATGACCGCTTTACCATTTACACATCCCAAGGGCGTTTGGTAAACAGCGGAGATGTTGGTTCAAACCCTATAAACATAAGCCGGATACCGGCAGGAGTTTATCTTTTAAAACTGTGGGGGAAAAACAGGCCTGTTTCCACGGGAGTTTTTGTTAAGCGATAAAAAAAATCCCTGCATAAGCAGGGATTAAGAAACCAATATTTAAAGCGTATGGATATTGGTTTACAAATCTTAAGAATCTAATTTTTCCCACTGCAGGGTGTGCCAGAAAAAGTATTTCGACCCGACGGCAGTTGCTTTGTTGTTTTTTATTTCTGTTATTTTCAGGTTAAAAACCATGCCTTTTTCA
>Ga0256913_10001932_pt1 | contig 10571 bp, 10 predicted proteins | sample Axial_MatmetaG_FD_185970 | JGI IMG/M metagenome (GOLD analysis project Ga0256913, IMG submission 185970) | Deep-sea worm associated microbial mat communities from Axial Seamount, Juan de Fuca Ridge, Pacific Ocean - Axial_Mat | ecosystem: Environmental > Aquatic > Marine > Oceanic > Microbial...
ATTTTATCTCTTTAATAAAGGAAGATATCGTCTCGCCTGCCCTACTTTACAAATTTTTTACCAGAAACCATTGATTTTTTCAAAATCAGAAAAAAATATTCTGAATTCATCCAATCGCATGTCTATTTTTCCTGCAATCATCATTTTCAATCAGCAAAAATAATCTATAATTATCAGTGATTTATTATCAACCTGTCCCTAAATTCCCTAAATTCGCCTAAATTCCTTATAAACGCAATAAGACTATCTACAGAACAATATTTTTACTGAATTCTTTCACACCGTTCTCTTTTCTGAAGCTTCGATGTAATCAGTTAATACTGGGTGCGTATTCTGCAGTTATCATGCGCTTTTCTGCGTTTCTGGAGAAAGAGGGCTCGGCGTTCCCGGAGTAGCACTTGTGCAGTTGCCGGCGTCAAATGAAAGGTTTCACCAAGCAACCTCAGGAATTTCGGATAGACCGTTTTGACCAAGACAACAGCAAAAATTTCCATTCGCATATATAGACGATAGTAATTCGATTTATGGGAAGCGGTACAAGAAGGAATTAATCCCAAGTAGGTTTTTTGAGTAAAAGAGTTCTCAAAAGTTTCCTGGTGAATCCTTCTTTACCCTGACTATGAGCATCTTCAAAATCCAATGCTTTTATAATTTCAGCAACACTGGAAAACCGTTCATCCATTTTTTTTGCTAACATTTTTGCTACAATATCCTGAAGATATGGAAGAATCTGACGGTTAATTTTCATTGGTTCAATCGGGCGTTGAAATTTGATAGCATTCATAATTTCAGCGATAGTTTCACCATGAAAAGGTTTTACTCCTGTAAGAAGCTCATAAGCGATAACACCCATAGAAAAAATATCAGATCTGCAATCACAAGTTGCTTGGCTGTCAAACGCTTCCGGAGCCATATAAGCGGGAGAACCCAAAATCTCTTTAGTAATTGTTAAATTTGAATTGCTTACTTTTGCAATTCCGAAATCAGTGAGTTTCAATCGGATATCCTGAGTCATCAAAATATTACCTGGTTTAATATCTCTGTGTAGTATATTATGAGCGTGAACAGCATTCAGAGACTCAGCTATCTGCCTGATGATAGAAACAATCTGTTCATTTGTAAAAGAATACATTTTCATATAGTGATTTAGAGGTTTACCGGGCATATATTCCATTATAATATAAGGAATTTCTTCAGATTCAGAAATACCGTATTCATATATTTTTATTACATTCGGATGGGTAATTTGAGATAGGATTTCCGCTTCTCTAAGAAATCGTTTTATTTTAATTGAATTTGCAGCACCTTCGTATTCATGTCTAAGTATTTTCATCGCAAAATACTTATTATTTCTTTCAACTAAAAGAACAACTCCCATTGTTCCTGCACCTAATGTTTTTATAACATTATATCCCTGATGAGAAGAACCTGCAGATGCGGATGCAGATGAAGGCGGAGCCGTCGTACTTTTTGTCTCTTCGTGTTTACTTGAATTTGCAACTGCAGCTTCTACACATTCATAAAGTTTTTCAACAGGGATAGGTTTTGAAAGGTAATCAAAAGCTCCATCTTTTACAGTTTTTACAGCATCCTCGATATTAGGAGCACCTGTTATCAGAATAAACTTTGTTGATGAATTTATTTTTCTGCACTCTGCTAAAAGATTAAAACCTGAACTATCAGGTAAATTTATATCACTTAAAATAATATCGTATTGATTTTTTTTCATTAAATCTAAACATTCACGACAAGAAGCAACGGCACATACATGGTAATTTTTTAATTCAAGTGCAGAGACAAGGAAATCTCTTACACATTCCTCATCATCAACAATAAGAATATCCACTATCTGCTGTCGTCTGGTTGCCGTTAAATCAGAAGTATTTTCAACATCCATTATATTAATCTTTCTTTATATTTTCTAATTGTTTTGCTCTTTCAGTCTGTATGTCATCAATCTTCTTTTCTGTTTCTTTCAAAACTTTCAGGGGAAGTGCGCCAGTTGCATAATCAGCCGCATCGGCGACACCAACATCACTGGAATTATCAGTTTTACTCTCTGAAGATTTTTTCTGGTTCTTTTGGTAAAGAGGTTTTTGTTCACAAGATGAAAATACCGCAACTGCTACAATAAAAAATATCAATCTGAAGCTCTGCATACTAACAATCCTTATTTTCGGGTATTAAAAAACGACCGATTCTGCCAAGTTATTGTGAAATATGGTGCGCGAGGTGGGACTCGAACCCACACATCGTAAGATACCAGATCCTAAATCTGGCGCGTCTGCCAATTTCGCCACCCGCGCTCTAATCAGTTACACAAACATTACAATATCATTTGAATATTTCAAACCTATTGTGATTTTATTTTGTATTTTTTATTTCTTTCTTCAAAGTTTTTAAACAATCGGGACAGACTCCATGAGTAAAATCTGCGGTTGAGAATCTTTTTATAAACTCCTCTACAGGCTGCCACTCATTTGCTTCCGTTCTTATTTTTTTACACCAGGAACATATTGGAATAAGTCCTTTTAATGCCTTAATTTCGTCAATAACCAGGTTTAATTCCTGATTTTTTTTCTCTAAAATCTTTTTTTGCATCTTAATAATTTTCGAATCATAATGTAGTTTTAAAAAGACTTTAACTTTACTCTTCAAAATAAACGGAACTACCGGTTTAAAAAGGTAATCCACCGCTCCTGCTTTATATCCTTCCATAATACTTTCAATATTATTTTTAGCAGCTGTAATAAAAATCACAGGTGTATCCGTATTACATTTTGTTTTTCGAATTAGACCTGCTGTCTCAAAGCCGTCATTCCCCGGCATCTCAACATCAAGAAGAATTACGGAAAATTCATTTTCTTGAGCAAAAGCCACAGCCTCTTCACCATCTGATGCAATTACAATCTCAACTTTACCCTCTTCCTCGCAAATCTTTCTCAGCAAAATTCTATTCACTTGAGAATCATCTGCTATCAGTATTTTTTGATTTACCATTTTCAATTGAATGCCACACTTTATTTTTATATTTATCCCAAAAATATATATCATACCTTCTCTTTACATAAGTATACCACAATATAACTTTTCAATCAATAGATAATTATACCTTTTTATTTTTATTTTTTTTTAGATTTGAGGAGTTTTTTTACTTGTATTTGGAAAAAAATGGATTAATTTGGAATACATTGGAATAAAACAACATAAACCGGTAATATATTTATGATACTATTTTGCGGACAAGATTTCACTACAATTGATATGAACAGCAGAATCAAGTTTAGTCCAAAAGTGTTGAAAGATTTTCTTCAGGAATGTGACTGGAATATAGTTTTGCATTGCCTTCCTGAAGGAGCACTGGCAGTTTATCCTGAATCGGTATATATAAAAATGCGACAAAGAGACTCTGAATCAGAAATAAAAGCTGGGGAAAGTATGTTATTCAGAAGAAAGTTAAGACGATTTGGAGCGTTAAGTTCTTTTGAAAAGATAAGTAAACAGGGAAGAATTACAATACCTCAGGGATTCAGAGTTATGACCTCTTTAACCCCTGGAAGTAATGCGGTAGTTGTAGGAGTTGAAATTGGAGTTGAAATTTGGAATGCAAATATCTGGGAAAAAGAATTGCATATGATACAGAAACATTCATCTGAAAAAGGCGCAATTGAAATGGAAATGGATTTAACAGCAAATAAACAAGAAGGAGAAAAATGTTGAATAATTTAATTAAAAATATGGACAAGATAATTTATTTAGTATTTTTCATGCTGTTGACAGTATTCATGCTTGGAGCGGGTCAAGTAACTCATGAATTATGGCAGAGGAACGCTCAGAAAAAGGTAGAAAATGGACGCTGGAGTGAAATTTTAAGTGAAATGGCTAACGAACTACCGGAACAAGACAAAGCATCGTGGGAAAAAGTATCTAAAAAAGATTCTGACAAACTTATCAGAGCAACATATATTTTATATTCAACAGAATAGCAGAAATAAAATGAAATAACTGTTATTTATATTTTCTCTGACTCCGCAGGTATTATTTTTATGAGAAAAAGAGCTTTAATTTTAATGTCTATCTTTTTTCTATGGGCGACCGCAACAATTGTTTATCTGTTATTTTATTCTGTTATAGACAGTGGATATTATAAAAACAAAGGTCGTAAACTTTTTGAACGCAAAGGCATCATACCTGCTCCCAGAGGGATTATTTTTGATTCAAACAACAAAAAGCTTGCCTGGAATGAAAGATCCTATAATCTATATTTAAAACCATACAATGGATTTATAGGAAGACGCGAAATGGTAATTAAAGCTTTAGGCAGAATATTCGATACCATTTCTAATCCTCCTAGAGATACGATTCAATGTATAAAAACCCATCTATCACCCTTTGAATTAGTTGCCTGTGTTGAAGTAATCAAACATTATCCAGAACTTGAAATCAAAAGTGAAATTAAAAGATGTTATGCAAATATAAATAATATATCAGATAGAGAAACATACAATCAGGTAACGCTTCGATCGAAGCTGGGCAAATTAATCAAAAAAAACGGTATTTTCTATGGGATATCAGGGTATGAAAAGCAATTTGATATCAACCTGCGTGGTAAATCCGGAACATTTACGGTTTTAGTAGATAAACAGGGAAGATGGATTCCAGGAACTTGGAAAGAGACAACGAAAAGTCAAGCAGGTTCAAATATTAAACTTAAATATTCACTTGAGCAGTTACTGAGTGAAAGCGAGAAAAAGAAATGAATAAAATTACTTCTTCAGCACCAATTTTTCAATTTAAGCTTATAACTGTAATGCTAGTTCTTCTCATGGGTGTATGGGGATGTCTTGGAATTTACAATGCAACAGTATTTTCCGGGGCACCTTTTTATTTTGCAGGGAAACAACTTCTATGGTTATTTATAGGTTTACTTATTCTTTATGCCACATATATAACACCATTTAAAAATTTTAAAAAACATGCAGTACTTTTATGTTCTAGTGTTTACCTTGCCATTATTCTACTTTTTACAGCTGGTGTTAAAATAAACGGAATGATTGGATGGTTTGACCTTCACTATTTTTATATTCAGCCTTCAGAAATCGCAAAACCTTTCTTTATTCTATCTCTCTGTAAAATTTCAGATTATATTACAACAGAAAAACTAAATGATGCAAAAAAATTCTTTATACTATTAGGATTTACCGCTTTATGGATTCTGCCAATTATTCTGGAGCCTGACTTTGGAACAGTTCTCGTATATATGGCTGGCTTTGTATTCGTATATTTTATCACCAATGGAAAATTAATCTATCTTGCGCTGACTGCGCTGCTACTTATAATATTTGCAACTGTTATAATTTTGACAGAACCTTATGTAGCAGCGAGAATAAAAGGTTTTCTGAGTCCTGAGGCAACAGCCAGCGGAGCCGGCTGGCATACACTACAACTTCAGTACACGATGGCAAGGGGCGGACTTATTGGTCAGAACTGGGGACATTCATTATGGTCAAATTCATTTCTTCCTTTACCCTACAGTGATTCAGCCTTTGCATCTCTCGTTGAGGCTATCGGTTTTCTCGGAAGCATTCCAGTCATTATCTCTTTCTGTATACTCACTTTTGCAGGGTATAAGCTCGGTGTTGAGACACCGGAAAGAATAAATAAAACCTTTATTTTATCAATTATTTTTCTGATTACATTTCAGGCACTGCTCCACATCAGCGTAAATGTAACAATGTTACCTGCGACAGGGATAACACTGCCTTTATTCAGTTATGGAGGCAGTTCAATGATTGCAACAATGCTCAGTATCGGAATGATGCTCAGTGCTGCCCGTGATAATTATCTGCAATAAACTTTTTCATTGCATCTTTCCAATCAGGACGCTTAAAATCTAAAACTTGATCAATTTTGGAACAATCAAAGCGCGAATTTAAAGGTCGTTTAGCAGGAGCAGGAAAACAACTACTGTCACAAGGAGACAATGGGATATTAATATTCATTTCGTTTAAAATAAATTTTGCTGTTTCATATCGATTTGTATACCCGTCTGCTGCAAAATGATATAATCCTGTAATTTGTTTTTTTATAAAACAGATTACCGCATCAGCTGCTGCGGTTGTCGGTGTAGGAGCACCATACTGATCTGCGACAACTTTCAACTCCGGCATTTTATTTGCTAATTCTATTATTTTTGATACAAAATGATTACCATTTTTTCCGTAAGTCCATTGTACTCTTATTATTGCATTTAAGCACCCAGAATCGATAAGATTTTTTTCACCATTGAGTTTTGTTGATCCGTAGATACTCAATGGATTTGCTGGAGACAACTCATTCAGAGGATCAGAGGAGTTGTCACCAAAAACAAAATCAGTGCTAATATGAACAACATATTTATTCTGTTCTGCTGCAAGTTTGCCAATTTTTCCTGGAACTTCTGCATTTATTTCTTCACATAATTCTTTCTCTGACTCTGCTTTATCAACTGCTGTATAAGCGGCGCAGTTTATAATAATATCATTTGCTTCAACAATTTCATCAATATTTTTTTTATCACGCAAATCAAACTCAGGTAAATCGTAAATATTTACATTATAACCATCTGCCTCAGCTTTAACTTTTATGTCACTGCCAAGCATGCCTCTTCCACCAGTTATTCCAATTGTTGCCATTTTTTCCTCCAAAATAATTTGATCCTGATTCTTTACAATAAAAAGTAAGTCTTTTTTTTAACTTGTCAAGTTTCAGGTAACTCTTTTACTTCTGATTAGAGCAAACGGTTCAAACTTCAAGATACTTTCATGCAAGTAATATGATTATAATTTGACTTCTGGAAAAATCAGAGTAGTTTAAATATGACAGGTAAGCATACTACCTCTTTGAAAATAGATAAAGGAAGAGGAATAAAAAAAGCTTTTTAGAAAGCATAATAAAATTATTTTTTATAATAAAATATTCTCAAACAACAAGGAATATCGAATTAATCTGCTTTAATCAGGATTAATTAATAAATCACCTTATTGTGTACAGAAATTTTTGGAGTAATTAAATATGAATAACTTTACGGCATATCCAATATTATTTGAACCAGTATTTGTTGAAATAATGTGGGGTGGGTCTCTAATGGGGAAAATATTAGAAAGAGATATTCCCGATACCGGCAATCCCATAGCTGAGGCCTGGGATATTGTTGACAGAACTGAAGCTGAAAGTATTATTGAAAATGGTATATATGCAGGTACTAGTATTCGTGAACTATTAAATTCATACGGTCCAGAAGTAATTGGGAAAGAATACATTCCAGGCAGAAGATTTCCGTTACTTGTTAAAATCATTGATGCGGGGAAAAAACTTTCACTTCAAGTTCATCCAAACGCTGCAGCGTGTGCATCGGACCCAAATGCTGAACCAAAAACTGAAATGTGGTATGTAATATCAGCAGAAAAAGATGCAGTTATCTATGCAGGCTTACGCTCCGACTGTACAAAAAGAATGTTTCTGGAAAAAGTTAATTCAGGTGAAATTGAAACATGCCTTCAGAAATTCCGTTCATATCCTGGTGATGCCTATTTTATATCAGCAGGTAAAGTACATGCTATAGGAGCGGGAAATTTAATACTTGAAATTCAGCAGAACAGCAATACGACTTACCGTCTGAGTGACTGGGGGCGTATGGGAGCAGATGGTACGCCTAGAGAGCTTCATATAGAACAGGCCTTGAACTGCATAGATTTTTCAGACAGAAGCACTCCACGGATTACAGCTCAATGCAGTCCAGGAACCAGAAACATCAAAGCTCCGCTTGTTTCTATGTGTCCACATTTTCAGGTAGATGATTTAAAACTTATAGAAACCTATAAAGACTTTACAAACGGCAGTTCGTTTCATCTTTTGTCAGCACCGGACAATCCGGTTGTGATAAAAGCAAATAATTTTGAAACAGAATTACACTCTGGAAGAACTTGTTTATTACCGGCTTCAACTGGTTCGTATACAATAACACCTCTAGAGAAAAGTGCTACAGTTTTAAAAACACATATTTAATGAAATAACATAATAATATTTGTTTAGGACTTATGCAACTGCAGTTCATAGTAGAGCATTACTCATCAGTTTTTTTGAATAAAACATATTCATTCTGCTTCAAATCTATGGTATAATATGTTCTGTTCAGCTCATCTTTTCTGTGTTTGATAGAGTAAAGTCTTGTTCCGTCAATTTCAAAATCTGAGACAAAATTCATTTCAACATTACATGGAGAGCCATACAAGCTTTTTATTTTCACATAATTGAGTTCTCCGTCTTTATAAGCTGCAGAGACCTGAAAACCTCCCTCTGCTCTTAAATTTTTAAATTCGACATTCTGCCAATAGTCCGGGATTGCAGGGAAAATTAATATTCTATAATCATTGTAAGATGATGTTGAGCTCTGCAGAAGCATTTTTGAAAGACTTTCAAGGCTGGCAAAATATATCCCTGGATTCCCTTTTAAATTTCTACATTTTCTCCTGCCAGATTTAAAAAAATTTGAGGCACTGTTTCCATCGTGGAGTTCAGAAGCCATACAAGATGCCTGAAACATAGACAGTGGCTGCTTATTATTCCATAACCCCTTAAATAATACCCATTGCTTAAAAGACTTTTCACACAATTTAAAATCTGCATTGGAATCAGCATTCAATATTTTTAAAGGATAAAAAGCAAGCAGGTGAGCCGGATTTTCATTTATTTTTTCAAAAGGAATGTGAGAAGCCACCATTAAGCCGTCTTCATTTTCCGGTGTTGATTTAAGGTTTGCTTTGACTTTCACCCACTCTTCTGCATCTGAGTCATTTAAAGCAAAGTTATTATTTAAAGAAATTAGAATTCCCAGTCCCCACTGCAATAGGGAAATATCATAAGAAGTATCCGTATAAAAGTTTCTGCTGTAACCGGGAGATACATCTGCCTGAATATGATAAATACCGTCAACATCCTGTTCTAAACGATTTAACATATAACGAACTGCCGCTTTAAGTGCCGGATAAAATTTATTAATAAGAATATTTTCATTCTGTTTGTATCTGCACCAAATATATACATTATGTAGAGCATATATATAATTTGCAAATTCTTTTTTTGAATATGACTTTCCCCAAATATCGGTAACCGCGCCCAAAGCGGCGGCTCCTTTATCTTTATATTCAACAGGCACAGAATTCTTAAAAGAACCTAAAGAGCCGGCGAAAAGAGAAATATAAGGCCGTATTAAGTCAGAGTGATTAAGAGTATTCAAGCCCCTGTAAAAGCTCTGAATTTGTCCACTACATTGAATTTCAGGTGTAATTTCAGAATTAAACCAAGGTCCGTAATTATCTAATATTTTCCCTTTTCCATCCCCCCTCAAGCCTGCTCCTAATTTATACATTGAGCACCAGAAAAATTTATTCATATCCTCCATAGGGAAATTTATATATGATGCCCGATAAAAATTTTTCCATTTATTATGATGTTTTTTTCGTTCAACTTCAATATCTGTATTTAACGCCTGCTGAACAATCCCGGCAGCCTTATATTCATTAATAGAACCACTTTTAAAATAGTCGATTGTGTAAGCTAAAAGGAATTTTCTATCACCAATCTCTTTTTTTCCCCACGCAACAACAAAACCTCCACCGCCTGGAAATTTCTGAATAAAGCATTTAATATTCCCGATAGATCTGGTAACATCATCTGGTATGTCAAAAACTTCCTTATTAATTCCAGCATTTTTAATCTCTTCAAAAATTCTTAAATCTCCAGGAAGGTTCAAATCAAGGCAATACTTATCTTTTGATATTTGAAGTGGTAATTCTTTATTCAACTTTTTAATTGCATCTTTTAAAAATGAAGGAGGAATTGGAAGTTTTCTATTCACCGAAAACTCTGGATTTTCTGTTCCCTCAACAGTATATTCAATATAGCATACCATTTTTTTTGCAGGAATAAAAGATTTCCACCTCATTGAACCGCTAGCGGTGATTAATTCCCCCTCGGCTTCACCTTTATATAGAGATAAATGAATATTATTCTCCTGAATCATACTCTTCATGGACACTACGAACTCTCCCATTGGCACTCTTTTTTTTATTCCTTTACCTGTAGAATAAACATCACTTCGTCCAAGTTTCCATTTTAATTCTTCAGCTCCCCCTCCCCTTATAACAGTACCTAATAAACCATTTCCCAGAATTGCTTTTTTCCAATAATCATCATTAATATCAGATGAATAATAGTCATATTTATTTAAAATTCTCTCAAGTTTAGCTTTTCTTTTCTTCCCTGCATCGAGCTGAAGATTTATAAAAATTAAAAAAAACACAATAAAAATCAAAAACAGATTTTTGTGCATATTAAAACTCCTGAAATATATTATTTTTTATATTTTTTTACTAATCACTCTTACTAATATAACTGTTTTTTTTAAACTTTATTTTATAGATATGTCAAATTTTTTTAACTTTTGAATATTTTCAGATTGAAAAAGAGTAGAAAAGATGCAAATTATTAGCTGTTACAAAATTATGCCTGGGTAGCTCAGGGGATAGAGC
>Ga0256913_10001933_pt1 | contig 10569 bp, 10 predicted proteins | sample Axial_MatmetaG_FD_185970 | JGI IMG/M metagenome (GOLD analysis project Ga0256913, IMG submission 185970) | Deep-sea worm associated microbial mat communities from Axial Seamount, Juan de Fuca Ridge, Pacific Ocean - Axial_Mat | ecosystem: Environmental > Aquatic > Marine > Oceanic > Microbial...
ATCGGAGAAAAAGAAATTTAATGTTACTGCTGTTTTAACGCCATCGATTGAATCGGGCACCGATATTCCGGGAGAAAACAGCTATAAAAACACGCACTTTAATTCATCGTTTTATACGTTCGATATTTCGCGATATTTAACCGTCAGCGACATGAAAACCGTTTACGATGCTGCTGCTGTTGTTCCGTACGACCACATTTATATTCTGGTAAATACCGAACGTTACGGCGGTGGCGGATTTTATAACTTTGTTACTGTTTGCACCGCCGACAACAGCCTTACAAAAGAAGTTGCCGTACACGAATTCGGGCACGGGTTTGCCGGGTTGGGCGACGAATACTACACATCGGCTGTTGCTTACGAAGACTTTTACAATTTAAAAGTTGAGCCTTGGGAACCCAATTTAACAACTCTGGTAAATTTCGATTTAAAGTGGAAGAAAATGGTTGCCGATTCCATTCCAATTCCAACACCGCGCGAAGAAAAATACAACAATACAGTTGGGGTATTTGAAGGTGGTGGTTATATGGAAAAAGGAATTTACAGCCCGTTTATCGACTGCCGGATGAAAAGCAACAACGCCAAAGATTTTTGCCCGGTTTGTCAGGAAGCAATAAAAAAGGTGATTCGGTTTTATTCGGAATAATTTTACAATTCGTACTGTTTTAACAATCCCCGCATAATTAAATACTGGGCAGAAATATAGGTTGTCATTATCAGAATTCCTTCGTACGGAATTGGCACCAGAAAACGATTTACGGCAATCATTGTATCGGAAAAAACAAATAGCAGCGAGCCGGCAAAAATCAGACTAAAACTTATTGGATGCCCGTTCCCAAACCGGTTTAGCGCCATTGCCGACATACTCAGTAAAGCGGTCATATAAATAAATACAGCCACCCTTAGAACAGCATCGAGTTGCTCGTAAAGTGCAATATAAACAATAAGTCCGAAAGCAATATAGGCAATTAAAAAGTAGGGTTTCTTTTTCAGAAATGGTTTTTTACCCGACAGGTTTATGGTTCGGAGAAATAGAAAAACGTAGCCAATTTGTGCGACTAAAAATGAAGCCAGCCCCAAAATAAAAAACAGTTTTCCCTTTTCAACAAACATTAAAAGCATGTCGCCCATCCACGAAAACAGAAATGCAAAAAGGGCAAACTGCACTATCTTTTTATCGATATCTTTTGAATTCGCTAAAAAATAGCCCGTAATATAAATCATTATAAATGGTTTGAACGAGTAGTCAATCCACTTAATCTGGTAAAATTCTCCAACCAGGTCGCCAACAAAAATAATCAGGAATAAAATATGAGCTAAAAGCCGTTTCATCTGTTTCAAAGTTATGTTTCCTAACGAATAGTTTTATTACATAAAAATAGCATTATTCGAATGAAAACAAAAAAACAAACGTATAAGGATTTCAAAAAAGAGTTGTAACAATTAATAGCAAGCTTCTGCCATCAGGTATTCGCTAACATACCGATTAACTCCATCTTCCAGTTCGGTAAAAGGTTTTGTATAACCAATATCGCGGAGTTTTTGAATTTTCGCTTCGGTAAAATACTGGTACCGCCCGCGTAAATCAACCGGGGTATCGATAAACGAAATGTCGGGAGTAAGGTTCATACTGTTAAAAACCGATGTAGTTAAATCGAGAAACGACCGTGCTTTTCCGGTACCAACATTGTAAATTCCTGTATTTTTCTGAGTCTCCATAAAATACATCATTACATCGGCAATGTCTTCAACAAAAATAAAATCGCGACTCTGCTCACCGTCTTTATAATTGGTATGGTGCGAGCGGAACAGCTCCATTTTACCGGTCTCTTTTATGGTTTTATACGCGTGTAAAACCACCGAAGCCATCCTTCCTTTATGGTATTCATTCGGTCCGTAAACATTAAAGAATTTCATACCTGCCCAAAATGGCGGAGTACGAAACTGTTTGAGTGCCCAAACATCAAAATCTTGTTTCGACCAGCCATATAAATTTAAAGGTCGCAAATTTGGGATATTTCTATGTAAATCGGAAAATCCACTTTCGCCGTTTCCGTAGGTTGCAGCAGATGAAGCATACAACAAAGGAATATTAAGTTCAGCACAAATATTCCAAAGTCGCTGCGAATACATTACGTTAAGTTGCTGGTAAATTTGAATTTTCTCGCCGGTAGTATCGGTGTTTGCACCAAGGTGAAATACAAATTCAACATCGTGTGCATTTTTTATCAACCACTTAAAAATATTATCGCGGTCGATAAATTTTCGGTATTTCTTTTTCTGTAGATTTAAATCTTTCCAGGGATCGTTAAACTGATCAACTAAAATCAGGTCATTATATCCTGCTTTATTTAGTTTTCCAACTAAATAACTACCTATAAAACCTGCGGCACCTGTAACAACTATCATTTAATTATATGGTTTTGTTAGTTCAATAAAAATAATCCGCTTTCTGAAATACCGGCTTTACTACGTAAACTCAATACTTCACAAAATATTGCACAAAACACAAAAAAAAAATTCACTTTTTAAATCACAAAAATATCGTCGGGGACAGAAGTAATTATTTTCTCTTTTTTTGCCCTTTCAAAAAGGGTTATTACTGCACTTTTCCCTTCTTCTCCTAAATCGGTTGTAAAATTACTCACATATAAATCGATGTGCTTTTTTATTACATCATCATTTAGTTCCTGAGCATAACTTTTAACGTACCGGTAACTTGAAGCGGGATTTTTAAACGCAAACTCCACACTTCGGCGTAAAACCCGGTTTACTTTTTGTTGAATCTCGTCATTAAATTTACGGTGAATAACAATTCCCCCCAACGGAATCGGCCTATTTGTCTTCTCTTCCCAGTCTTCTCCCAAATCAATAATTTTTTTTAACCCACGTTTTTCGTATGTAAACCTGTTTTCGTGAATAATAACTCCGGCATCCACTTCTTCGTCTAAAATTGCCGTTTCGATATCGGAAAAAAGATATTCGCGTTTCTCTTTTACATTCGGAAAAACAATGCTGAAAAGTAAATTTGCCGTTGTATATTTCCCCGGAATTGCCACTTTTACATCGTGCACTTCATCGGGGTAAATTTTACGTTTGCTAATTAACAACGGTCCGTTTTTATACCCCAGCGCACTACCCGATGTTAGTAACTTGTAGTTATTGGCAATGTGCGCAAACGCGTGGTAGCTTAACTTTGTAATGTCGATTGTTCCGGCAAAAGCATTCCGGTTCAGCTCTTCAACATCGGCCAGAACCGTGTTAAACTGCAAACCTTCGGTATCTATTTTATTATGAATTAACGCATCGAAAATAAATGTATCGTTGGGGCAGGTCGAAAAGCCAAGTGTAAGTTGCATTGTTAAAAATTTTGCTCAAAAATAGCAAAATCAATTTACAGGAACAGAAAGTTTTTTCAGAACAATAATTATTGCCTCTTTTAAATTTTCGAGTGCCAGCGGAATATTCCACTTCGACGAGTCGCGGGGCTCAACAAAATTAGAGATTGCACGAATTTGATTGCACGGAACACCCATTGAATTACAAACATAAAAAACGGCTGCCCCCTCCATCGATTCAATATGTGCCGAAAACTTTTGATGAATTTCGGCGATACTCGATTTCCGCCCGTGGCTTTTATTGGTTGTAATACCGCGCACCTTTTTAAAACCGGCAAAATCGATTCCGGGTGTCGCTTTCAATGTTCCGTTTTCGAACGGATAATCGTTTGCATCCATAAAACCGGCTTCGAAAAGCGTTAAAAACTCATCTGCTTTTTCAATTCCCAAATCGGCGAACTCCTCCGAAACCACATTTACAATTTCGCCAATATTTAACTCGCGTGTTAAACTACCGGCAATTCCCATATTTAAAACCAAATTATAGCTATTTTCCGCAAGGGTCTGTGTCAGCCGAAATGTTGTAAAAGTCGCACCAATTCCGGTTATCAGCAGGTCAATTTCGGTTTCGGCATATTTATATTGCCTTAAGAAATCGTTTTTCTCTTCAATAAAAGAAAACTCGTTAATCAGTAATTTAACCTCCATCCGTGTTGCCGCAACAATCAAAATCTTCATATCCCAATTTTAACAAAAATTATTTATTCTGTAAACCATCTTACTATTCATACTGTTTTTATGAAAAAAAGTTAATCTTTGTATGAAATAAAATTTAAAATTATGGGTTCTCCAAAAATAACTAACTCAAAAGGATACGAAAGAATTGATGCTTTCGACGACGACCTCACAAAAGCACTTTCCGAAAATTACAGAAATATTTTAGAATTAATTGGAGAAGATATTTTCAGAGAAGGACTCGATAAAACGCCTATGCGTGTTGCAAAGTCGATGCAATTTTTGCTGCAAGGATATAAAACCGACCCGGTTGAGATTCTAAAATCGGCAATGTTTAAAGAAGATTACCGGCAAATGGTAATTGTAAAAGATATCGAAATTTACTCGATGTGCGAGCATCATCTTTTACCGTTTTTCGGGAAAGCACATGTGGCCTACATTCCGAACGGAGTAATTACCGGGCTAAGTAAAATTGCACGGGTTGTCGATGTTTTCTCGCGCCGTTTGCAAGTACAAGAACGTTTAACTACACAAATAAAAGATTGTATTCAAGACACGTTAAATCCGCTTGGAGTTGCCGTTGTTATTGAAGCACAGCACCTTTGCATGCAGATGCGCGGAATACAAAAACAGCACTCCATTACCACCACTTCCGATTTTACAGGGGCATTTCAGAAAACTGCCACCCGCGACGAATTTATAAAACTGATTAGTACTAAGTTAAGTTAGTGTAGCCCCACCTAACCTCCCCAAAAGGGAGGTATAAAAAAGAGAAATTGCGAGTAATATCTTTCTCTTATTTGTCTATTACCTTTTTTTTGAATAATTATTGACGGTAAATAGAACTATAAAAACTCAAGACAGACAGGAGCCGGCAATTTAATTTCGTTACCGGTATATTCGGGCTTTCCGGTTTCTGCATTTATTTTAAAAACGGTAATATTTCCACTTCGCTGGTTGGCTACCAACATAAATTTTCCATCGGGACTCAAAGTAAAATTACGTGGCCAGTTTCCTTTAACCGGAACAACTCCGCGAAATGTTAATTCATCCGATTCGGGATTTATATTGAAAATGGCAATTGAATTATCGCCCCGATTCGAACCGTATAAATACTTTTTATCGTTCGAAATATGAATGTCGGCACAATAACTCTCGCCTGAAAAACCTTCCGGTAAAGTTGAAATATTCTGAACCACTTCCCATTTTTCATTTTGCTTTTTAACCACTGTAATTGTCGAATTCAACTCGTTAATCACATAAATTGTATTTCCGTCGGGGTGAAATTCGAAATGGCGTGGCCCGGCACCGGGCTTCATTTTTACAAAACGTTGTCCGTAACTTTTTAATTCTCCATTTTCTAAATGGAAAATATTAAGTTGGTCGGTTCCCAAATCGGCGCTAAAAACGGTGTTGTCGAAAGGCGAAAATTTAATTGAATGTGCGTGTGGTTGTGTTTGATTGGGATGCGGTCCCGACCCGCTGTTTTTAATTATTGTACTTGCGGGATTTAAACTTCCGTCGGAATTTACGGGGTAGAGCGATGTTGTTCCGCCCACGTACGCTGCAATGGCAACATATTTCCCATCACCCGAAACATTAACATGGCAGGGTGCGCCTCCATTCGAAATCTGTTTATTGATAAAATGTAAATCGCCGTTTTTCCCAATTTTGAACGCGACTACAAAACCTCCGCTTTTTTCAATCTCGGGAGTTGTCCGCGAAACGGAATAGAGATATTTTTTATCGGTCGAAATATTTAAAAACGATGGATTATCGATTCCTTTAAAAGTTTTTTTGAGTGTAATTTCGCCCGAATCTGTATTAAAGTTACAGAGATAAATTCCATCGGCACCTTCCGAAGTGTAAGCTCCTACATACAATTTCAGGCTACTTTTCTCCTGACTATTTGAGAATAATACCGCAAAAACAAAAAACACCAATACAATTAAACGTTTCATATCTTAAAATTTCTATTTATTAAAATTTATTCTACAGGGTTAAAATACTCTTTTCCTGCATTACAAATAGGGCATTTATAATCGTCGGGCAAATCGTCGAAAGACGTACCCGGCGGAATTCCCAAAGCAGGGTCGCCCTCGGCAGGGTTGTATTGAAAACCACAAATTGAACAGGTATAAATATCTGTATTTTTATTTAAACTGACGGCAGGAGTCGGCTCGTTTTTCATCTCCGGCCCGGGAACAACTTCATTTTCAAGCACTTCTTTTTCAACAAAAGTAGGTGCATTTTTGGGTGCCAGCATCCGGTATTTCTCCCTGTAATAATCGTATGTTAACGGCTCGTCGCCCGAAACTACGTCGCTATCGACAACCTCGCCAACAAATAAAATATGCGAACCCATATCAACGGTATTCACAACTTTACAATCGAACCAGGCAACTACTGACGTTAAAACAACAGGTGCACCGGTTTTGGCAGTCATCGTTTTCACATTTCTGAATTTGTCGATATCGGTACTGGTCATAAATCCGAACTCACCAATTAACGATGTCTCCGAATCTTTTTTTAATACCGAAACAGAAAAAATATTACTTGCCGAAATAACCGCTGCTGTTGCATTGTTTTTATGGCAACTAATTGCAATCTGCGCAGGTGTTGAAGTAACCTGAAAAGCAGTATTCCCAATATAACCCGCTTTTTCACCCTCACTTTCCGAAGCAATAATATAGAGCCCGTACGATAATTTATGGAATGCCTTAAATTTCATCCTTATAAAATTAGTATTCCATTTTGGAATAACACTTAAATTCATCTATATTTTAATACAACTTCAAAATAACGCAGCAAGAAGAGTTAAAATCATTACCTTTCCTTACTTTTTTTAATTCAATTAAACGGGGTAGCTTTTTATTCGTAAACTTTTTTATATTTTTAGGCAAAAGAATTTGAGATGACAAACTCCAAAAGCAATAATCAATACAAAGTATTTGTTGTAGAAGACAATATTTTATACGCACGTATACTCAAGAAACAACTACTTGACAATAATTATCATGTAAAGGTTTTTCATAATGGAACCGATTTTATTGAATGCCTGCACGAAAAGCCCGATGTTGTCACGCTCGATTACACCCTCCCCGACATGACCGGGCACGATGTTTTGGAAAAAATTCAGGCAAAATCGCCCGATTCGCATGTGATTGTAATTTCGGCTCAGGAAAATATTGACACGGCCATTAGTTTAATGAAAAACGGAGCGTACGATTATATTATGAAAGCGCCGGATACACGCGAGAAACTGAGCAATATTATTAAGAATATTTACCGCACCGACCAGTTACAAACCGAAAACCTGATACTGAAAGATGCCATTAAAGAGAAATACAACTTTAAAAATCTGATAAAAGGGAACAGTCGCGAAATTGACCATGTTTTCGATTTAATGGATAAGGCCATTCAAACCAATATTTCGGTTTCCATTTCGGGAGAGACCGGTACCGGAAAAGAGCTGGTTGCCAAGGGAATTCATTATAATTCGCGACGAAGCAACAAACCATTTGTGGCGGTCAACGTTTCTGCAATTCCGGAAGGGTTGGTTGAAAGCGAACTTTTTGGCCACGAAAAAGGAGCATTTACAGGAGCCGATTTTCAAAAGTTTGGAAAATTTGAGCAAGCCAACGGTGGCACCCTCTTTTTAGACGAAATTGCCGATTTAAATTTAAACACACAGGCCAAGATTTTACGTGTAATTCAGGAGCGCGAATTGGTTCGGTTGGGTGGTTCGAAAACCATTTCGCTCGATGTACGAATTATTACAGCAACACATAAAAACCTTGCGGCACTGGCTGCCGAAGGAAAATTCAGACAAGATTTATATTACAGATTATTGGGATTACCCATTGAAGTGCCACCGCTGCGCCAACGTGGAAACGATATTATTCTGCTTGCCAAATACTTTGTTGATGAGTTTTGTAAAGACAACCAGATAGAACAAAAAAATCTTTCAAGCGAAGCAAAACAAGCATTGCTTTCGTACCACTATCCCGGAAATATCCGCGAGTTAAAAGCGGTAATGGAACTGGCCTGCGTAATGTCGACACGCGAAGTAATTAAGCCAAACCATTTAAATATGAATGTGGAAGAGAATATGCAAAACCTGTTGGCTTCGGAAAAAACACTCGAAGAGTACGACCGCGAAATTGTTCTCTATTTCCTGAATAAATACAACCAAAATGTGCGAATGGTTGCTTCGAAACTGGGCATCGGGAAATCTACCATCTACCGAATGTTGCAAAAAGTGAATTAGATTTTACTTTAAATACCGAATAAAAAAAGGATTTTATCTCATTATAATTTTTATTTTTAAAGGTATTCGATGTAACTCGCTCTATAATCATCTCTTTCCCGCCAAGTCGGGACAAGTTGTGTGATAAATATTATCATGCTCGTTTTCAACTGAAACGACAGATTAAAATTTCTTCGTCATTCCGGGCTTGACCCGGAATCTCCTCATTTAAACAGGTTTTAAAAACCGCCTTTAAAACTTTTCCATTTTTGCGGTGCGTGCAACCACCCCGCTTTTGGCTACTTCGCCTGACGCACCTTTCCCCATTACACATTCCGGGGCTACCAATATCAGGCACCTGCGGTGCTCTACCTGCTAAACTCAGGCTGAAAGCCTGCAAGCATTAACCGCAATCAATTTACAGATTTCTCCTGGCGTGCCAATGACAGATTCGACTTTTGGGACTTCGACTTTCCAAGTCGAAGAAAATTTGTCGGACAGTAGTAAAATCTTTTCTAAAATCTATCCTTCGTAACTGTTTACTCCGGCGGTTTCCATCTTTCTATCAACCTTTTTTACCAGTCCCTGCAACACTTTTCCCGGGCCAACTTCGGTAAACGATGTGGCACCATCAGCAATCATATTCTGTACAATTTGCGTCCATTTTACCGGCGAAGTTAATTGCGAAATAAGATTCTCTTTAATTTCCGACGGGTCGGAAACCGGTGCTGCATTTACATTCTGGTAAACCGGGCAAATGGGGTTACTAAAAGCTGTTGCTTCGATGGCAGCCGCCAGCTCTTCGCGAGCAGGCTCCATAAACGGCGAATGAAAAGCTCCGCCAACAACCAGTTTAATGGCACGTTTTGCACCTTTTTCGGTGAGTACTTCACACGCTTTATCAATTCCGGCAACCGAACCCGAAATTACCAACTGCCCTGGACAGTTATAGTTTGCAGGTACAACTACATCGTCAATCGCGCTACAAACATCTTCAACCACATCGTCGGCCAAACCAACAATTGCAGCCATTGTCGACGGTGCAATTTCGCATGCTTTTTGCATAGCCAACGCACGTTTCGAAACAAGTGTTAATCCATCTTCGAAAGTTAACGTACCATTTGCAACCAGTGCCGAGAATTCGCCCAACGAGTGGCCGGCAACCATATCGGGAGCAAAATCTTTTATGGTTTTCGCCAGTAAAACCGAATGCAGAAAAATAGCCGGCTGCGTTACTTTGGTCTCTTTTAAATCGTCAACCGAACCATCGAACATAATTTTGGTAATATCGAAACCAAGAATCTGGTTTGCTTTTTCGAACAGTGCTTTCGCCTCTGCCGAATTATCGTATAAATCTTTTCCCATTCCGGGGTACTGCGCTCCCTGACCGGGAAATACAAATGCCTTCATAAATTTTTGTTTAACAATTCGGGAGCAAAGTTAAACTTATTTTATTCAATCAAATTCAACCGGCTTCAATTCAAAAAAAGATGAAAAAAAATTAATGTAATGCAAGTCACACTCCCATTATAATCTGCAAGTCTGTGGCTTATAATTTAATATTTGGTTTTATCGCTTTTCGCCGCCCACTTTTCGAAAACAGGAATTGCACGGTTGCGGCTAATATTTTCGAATTCAATTTTACGGTCGTCCATCTCTTTTCCCAGCTCATCGTAAATAAACTGGTCGTCGAAACCAAACTTTGCAGCATCGTTGCGGTTTCCGGCAAAAAACACTTTTTTCGGCCGCGCCCAGTAAATGGCTCCCAAACACATTGGGCAAGGTTCGCACGATGTATAAATAGTACAATCGGTTAGCTGAAAAGAGTTCAGTTTTTTGCAGGCATTTCTTATAGCAATAATTTCGGCGTGTGCAGTGGGGTCGTTTTCCGATGTAACACTGTTAAATCCCTCCGCAATAATTTTATCGTCTTTTACCACCACTGCACCAAACGGACCGCCCGAATTTGATTCAACTCCTTTTTCGGCCAAATTAATTGCAGCCTGCATAAAATATTTATCTCTTTCGTTCATAAAACTTTTCTTGATTTTTGGTACTGAAATTTTAACCTGACAAGACCATTTTTTTATTTGGCACTACTCTTCCACAATTTTCGTCTTCTCCCAAATTCCGAAATTGGTAATTTTATCGGTGGTTACCTTGTTTATTTTTCCGGTTCTGTCGCCATGTTGCTGCGTAACTATTTCCGATGTTTCATCGCTCCAGTTCTCGCCGCTTTTTAAAACA
>Ga0256913_10001934_pt1 | contig 10565 bp, 6 predicted proteins | sample Axial_MatmetaG_FD_185970 | JGI IMG/M metagenome (GOLD analysis project Ga0256913, IMG submission 185970) | Deep-sea worm associated microbial mat communities from Axial Seamount, Juan de Fuca Ridge, Pacific Ocean - Axial_Mat | ecosystem: Environmental > Aquatic > Marine > Oceanic > Microbial...
CAATAATTAGCTCCTAAACTTCACCAAATTATCTTACATTATCCCGATAGTGTTACAATAATTTGTTTCGTTTAAAAACTAATTATTTGAAACTGAGGACAAAGTATTAATCGAATTCAGGTTAATAAACTCGCTGAACTTCTCCCGAATAATTGGGAAAATTCAGACCTGTAGTTTACCGCACGGTTACAATTTTTGGTGAATAATGCGGGTTAATCAAATATAGTTTATTATACACGAACACCAATAATAACCACATCATCAATCTGGTCGTAGCCATTATGCCAATCTATAAATGATTTTTCCAGTAATTCTTTTTGTTCTTTCATGGGTTTTTGAGAATTTGCAAGAATTAGACGTTTAAAAGGTTTATATTTAAACTTTTTTCCTTTTGGTCCACCAAACTGATCTGCATATCCATCAGAAAACATATATATACAATCACCTTCTTCCAATTGTATTTCGTTATTATAGAAATCATCCATTTTTTCATATATGGCTATTGGCATTTTGTCTGGTTTTACTTCAAACAAATTATATTCTGTTTCTTCTTTAAGTAAACCTTCGTTTAGTTTTACTGATGCTCCTTCGCTTACTTTTAGTTCTTTAGATTTAGATACTACATAAAGTGGGTTATTAGCACCTGCAAATTCTAGCTTATTTGTTTCTGTGTCAATAACACATAAAGACATATCCATTCCATCTTTTTGCTCAGATATTAGACCTTTTTGCTTAAGAGCATGTATTATATTTTTTCTTAATTCGTTAAGTATTTCGTTTGCATGAATAATTTTTTCCATTCTTACAATCTGATTTAAGAAAGAAACCCCCAACATACTCATAAATGCACCCGGAACTCCGTGCCCTGTACAATCGGCAGCAGTAATAATAATTTTATTGTTTATCTTAATTGCCCAGTAGAAATCGCCACTAACAACATCTTTAGGTCTAAATAGAATAAAGTAATCGTTTACAATTTCCTCAATATACTCATTGTGAGGCAACACCGCTTGTTGTATTCTTTTTGCATAATTAATAGAATCTTCTATTTCTTGCTTTTGTTCTGCTAATGTATCTCTTTGTTCTAATATTTCTTTTGTTCGTTCTTGTACAATCCTTTCGAGTTCTTCATTCTTAGCTTTTAATCGTTTAATACTTATAATTACTATTGCATAAACAATTAATACAAATAAAATAAAATATACAATATAAGCCCAAATTGTATTATACCAAGGTGGTTTTATTACAAATTTATATTCAGCAATTTGGCTAACATTTCCATATATATCTCTAGATTTAACCAAAAAAGTATATGAACCATTTGCTATTTTCTTGTAGTTTGCAGTGTTATCACTAGTCCATTGCGACCAATTATTTTCATAAGCTTCTAATTTATAAGAATATTCTGCTTTCTTTCCATCTTCATCTACATTTGAAGCAAATACTATTGATATATTATTTAAACTATAATCTATTACAGGAATATTATCTTTTTGTTTTGAGATTACTGTATTATTTTCTTTATCGATAAATAAACCTGAATAAATAAGTGAATCTTCTCCAATTATTACTTTTCTTATATTAATATTTGGCTTTATTGTAAAATCTTTTTTTACGTTTAAATCTACTAGAGCAATACCTTTATCGGCTCCTACCCATAATTTTGTTTCTGTTTCGGGAAATAATGTTACTATATTTTCTAAATCTATACTTTTAAATGGATTTGTAATAATGTTAGTATCAGCTAGACTTTGAAGCACTATATTCCCATTTATACAAGACCATATAAAATTATCCTTTTTAATAAAACATGTATATGTTGATGTATCTTGGTACAAGTTTGAAAAACTAAACATTCCTCTATCTTGTATTAATGTGCTATCATTAATATCTGCATTAATTGATTGAACATCTAAAAAACTCATTAGACCTGTATGTGTTGCTGCTACAAATGTGCTATTATATTTAAATATTGTTGTGCTTCCTTTATCTAAACCATCATTAATACCTGCATAAATATCAAATACAATATTAAAATTTTTGTCTATCTTATAATTAATTACTCCTTCTTTTAAACTACCTGCCCATAAATATGTGGTATCATTATTATACTTTTTTTCTTCTACTAATGATGTAACATCATGTATTATTGCCCAATCATCATATGCTTTTTTAATAAAGTCACCTGCTTGCTTTTTATAAATTGCTATTCCGTTATCTCCAACAATATATAACAAGTTTCTTTCCTCAGACCAATATGTTGATGAAGCATCAATTCTATCAATTAGTTTGGCATTTTTATAATTATCACTTATTACATACAATGTGTTTTTTGTTCCTATAAATAAATCATTTTCTGATTTACTAATACTTAAAACTCCATCATTTATACTAGATAATCTGAAAAATTTCTTTTGATAAGATGGATATAATGTATCTTCTACGTATAATCCGTCAGAAGTACCAACATAAATGATATTATTAAATTTTGTTATAAATTTTACCCTGCCTGACAAAGCACTTTTTTCTTTGAAATATGATATTTGTGAGGTATAATTTATTTTTGCTAAACCACTATTCATTGCAAGCCAAAGATTTCCTTGTTTTCCTTGATATACTTGCTTTACATCATTATCTAACAATCCAACTTCTTTATTAAAAATATTTTTAATTTTAGCTTTAAAATCTATTATTATTACTCCGTTATGCGATGTGCTTAAGGCAACATTGCCGTCACTAAGAAGTGTTCCTCCGTATATTAAAGATTTATTTAAAAGTTCTTCATCTTTTGTTTCTATTTTTTCAATTCCGTTTGAGTTTAATTTATAAAATCCTATTTCTTGTGTTGATATTAATATCTCATTTGATTCAGGTTTTTTATACATACCAAAAACTCCATAAAGCGAAAATAGTTCACCATTTGGTAATAGTTTAAATTCATTGTTTTCATAAAGCATTAATCCTATTCCTCGTTGACGAGCATATAATTTTCCATCTACAATAAAAATATTATGAAATGTAGTTCTTTCATTTGTTGATAACTTATTAGGTAATATAATTTGAATAGAATCATTCTTATAAAAATAAATTTTTTCTTGTGTAAAAAATATTATACCTTTATTATAACTTAATGTTTTCCATACATTTCTAGAGGGTTTTTTATTGTCTTCTAAAGAATCTGATAAACTTATATATTTGTATTCTCCATATTCATTAGGAAATAAATATCCAAATTCATTTTGAGCTCCAATATATATGCGAGAACTGGAATCTGGCAAAATGGAAATAACATAACTACCACTTACTGATGTATTTATTTTATTCCAATTTTCACCATCAAATTCAAGTATTTTTAAACTGTTTCCAAAGTACACAATTCCTCTGCTGTCTTGTGATACAGACCAACTCTGAGGATTTATATCATGACCGTAATCCTTTGTGGTAAAATTTTTAATATATGGACGTAAGCTTTGAGATTTACTCTCAAATGAAAATATTATTAATAAGATTAATAATAAATATTTAAGTTTATGCATTTATGTTTAAAGTTTAAAGTTTGCCTCTAACCATTCTGTTAGATTTTCTTTATCCGGTTTTCCATAAAAATCATTTATATAAGAAAGTACTTCGTCTATTTTTTCTTGTTTTGTTTTTTTATCTAAACCTTCTAATAATATAGTTACTTCTGTTTTTAGTTCTTCTTCGTTAACAAAAACAGGGTTAAAGGCTCCTATTTCTATTGAATTTTTTGTTGTTTTATCAAAATAGAATATTTTCATATTTTTGATATTAGGGTTTGGTATAGGTTGACCATCAACAGTCATTAATTCACTTTTATTAATTATTAGTGTATCATTTATATTTTTTAACTGTTTGTTTATTTTCTCTCCTTTATATTCGTACCTGATATAAAAGAAATGGTTTTCGTCCATTGGGAAGTTATCTTTGCTTACTTTAACTTCTGAAGTTTTAAAAATCAGGTAGTTTCCACTAAAGTGATTTTTTAAATCTACTTGATTTACAATTGCACCACTACGAGAACTCATATTGCTCATTGCAGGTGTTAAGTAAGATTTAGCATATGCATTTTTAGAATTATTAGATGCTAAAATATATCTCCCTTTAGAATTTATAACTGCTGCTCTAGAACTAGAATTTCCAAAAGACAATATATCGTTATCTGAGAATACTGAACCGGCAGCTAAGTTAGAATTGCTCTTTTCGTTAACAATTGTACCATTAACTCTAATAACCTTAAAGTTTTCTTGTGCATAAATTTTAGCAAAGCTAAGAACTAGTATTAACAAGATAATTTTTTTCATAATAATAGTTTTTAATTGTTAGTAATATCAAATATTGTGCAAATTTAATCTTTTTCGCCAAATATTTTTTCAGTTATTTTCTCAAAATAATCTAAAATACGAGCAAATACTCTATAATATAATGTTATTATTAATAGTATAGAGTATATCCACAATACTATAATATTCATCCAAAATGTATCAATCCAAATACCAAAAAATGATTTCCTTGGTGCATAAAAATGTGCAACAATAAATTTACTTTCAGGATCTTGATACACAGGATCAATTTTCTGAAATAATCTATTTTTATATTCTACAATCTGTTTTGCATCTTTATTTCTCACAAAATCTTTAAGTGTTTCATTAACATAATCTTGTTTTAATTGAATAAATGCAAGTCTTTGCTCTTTAGTTTTCTGAAGTTCATTTCTAAGTATATCCTTTTGTTTTCCTGCTGTTTTTGATCTGTCCCTATAATAATCTCTAATTTCTCTAAACAGATTTTTTGTTAACTTTAATGTTTTCTTATCAAATTTATCTATATATAAATTATCCATTCCATCGTATGTAAATCTTGGTTTTCCTTTTTTAATATTTCTTTTAAGTTCTATTGTTATTTCATTTCTAAGCAATTCAAAACCATTTACAATTTCATATCTTCTACTTGTGTCTTCAATACTTCTTTTAATTAAATCTAGTTTGTTATTTAATTTAGTTAACCAATAATCTTTTCTATAATTAGATTCACTTATTATTTTGTCATAATTAAAAAATTGTTCTTCAAACTTATTATTCTTAAATTGATAAACAGCTAATGCTTCGTATGCCCATCTGGCAGGTATTACTTCTCCGTATAATGGAATAGCACTAGGTGATGAAACATTTGGATTTAATTTATCGAATTTAACTATAATACCACTTAAAATGATATTTGGAATTACTAAGAAAGGTATTAATATATAAACGGTAATTGCTGTTTTAAAGCTATTTGATATATTTAATCCAAAAATAATTGCTAAAGACCAAATACTAAACAATACTAACCAATATTGCCAATACATACCTTTTATTTCTAACACAAAATTACCAAGTAAAACAAAACTCATTGCTTGTACAGCAGATAAAAACAGTAATATTGAAATCTTAGAAAAGATATAACTTCCCCAACTTAAATTAAGGAATTTTTCTCGTTTAAGAATCAATCTATCTTTTATTATTTCTTCGGCACTAACCGTTAAGCCCATAAACACTGCTACAATTACAGACATAAATATATAAACAGGAATATTAGAATTTTCGCTAAATTTATATCCAATGTCTTCTAATGCATCAACACTAAAATATTTTATTATGTATGATAAGAAAAGTGCTAAAATTGGTGCTTCTAATAAGTTAATATACAAATATTGCTTATTCGCAAGTTTGGCAATTACATCTCTAATAATAAAAACCTTTAATTGTTTTAGTTTATTTGGTATTTTAAATAAAATATCAGGTATTGTATCATTATGATTTACCGGTTCTTCTGTTTTATTTTCAATTCTATATTCATCAAATTCTTGTTTCCATTCTATTGGCGATATTCTTCTGGATTGTGTAAGTTTTCCATATTCATCTAGTACATGGGTTTCAACAATGTTGAAGACTTGTTCCGGATTAACATTACCACATCTTGTACATTCTGCTTCAGTCCAATTTGCTTTGTGCATTTTAGATTTAAAGTAACTTATTGAATCTACAGGATTACCGTCATAAATTAAATATCCACCGGTATCAAGAATTAATAAAGAATCAAAAAGTTTAAATATATCTGATGATGGTTGATGAATTACAACAAATACTAATTTCCCTTTTAATGCTAATTCTTTTAAAAGGTCCATTATGTTTTCTGAATCTCTAGAAGATAGACCTGATGTAGGTTCATCTAAGAATAATATTGATGGTTCTCTAATTAATTCTAAAGAAATATTAAGACGTTTTCTTTGTCCTCCAGAAATTTTCTTATTAAGCGGACTTCCAACTTTCATGTGTTTAATTTCAAATAAACCAAGACTTTGCAATGTCTTTAACACAAGTCTGATTACTTGAAACTCTGATAAATTATCAAAACACAGTTTAGCATTATAATAAAGGTTCTGGAATACTGTTAGGTCTTCTATTAATAAATCATCTTGAGATACATAACCTATTAAACCTTCTATTTTATCTTTTTCTGTATGAATATTTACTCCATTAACTAAAACCTTACCTTGACTAGGTGGATTTATTCCATTCAATACATTTAATAATGTAGATTTTCCAGCTCCACTAGCTCCCATAATCCCCACTAAATGCCCAGATTCTTCAATAAAATCTATTCCATTTAATCCTTTTTGTCCTCCTTTAAATTCATATTCAATTTTTTTACATTCGAATAGAATCTTTTGAGAATTTTCATCTTCATTAAATAACGAAATTATATCACCATAATAAATAGGCTTTATTTTCGGATTTCTTATTGATGAACCGGGATTTATTGCATATACTTTATCCGGTCTTATTAATTGGCTATTAAGATATAATTCACTATTACCTAAATATCTAAACAAATACAACTGAGCAACAGTCATATTAAAAACTCTTATCTGACCATGAAGATTTTCTGAAAATAAATGTTTTACTTTATCATGACTAAAGTCTTCTACATTATCAATCTGAAGTATTCTTGATGAATTTGGTGTTCTTTCAAACGAATATAATACAAAAGCTTTTAATCTTGTATATTCATCATTAGTGATATTAAAAGTATCGGCTACTGTTTCTACAAATTCTAGTTCTTGCTCTGTTATTTCTTCAAAATCTGCTTTTATAAATTCTAATAACCTAACAACTACAATTATTTTTTGTTTTAATGTAAGTTCTGTGTTTATTTCGGTGCATATTCTTAATACTTTAACAGAACTTAATGCTATTGTTTTTTGTTTCTTTTTCCCTGATTGTTTTTTTTGGTATAAATCGTAATATTTATCAAATACAACAAGATATTCTTTTACTAATTCGGTATTTAGTTGTTGTTTTAAAAATGCCCCAACTACAATTCTTCGTTCTTCTTTGTTACTATTTGCTTTTGCTATTATAGCAAATAATTGCATTAGGGCTTTTAAGATCTTCTCACTCATTTATTATGTGTTCAAATATAACTTAACAAAAAAAGCATTTTATCAATACTTTCTTTATTATATATACTAGGTGTTTTACTTTTGTTTAAATCCAATTAATAATATTGCAAAACCAGAACCTTCCTCTTTTTCTAGTTTTGCTTCAATTATACACTCCATTGTTGAGTTAAATTGAAAATCCCAGTATGGCGAATTTTGATAATCGACATTAGAAAATATAAGGTTTCGTTCTTTATCGTAAACAGAAAATATTAAACTACCTTCGCTTGTTCCACTGCATGCCGATATTCTATAAGTACTTCCGCCATAAAATGTTGCATGAAATTCAGCTACCTCATCACCATTTAAAAGGGCTCTGTATTGTTGACCATCAGAAACAAATGGAGGAATAATATATTTTGCACACATTTGGGTCGTATTCTCAACTTGAGCATTTGCACTTATTGTGCCTATAAGCATAATTAATATAAATATATTCTTTATTTTCATTTCAATAATTTTTTATTCAATAATATTATTTCTTATTTCAGTTAGTTTTTCCGATATCATATCTAATTGTTCATCAGACATAACTAATTCTGATGTACTATTAATTATAGTTAACTTATTTTTTACATCTACATCAGGTTTAATATATGTATATTCTACATCAATTCCATCAAAAATATATGCTAATTCAACTAATTCATCAATTAATTTTGCATAATCATGAGATTCGTTATAGAATGGGTTTAGAATAGTAATTAAATTTTCTAAAGGATATTTTTGTTCTCCAATCCTTTTAATTATTTGAGGATTTTTATCATTTTGTGCTATTTGAACTAAAATATGAAAACTTTCTAACCATCCACCTGTTAAAATCAAAACACCTAAATCATTTCTATTATTATCTTTAAGGTATTTATCTGCTTCTCTGTATGTATTAGAAATTATATATAATAAAGAATCTTTATTACCCATATTTTTTTCTATTCTTGATATTGTTTCATTATTAAATGCATTTGATATATCAAGTTCTTGAGATAATATTTTTATTGCTGAAAAATAAGAAACAGCATCGGGAGTTTGTTCATAAATATTTAAATATCCTAAGTCGGCACCATATACTCCTAAGTTAAGAGCTTTCTTATAATTATTAACATAATTATGAGAACGATTTACCGGATTTAAAAATTCTTTATTGTAATCTATTCTTTGATTCTTTACTAAAAAAGCTATTTCATAAGGTGATGGAATACTAAATAGGGCTCCTTCAAATTGCAAGGTTGTGGAACCATGATCTTCAATTTCCTTATCTATATTTTCATCTATTGTTTCTTCTCCATTTGTTCCGTCATCGTTACCACAACTGTAGAATCCAATTGAAAAAACTCCCATTATAAATAGAAATAAAACTATTTTGCTTACTTTGCGACTTATTATCATATCAATATAACTTAAATCTTTTTTATTTTAACCTCAAATATACAATTATTGTTTTTAATATTGAAATAATTCTAATAATTATTACACAGATATTTTTTAACAATAAATTTTTTTTATTTAAAAAATACTTAAATATTTAAAAATTCTATTGTGGAACTTGCTGCAATTGTACCATCTGACACAGCTGTAGTAATTTGACGCACAAGCTTTTCTCGTAAATCACCTGCAACAAACACGCCTTTTATATTTGTTTCTAATTTATCATTAGAAACAATTTCATTTTTGTTATTTAGATTAATTATTCCTTTAAATTTTTCGGTATTTGGAATATAACCTATAAAAACAAAAACTCCATCAACTTTAATCTCTGTTTCTACTTTTGTTTTTTGATTCTGTATTATTACCGATTTCAAATTACCATCTCCTTTTATCTCAATTAATTCTGATTCTAAAATAAAATTAATTTTTTCGTTATTCTCGGCTTCTTCTACTGCATGTTTAAATGCTTGAAAATGCTCGAACTGATGAACTACTGTAACTTTACTGGCATATTTTGTTAATGCAACAGCTTCTTCTAAGGCAGAGTTTCCTCCTCCTACAACTATTATTTCTTTATCTTGATAAAAATCTCCATCGCAAGTAGCGCAGTAGGATACTCCTCTACCCTTGAATGTATCTTCACCTTTTATTTCTAATGGTCTTGATTTACCTCCTGTTGCCAAAATAACAGCTTTTGCAGAATAAGTATCTTTGTTATTTATTTCTATTGTTTTTATATCTCCTTCTAAATCCAGCTTTGTAATTTTTACATTTCCTCTTGTTTTACAACCAAAACTTTCTGCTTGTTTTTTCATGTTATTAGCAAGCATAAAACCCGAAATATTTTCAACACCAGGATAGTTTGCTATTTCGTGCGAAAGAATTATTTGTCCGCCAATCATTCCTTCGTTTAAAATTAAAGTTTTGACTTTAGCTCTAGATAAATAAATTCCGGCTGTTAATCCTGCAGGACCACCGCCTAAAATAATAACATCAAATTCGTTTTCCATATCACTACAATTTTATTTTTAAAACAAGAAAACCTCTGCAACCGAAAGCTACAAAGGTTTTTGGGTGAAAGATGGGATTCGAACCCACGACCTCCTGAACCACAATCAGGCGTTCTAACCAGCTGAACTACAATCACCATTTTGAGTGTGCAAAAATAATTATTTTTTTATATTTACAATTCGTTTTTAATTATTTTTTTAGCTTTTTTAGTATTTTTTTTGCTCTGCTACTAAAAGCTACTGTGTTATTGTCTATTACTTCATTGATTATCAATTCTAATTCTGGTTTCAATTTGGACATGGCAAACCTTTAGATTTGCAAAATCAAATATTACCTATTTTTTTATATCTTTAATAAAGTATTAAAAAAGAATGGGGTGAGCTTAAGGGTAAACTAGAATAAAGTTCTATTGTGAGTATTAGTCCCCATTCTTATAATAGGTTACAATGACCATATAGAATTTTAGGACTTTCCTAGTAAAGGTTTTAGTCAACGTAACCAATTTCCTTAAATCCGCAAAAGAATATTTTCATCCACGAATTACGCAAATTTGAACGAATTGAAAATATTTTTTACTAAAAACTCATGAAAAGCCCTATTTCACAACCATAGGGACAAAAATACCCTT
>Ga0256913_10001935_pt1 | contig 10564 bp, 6 predicted proteins | sample Axial_MatmetaG_FD_185970 | JGI IMG/M metagenome (GOLD analysis project Ga0256913, IMG submission 185970) | Deep-sea worm associated microbial mat communities from Axial Seamount, Juan de Fuca Ridge, Pacific Ocean - Axial_Mat | ecosystem: Environmental > Aquatic > Marine > Oceanic > Microbial...
TGACCGGGTTTTCTTTTAAAGAGGTTGTTTTTTTTGGCTCTTCATTTTTTACATGAATATCCATTTGAGGGAAAGGAATTTCCACTTCGTGTTTTTCAAAGGCTTCAAAAATACCGGTATATAAATCACTCTTTACTTGAATTCCATTTTCTAAAGACACCCAGCATAAAAGCCTGAAATTTATGGCGCTATCGTTAAACTCGTTAAAGAGAACTTTGGGAGCAGGCATATTGAGTACCAGTGGATGTTGCTCGGCAACCTCTTTCAATATTTGTTTGACTTCTAGTGGGTTGGAACCATAGGAGACACCAATTCGGATGTCTAAGCGCTTTTGTTTATCCGACAAAGTCCAATTAGTCAGCTGGTTAGAAGTGAGGTTGGCATTGGGGATGATGACCTCTGCGCCATCAAAAGTGCGCACAGTGCTACGACGGATTCCTATTTCTATCACTTCTCCCATCAGGTTATTTACTTCCACCACGTCCCCTTTTTGTACCGGTCGTTCATAAATTAAGATAAGCCCAGATATATAGTCATTCACCACATTTTGCAGGCCAAAACCAATGCCCACACTCAAAGCACCTACTATCATGCTAAAGCTTTTCATGTTGAATCCGGCCGCAGAGAAAGCAAAGAATATGCCCACACTGGTAAATAGCACGCGTAGTGTCATGGATATTGCAGCAGGAATACCCCGTACTGAGTTATAGGAGCGGTAATTTTCCTCATCGAAGACAATTTTAATCAGAGAATTGATGCCCCATGTTGAAGATAAGACGATGATAAATATTGCAATATCACCAAAAGAAAGTTGTATAGATCCTATTTGTCGGCTTATGCTAAAGAAATCGCTGATGGATTGATAAAAAGCATGTTTAATTTCAAAAAGGGAAAGTATGTTATTGATAAGGATATAAGCCAAGAATATATTTAGAACTAAAAGCAAACGTTTCTTAATAAGTGGAACATATTTGTAGATTTTAAGATTTTTATTACGATTAAGGATATCAATACTACCTATAATAAAGCTGTTAAAAATGTTCCATATTCCAAAGACCAGAAAAATGAGCACAGTCATTTGTATGGAGATTTTCTGAAGGTAAATGCTTAAGTTTACATATCCGGCAATATTTGCAATAAAAGAAATGATGAAGGCAAAGACGATGGGGAATCTTAAATAATGAATAACTCTACGAAAGCGCAGGTGTGGTAGTATTTTTACTGTAAAGTCTTTGCGGATATAAGGATACATCAACAAGATGCCTGCTCCCGATTCTAGTAGCAGAAGTATTCTAGCAGCATCGCCAAAATACCAAACAATTATTTCTAAATTATTTAAAAAAGAAAGGATAATGATTTTTTTAAGAATTGTTCCTCCCACAGTAGAAATATAATTTTTCATAGTGGCGTAAACAACAAGCAGGAGGAGAAATGCAAGGATTTCACTAAGAGCTAAGGGAAGGTTGGTGAATACAATAAAAAATAAAAATATTAAGGTAGAGAAAGCCGATGGCAGAGGGTTTTGGAAAGCTACAAGGTTAATATCTTTCATGTTTTTTGAGCGTTCACTATCTTTGACAAAAGATTTTCGCAGAAGAAAATGAATGAACAAAATGAATATGCTAAGGATGATAAATTCTCTCGATGAGGGAGCATAAAGGTTATAGTTGTCTCCTAAGTATTTTGTATTATCATACCAAGCTTGTTTTATCCCTGTTATAAAGCTTTTATTTTTGGTATTGGATTGGTAAATCTGCCAAATGAAAGGGCCGGTTTTACGGAGCAATTCTTTTCTGTATTTTTCCTGCAATTTTTCTATTTGTGATAGCATCTCTGCCACCAGGTCTTGCTGGTCAAGGATATTGCTCTCATAGTTAATGATTCGTAAGCTAAATTTATAATTATCATTATGTTGTTGGTTGATTCTTTTTTGAATTTTTTTAATTTTTTGAACTTGACTGGCAGGGACAGGGAATTTTTTGGTATTTTGCGCCGTTTTCTCCCAAGTGATTTCTTTAGATGCTAAGTTTTTATTTCGTTTTTCAGAGCTTTTCAGTAAATCGTAATATTCGCTTTGAATGGAATTAAGCCTTGTTTCGTAGCTCCTCCATATTCTATAGCTGTTTTCCAGAAAGAATTTAGAGAGTGTCTCGGGTTCAAATTCATTAAAACTTTCAGCCTCTTTCTCAATATTCAGCATTAAATTTTTGTTAGTCGTGTCGTGGTCTAACCTATCATTTAAATTCTTAAGAATATTGGAAGTATTATCCAGATAATTGTCAATCTTACTTATCTCATAATCTATTTCAGGGATGCTAAAAAAACCTTTTTCCGCTGGCTTTAGGCTGTCATTGACTTGCGTGATAGTCGATTGTCCAAATGATAGATGTGAGATAAAAACAATAGCAATCAAGAGGAAATAATAGAGATTTGTTTTTTTTGTGAGAAGGTCGATCATACCGAAATACTTTAGTTATTTGGACAAATCTACAAAATTTACTCAATTAATTGGGCTAAAGTAACGTTATATGAAAAAATGATGGCATGTGGAGATTTATTCTAAATTTGCAGCACGTATATGAGCCCAGTCAAAATAATATATTCTAAGTTATTCTTATTAGTACAAGTTATTGTACTAGCAGGGGTTTTTATCTCTTGTGAGAATGAAGCAATGCGTGACTCTGATAAAATTACTGAGCTTCATCAGGCCATTAGTCAAAAGCTAAATTCTAGTCAAATAGATTCTCTTTTTCATGAAATTGATTTATGCCAAAATGATAGTCTTAAGGTGGAACTTCTTCTCGATATTTATAAAAAATCAATTCGATCCAGGCCTATACGAAAAGATATTTTAGATTCAGCTATTGCCTTATCAAAACGCATCAACTATAAACTTGGCATTGCCAAATCTCTGGATAAGAAAGGATTAAATCTCCGATATAATCTGGAATATCAGGCTTCGGTGGATTATCATAAAATGGCATTGGGGTATTTTAGGCAGACGCGAGATACTTTTGGAACTGTTAAATGTTTGAACAGTCTGGGGGTTTCATTAAGGCGGTTGAACTCCGAGAAAGAAGCTATCAAATATTATCTACAGGCTCTTCAGTTATCACGCGAAATAAATAACAAGAAAAGTATCGCTGTGGCATTAAATGGCATTGGTAATGTGTTTGTCAATATTGGGCAATACGACAAGGCCTTGCCTTATTTTAGAGAAGGCTTATTATTAGAAAAAAATAGTGGCAATAAAAGAGGAATTAATTACGACCTTAGTAATATAGGCGAAGTATATATGCATAAGCAACAGTATGATTCTGCGTTGTATTATTATTATCAAGCCCTAGATATTGCCAATGAATTGAATCATAAGGATAACTCCTCAGTCATTTATAACTGTATCGGACAGCTTTATCAATTAAAGGGGAATTATTCCAAATCCAATGAATATTTTCAGGAGGCTATTCCCAAACTTATTAAATTCGATGGTCAGAGATATTTGAGTAATACCTTTATAAATATGGGAATCAATGAGACCCATCTTCATCGTATGGACGATGCTTTTGCTCATATTACCAAAGGACTACAAATAGCCAAAGACATACAGTCTCCCGAAAATATTATTCTGGCTTATCAAGCGCTCTCTCAATATTATCAATCAGCCAAAAACTATCAAGCTGCTTTGGAGCATTATCAAAAGTATATTTATTTGCGCGATAGCATCAATGGTGACGACACCAAACGGAATATTGCTGCATTGGAATCTATTTATGAGAATGAGAAAAAGGATAATGAAATAAAACAATATCAATTTCAGGTCTCACTACAGAAAAAGCAAAGTATCATTCAGTGGACTATTATTCTAAGCTTATTGATAGTGGTTTCTTTTCTCTTTGCCCTTTATGTGCTCAAGCGTAGAAACAATAAGCTGATCATTGATCAAATGCGTAACGATATTCAAGAGTATATTGAGCGAATAGAGGAATATAAAAACAAGCCTGATGAAGTTGATGAGAAAGATGTTTTCTATAAAAATGTAGAGAAATATGGTTTGTCAGAGCGAGAGTTAGAAGTATTGTTGTTAATCTCTAAAGGCTTAAAGAACGATGAGGTGGCTGAAAAGTTGTTTCTCTCGGTGTCGACAGTTAAAACTCATACCCGTAATATTTTTGTTAAGCTTGATGTGCGAAATCGCATAGAAGCCTCCCGGAAAGCCCAAAACATCTAGGTTTTCATCCAAACTCATACTAAAGTATTAGTGTTTTTCATACTAAAGGATGAAGCATTTTCTTTTGGCTGTATGTATTTTTGCAGCATAAAGTGAAACATTAACTATTTAGTAAAACAAAAACAATATTATTATGAAAAACCTCATGTATTTATTATTGCTAACCAGCATTATTTTTACATCTTGTGAAAAGACTATTGTAGATCCACCCGCTCCACCTGTGGGAGGAAATTTATCAAACGACATTGTGAGAGACACCACTTTTAAAAAGGGAGTGTATGTTATTGACGGGACCATTCGTGTTCGTAATGCCACTGTGACTATTGAACCGGGAACGGTTTTTAGGTTTACCGATGGTAGTGCATTCGATGTGGCCTATTGGAGCGATGAAGAAGCAGCTATCATTGCCAAAGGCACCAAAGACCAACCCATATTATTTACTTCCAATAGCTCTAGCCCTAGTAATAGCAGTTGGGATGGATTCCGTTTCTTTCATGGAACCCATAATACCGTATTTGACTATTGTACTTTTGAATATGGCGGAGGAAGCAGCAGTTATAGCATGATATATATGGATGATTGTCCAGCATCTTTTAGCAATTGCCATATTCAAAAAACTGCCGGCATTGCCGTTAGAGTGATTAATGGAGCTTATTTCGATATGTTTCAAGGCAATGTCCTTAATGAAATTGAGAGTTATCCCATGGAAGTATATGCCGATCAGGTACATACTATTAGTGGAAGCAATTCTTTTACCACTTCTTTAGGTATCCTCATCCCTAATGATCAGGATTTCGATAAACAAGGTGATTTTACTTGGAGTAACCAGGGAGTCCCTTATTATGTCGAAGGTACCATTAGATTTGGTGCGGAAGGAACTGGCTCTGTTCTCCATATTGCCAAAGGAACAGAAATTCGTTTTATGGAGAGTGCCCAGTGGGATGTGGCTTATTGGGATAACAAATTTGCAAGCATCATCGCTGAAGGAACAGCTGATGAGCCCATCGTCTTTACCAGTGCCAGTTTGGCTCCCTCTGCCGGAGACTGGAAAAGCATCAATCTATTTGAAGGAACCATCAATACATCTTTTGATCATTGTGTGTTTAAATATGGTGGCAAGCAAGATTATTACGATATGTTATATGTGCAAGATGCATCGGTAGGTGTGACAAATTGCCAATTTTCCCATGCTAAAAATAATGCTATTTGGTTAGATAGAGCAGCTATGTTCTCCGCTTTTGGAGGCAATACTTTTAGCGATAATGGAGGCTATTCTATAGCTATACGACCCAATTATGTTCATACTATTATTGGTGAAAATGTTTATGATGCCATGGGTATTTTTATCACTAATGATGGTGATTTAGATATCAAAGGAGCTTACACTTGGACAAACCAAAACACCCCTTATACCATAGAAGGACAGATGAGAGTAGGTGCTCAAGCTCCGGGAGTGCAGCTGACTATTGAACCCGGAACTATGATTAAGTTTTATGAAGGTGCTAAAATAGACTTAGCTTATTCCAGCGATGAGTATGCCAGCCTTATTGCCGATGGGACTGCAGCAGAACCCATTATATTTACCAGTGCTAAGCCGGTTCCCAATAGTGGTGATTGGAAAGGTATTTGGTTCAATGAAGGAACTAGCAACTGTGTGATCAATAATTGTATTATTGACTATGCCGGAAATGACGTAGGATGGGATGGTGCTCTCTATTTAGATGATGCCGGCAGTCCCTTAACATTAAGCAACACCCTTATCTCAAACTCTGGAAGTAATGGCATTAGTGTAGATGGCGACGATCATGGTTCCAGCGTAGACTATAGCAATAATGTGACATTCCAAAATATTGCCGGAGTGGATTATTATGTGAGATAAATTTATAAATGTAACTTTCATTAAAACAACGGGCTCATCATAATTATATGGTGAGTCCGTTGTTTATGGTATGATTAATAATTGCTTATCAATGATTTATATGGGATTTTCATTTTGTCATGAAGGTTTCTGATCATTTTTAAGGTCAATTTTCTTTTCTGGATAAAAATTTCAGAAACACGACTTTTATACCCTATAATCTCAGCTAATTCTTTTTATTTTCAAGTCTTAAGTTGGTGTTCAGCATCACTGTGTTTCTCCCAGAACTTTCTAAGAATCTTTTTAGCGACCACTTTCATTCCGAATATTTTTGGCAAAGGCACGAACAAATTACCAAAACGGCAACTTTTTTTTGACGGTGGTATTTGAAATGTGATTTTTAGTGTAATGGTTAACACAAGCACAACAGATAAGCGTAGCTATGATTTTAGCTTTTTGAACATCATAAACTTACTTAAGATTTATATTTGAATGGGTTTAAAACTTATTTTTGCCAATCATCATCAATTTGATGAATTTCAACAGCTCGTGTTTCTTTTATAAGTCACGCATAAACAAGCTTATAGTGGTTTTACAGAAACAATAAAATGCTATTCTATAAACAAAATAACAAGAATAAAAACACAACATGATAGAGTTTGATAAATTTACTTTAGACAATGGCTTAAGAGTTATTGTTCACCAAGATCTCAGCAATCCCATAGTGGCGATGAATATTTTATATCAGGTGGGCGCACGCGATGAATCGCCGGATAAAACAGGATTTGCTCATCTTTTTGAACATCTGATGTTTGGTGGCTCCGTAAATATTCCATCTTATGATACGCCTTTGGAAAAAGCCGGAGGAGAAAATAATGCTTTCACCAATAGCGATATCACAAACTATTACCTCACCATCCCTAAGGAAAATTTGGAGACAGGTTTTTGGTTGGAGTCGGACAGGATGTTGAACCTAGCTTTTACCGATAAAAGCTTAGAAGTACAGCGACAAGTTGTAATAGAGGAATTTAAGCAAAGCTATTTAAATCAGCCTTATGGCGATGTATGGTTATTACTGAAGCCTTTGGCTTATCACACCCATCCATATCAGTGGAACACCATAGGAAAAGATATCAGCCATATTGAAAATGCCGTTATGGAGGATGTCAAGGCTTTTTATAACAAATATTATCATCCTAATAATGCTATTTTAGTTTTGGCCGGCAATATCTCACTGGAGGAGGCCAAACCCCTTTGTGAAAAATGGTTTGCCAATATTACAGCGGGAGCTGATATCATCAGGGATATTCCTGTAGAGCCCGTCCAACAAGAAGCACGAAAACTCAGCGTTGAACGAGACGTTCCCTCTGATGCCTTATATATGGCTTTTCATATGTGTGAGCGTTTACATCCTGAATATCAGACAGCAGACTTATTAAGTGATATTTTGTCCAACGGGCCTTCCTCGCGATTAAATAGGCACTTGATTAAAGAACAAGCTATTTTTGCCGAATTAGATGCTTATATTGGAGGCGATAGAGACCCCGGATTATTTATTTTCAGTGGGAAACCTGTAGATGGCATAAGCCTAGAGGAAGCAGAACTAGCTTTATGGAAGGAGATCAATAAGATAAAAGAATCTTTGGTGGAGGATATAGAGTTGGAGAAAGTGAAGAATAAGATAGAATCGTCCATGGTATTTGGTGAGGTAAGTATTTTGAATAAGGCAATGAGTTTGGCCTATCACGAAAGCTTGGGTGATGCAGAAGGAGTGAATCACGAAATAGAAAAATATCGAAAAGTGAGTTCTCAGGACATTTTATCTTTGGCTCAAAAAATCTTCATCAAAGAAAATAGCAACACTTTATATTATCACTCTAAAAAGAAGCATCATGACATTAAATAGACATTTACAACCAGAACTAAAGGAGATCAGCAAGGTGCAATTACCGGATTTTGCGAATGTGAAATTGGATAATGAAATTCCTGTGCATCTCTTAAATGTGGGCTCTCAAGATTTGGTGAGGCTTCAATTTTCCATTCCTGCCGGATCCATCTATCAAAAGCAATCGCTGCTTGCTTATTTTACGAATAAAATGCTAAAAGAAGGCAGTAGCAAATATAGCGCTGCGCAGATAGCCGAAAAAATGGATTTTTATGGAGCATATTTCGATGTCCATTCGGGAAGAGACTACGCTTATTTTACACTCTTTTGTCTCAATAAATACCTCGATCCTATTTTAGAAATTATTGCAGATATATTGGCACATCCACTATGGCCTGAAAAAGAATTACAAATCATCATACAGCAGGAAAAACAAGCTTTTCAGATTAGAAATACCAAGCCAAAAACCATCTCTTTTAGAAAATTCCATCAAGAATTATTTGGAGAAAAGCACCCTTATGGTTCCATGGCTAGCTTATCCGACTACGATCAGATAAAAAAGGAAGATCTTCAAGCTTTTTTCGAAGTGTATTACCAACCTAAGAATTGGCATATTTTTGTCTCAGGAAAAACATCATTGGCTACTTTTGATATATTGAATAGACATTTAGGCCGTCTATCTTCTGCTTCTGTTCATTTGCCGGAAAGTGAAATTCCAAAGATCGGCAATAAAACTGCTGATTATTTTGTGGAGCGAAAAGATGCTTTACAGACAGCCTTGAAAATGGGGGAGCTCAGCATCAGCAGAAAACATGAAGATTATCCCATATTCTCCCTTGCTCAGACTATTTTGGGAGGCTTTTTCGGAAGTCGCTTGATGCAAAATATCAGAGAAGATAAGGGTTATACTTATGGCATACATTCAGGGATACATCATTTTAAAAAAGCCAGTGTATTTCTTATTTCCAGCGAAGTTGGAGCCAAATATGCTGACAAGGCTTTGAGTGAAGTGAAGAATGAGCTGCTTCGCTTAAGACAAGAAGAAGTTCCGGAGTCGGAATTACAATTAGTGAAAAATTATATAGCCGGTAGTTTGCTAAAATCCTTAAATGGCCCATTCGCGTTGGGTGATATGATGCGTATGTTGCACGAAAATAATTTAAGTAAAGACTATTTTACCAATTATATTTCTGCCATTCAAGAAGCTTCAGCGAAGGATATTGAGAGGATTGCCAATAAATATTTACATGAAAAAGATATGATTAGTGTTTTGGTAGGCTCGAAAATCACCGAGGAGAGATAGGTCGTTAACTGTCAAAATTTCAGTCTTGGTGAATTGGCATAATGATTGAAACGAAGCGCGAAAAAATAATCATTTATGAACTTGATAAACATTGATTCGTACCAGAATTTGCAGGAGAAATTGAAAGAGACTCCCGCTGCCTATCTTTTGTTGTATAAATCGGGCTCCGAAGCCAGTGAATGTGCCTTAAGTAACCTATCAAGCACAACAGACAATGATGCGAATATTTTGGTTGCCGATGTGAGTAAGGTGAGAGATATTCATCCGGTTTATGGGGTGAAAACCGCTCCTATATTACTGAGTTTTCAGGATGCTCGATTGGTGAATACTTTCAAAGGCTGTAATGATGTCAGTTTTTATGAAAAGATATTCCATCAAGATTATTTCGTAGCTAAAGAGGGAGATGAGAAAAAGCCCCAGAAAAGGGTGACCGTATATTCAACCCCAAGTTGTAGCTGGTGTACCACCTTAAAAAAGCATTTGGATCATCATGGAATCAGATATAAAGATATTGATGTATCCCGAGATGCCAAAGCAGCTGAAACCATGACCAAAAGAAGCGGACAGCAAGGTGTTCCTCAGACAGATATTAATGGTCAAATGATTGTTGGCTTCGATAAGAATAGAATTAACAGCCTTTTAGGCATTCAATAATAAAACAAAAAATATAATAATATGAAAGAGTTACAACCTTTAAACGACAATGTTCTGTTAGATATAACAGAAGATAAAAAAGAGCAAAAGACAGCGGCTGGAATTATTATTCCTGATTCTGCCAAAGAACAACCTCAATATGCTAAAGTAGTAGCTGTTGGGAATGTAGAAAACCCTGGTATTACTGCCGGTGATGTGGTTTTTTATAAAAAGTTTGCTGGTAATGAAGTGGTATTTGAGGAAAAGAAATATTTATTCATTCCTTATGCCGACATTTTAGCAAAAATTGTGGAGACTGAAGAAATTTAATAACAGGATTGTATTCAATAAGGATTCTGTGAACCCATGGCTGATGCTGTGGGTTTTTTTGTTTATTCTCGACAAGAAAATGTAAGGATCATATCTATTTCTCACACTCTTAATGAGGAAGAGCACAGCTACAAAAAGCTGTGCTTTAAGGTGGATAGACTTGTTGTTTGTTTCGTGACGTCTTATTTCTTTTTGAAGCTCCCTTTTAAGCCAACAGTACGGTTGAAAACCATTTTGTCGTCCTTACTGTCTTTATCCACATTGAAATATCCAGTGCGCTCAAATTGATAATGTGTGAGAGCAGGCATTCCTTTTACGGAGCGTTCC
>Ga0256913_10001936_pt1 | contig 10563 bp, 7 predicted proteins | sample Axial_MatmetaG_FD_185970 | JGI IMG/M metagenome (GOLD analysis project Ga0256913, IMG submission 185970) | Deep-sea worm associated microbial mat communities from Axial Seamount, Juan de Fuca Ridge, Pacific Ocean - Axial_Mat | ecosystem: Environmental > Aquatic > Marine > Oceanic > Microbial...
CCGAGAAATGGCACGTAAAGCCATTGCCGTTGATCCTTCAAAAGGCGAACCATACCTGTTTATCGGAGACCTTTATGCTTCAAGCGCTGCCAAATGCGGCGATAACGACCTGACCAAGCTGGTTGCCTACTGGGCTGCCGTTGACAAATATAAAAAAGCCAAACAGGTTGACCCCGAAATGTCGGCAGAAATGAATAAACGCATTGCCGCTTATCAAAAACATTTCCCTTCAAAAGAGGTAATGTTCTTTTACAACATCAACGAAGGCGATCCTTACACCGTTGGCTGCTGGATAAATGAAAAAACCACGGCAAGAGCTGCCAAATAGCGGTTCTTTACTAATCTGATTTAATAAAAGAAACCTAAAATGTTTCGAACTTTCATAAAAAGCATCGTTCCCGTAATTATGGGAATGATGCTTTTTTCGTGTGAAAACAACATCGAAACCATTAAAAAAATTACCAGTCAGGATACCCTTACCGGTATTTCAGCATACGACATTGAATATCAAAGAAGCGATTCGGGCAGATTGCAGTTTACCCTTAAAGCACCCGTTATGATAAGGTACGAAGGAAAAGAACCTTATACCGAGTTTCCGGAAGGTTTTACCGTTTATATGTACGACAAAGACGAAACCGAAAAAGCATACATCAGCGCCAAATACGGCATCAATTATGCCCAAAAAAAATATATGAAAGCCCGTAACGATGTGGTGGTTAAAAATTTTAAAACACACGAACAGCTTAATACCGAAAACCTCGACTGGGATCAACGGAAAAAAATGATATATGCCCGAAGCTTTGTAAAAATAACCGCACCCGATAAACTGATTTTCGGCGACAGCCTTGTAGCCAAAGAGGATTTCAGCCGCAGAAAAATATACAATATCCAGCGGTCGGAAATTGAAACCGACGATACGGAGGATTAATTACTCAGATATGTTAACTTTGCAATAAATGAATACCGATTACATAATTGTAATAGTAACCCTGCTGTTTTCGGGTTTCTTCTCCGGCCTGGAAATCGCCTTTGTCAGTTCCAGCCGGCTGAAACAGGAGCTCGACCTGAAAAAAAATCACCGCCAGGCACGCATCTTATCGTTGTTCTATAAAAACCCGTCGCGTTTTATCGGTGCGCTGCTGCTGGGCAACAACATTGCATTGGTCGGATACGGTATTGTTATGGCAAGGCTGCTCGAAAAACCCATGGTGCAATTACTGCCCGGCGCTTTGCAAACCGAATTTTTTATCCTGCTCATACAAACGGTTATCTCAACCCTGCTTATACTTATCACAGCCGAGTTTCTTCCTAAAATTTTATTCAGGATAAACCCCAACGCCATCCTTAAGTTTTTTGCCGTACCCGTCTGGCTTTTCTACATCATTTTCTACCCTTTGATTGTTCTCTACATAGGCATTGCCGAATTTTTGCTGAAAAAAGTTTTCCGGATTCACCTTACCAGCGACACCTATACTTTCAGTGCAGTTGATCTGGATGAGTACATTAAAGATTACCAACCCGAGGAGGAAGAGGAAAACACGCAGGAGATACAGATGATACAAAACGCCATGGAGTTTAAAAATGTAAAGCTGCGCGACTGTATGGTACCCCGAACGGAAATAGTGGCCATTGATATTGATGACAACATCGATCGTTTGGTAAAACTTTTTATCGACAGCGGACATTCAAAAATTATGGTGTTTGAAGGAGATATTGATAACTTAATCGGATACCTTCATGCCTATGATGTTTTTTCGCATCCCGAAAGTTTAAAAAGCATTGTAAGAAAAGTGGATGTTTACCCCGAAACCATGCCGGCAAAAGACCTTTTAAACGAATTTATCAAGAACCATAAAAGTGTGGCCATTGTGGTTGATGAATTTGGAGGAACATCGGGAATGGTTACCATGGAAGACATTATTGAAGAGATATTTGGTGAAATTGAAGACGAATACGATACCGGCAGCGAAAAAGAAGAACAATTATCGGAAAATAAATATCTGTTTTCTGCCAGACTGGAAATTGATTACTTAAACGAAAAATACAATTTGAACATTCCCGAGTCGGAAGAGTACGAAACACTGGCCGGTTTTATTTTACATCACCACGAAAGCATTCCGCGGGAAAATGAATTGATTGAAATCCCGCCATTTACCTTTGAAGTTACCAAAGCCTCCAAAAACCGTCTCGAAGAGGTTAAGCTCACCCTGTTACCTGTACAGGAAAGCTCGTTGTAACTTAAAAACCCCTTAATAAACAGCCTTTTTTCAACTAACTTATTGATAATAAATTCTTATTTGACAATTTTATTTTCATATTTCATATTCTATTGTATTTTTGCACCTCAAATTAAAAAAATAATATAACAAAGATGGCAGCAATAGGAAGTATCAGAAAGCACTCCACCATGCTGGTGATAGTAATCGGCGCAGCTTTAGCGGCGTTTATTTTGGGAGACTTTGCTAAAAGAAGAGGAAGACACGACGTAAACGTTGGCGTAATTGACGGGCAGGAAGTAACCATTATGGACTTTAACAAAAAGTTTGAAACAAACCTCGACAATACCAAACGTCAAAAACAAACAACCACACTAACAAGTGCCGAGCAGGCTTCAGTCCGGAATCAAACCTGGGAACAGCTTGTGAAAGAGATCATCATGGGTGAAGAATTTAACGAACTGGGAATTGACGTAACGGCAGATGAACTGTTTGATATGATTCAGGGGCCAAACCCCGATCCGTTAATCGTACAGTCGTTTACCGACCCCAATACCGGTGTTTTTGACAGATCAAGGGTTATCAACTACCTGAAAAATCTTGACAACATGCCTCCCGAAGCAAAACAGCAATGGCTCGATTTTGAAAAATACCTGAAAGAGAAAAGAATGCAGGAAAAATTCAATGCGTTGATCTCAAAAGGTTATTACGTTCCGAAAGCATTGGCTATGAATGCCTATCGTGAGGACAACGACCGTGCCAGCGTTAATTTTGTGGCAAGCAAGATTATGAATGTATCCGATAGCGCTGTTACCGTTACCGATGATGATTACCGCACCTATTACGATGCCAACAAAGAAAAATTCAAACAAGCAGCCGGTTGCGATATCGACTTTGTTATTTTTAAGGTAACACCTTCACAAAGGGATATCCAAAAAGCAAAAAAAGAAATTGTGGCCATTGCCAGGGAGTTTAAACAAACCGACGACGTTGACCGTTTTATGAAGGTAAATTCCGACACTCCTTACGACAGCACATGGAAAACCAAAAGCGAACTTCCCGTTGAAATCGACTCCGTTATGTTTGCCGAGAAACCGGGTTTTGTTTCCAATTATTGGTTCAGCAATAACACCTATTACGTTGCACGTTTAATGGATAAGCAAATGCGCCCCGATTCCATTGAAGCTTCTCATATTTTAATTGCTTACAAAGGAGCTTTCAGGGCCAACCCTGCCATTGACCGCACCAAAGAAGAAGCGGAAAAACTGGCCGACAGCCTGCTTAACCTGTTTAATAAACGTAAAGCAAAACTTTCAGACCTTGCCGTTACCTATTCCGACGATCCTTCGGCAAAACAAAACAACGGCGATTTGGGATGGTTTAAAGACGGTGCAATGGTTCCGGGCTTTAACAACGCCTGTATCGAAACCAAAGTAGGAAAATATACCCTGGCCGAAACACCATTTGGCTATCACGTTATAAAGGTTACCGGTAAAAAAGAGCCTGTTGAAAAGGTTAAAGTTGCTATTTTAACCCTTGAGGTTGTTCCCGGCAACGAAACGTATCAAAATACATTTGCCGACGCTTCAAAACTGGCTTCTGAAAACAAAACCGAAGAGGCATTTAACAAAGCGGTAAAAGAGATGCACCTCACCAAACTTTCACAGCCTAAAATCCACGAAATGACCAGCAGCATCAGAGGTTACGACAATGTGCGTCAGGTGGTAAGATGGGCATTTAACGAAGATACCGAGATAGGTTCCGTTTCCGACGTGTTCGATTTGGAAGGTGCTTATATGGTTGCTGTTGTAACCAATAAATACAGCGAAGGTGTACCAACCCTCGAAGAGCTTAAACCCATGATAGCCCGTTCGGTATTGAACGTGAAAAAAGGAGAATATCTGGCAAACAAAATGAAAGCTGCCGGTTCCGATTTAAACCAAATTTCCAAAAGCCTGAACCTCCCCATTGAAGAGGACAATGCTCTTGTTTTCTCGGCACGCAGTTTTGGAAGCTACGGCAGAGAACAAAAAGCCATTGGTACAAGTTTCGGACTGGACAAAGGCTCGGTTTCAAAACCGGTTGTTGACCGTTCCGCTGTTTTTGTTATCAAACTGAACAATATTGTTGCTTCGGATGCCGAAAAAGGATATGTTCAAAAAGCTAAGAAAATGGAGCACAATTTTACCAATATGGTAAATAACGACCTGCCTTACAGAGCACTTCAAAAAGCTACCGAAATAGAGGATAACAGAATTAAATTCTTTTAGAAGATATCAAATAGTATCATAAAAAAAAGCGATGCCGTACGGCATCGCTTTTTTTTATGACAGGTACCGGCAAGCTACTCCACCAGTTCAAAATCAAGTTGCCGGCGGAGCAGGTCAACTTTTTTAACCAATACGTTTACCGTATCGCCAAGCTGGTAAACCATGCCTGTATGTCGTCCGTACATGCGGTAATTATCTTCATCAAAAACATAATAATCGTCCTTCATGTTTTGAATGCGAACCAAACCTTCGCTTTTGCTAATGGTAAGTTCAACAAACAATCCCCATTTACTTACACCCGAAATCACCCCTTCAAAAACTTTACCTGTTTTGTCCTGCATAAACTCAACCTGTTTGTATTTGACGGATTCCCGTTCGGCATCCGAAGCACGTTTTTCCATTTCGGATGAATGCTTGCAATACTCTTCATACTCCTCTTTGTTGGCGGAGGCTCCGCCATCAAGATAGATTTCCAGTAAACGGTGAACCATAAGGTCGGGGTACCGGCGTATGGGCGAAGTAAAATGCGAATAATAAGGAAACGCCAGGCCGTAGTGTCCAATGTTGTCGGTGGAATAAAAGGCTTTCGACATGGTTCGTATGGCAATGGTTTCAATCAAAGTTTCTTCACCTTTTCCTTTTACCTTATTAAAAAGTTGGTTATAGGATTGCGCCAGGGCTTTACGGTTGCTGATGTTAAGATGGTGTCCTAACTTTTTAAGAAACTGCACAAAAGTGTTCAGTTTTTCGGGGTTGGGCTCGTCATGCACACGATAAACAAAGGTTTTGGCTTTTTTCCCGGGAGCTGTTTTGCCGATGTGTTCGGCTACTTTTTTATTGGCGAGCAACATAAACTCCTCCACAAGATGATTGGCCTCCTTTTGCTCTTTCACGTATGTTTCAATGGGTTTGCCTTTTTCATCCAGTTTAAACCTCACTTCTACCGTGTTAAAATTAATGGCTCCGTTATTAAAACGTTTTTCGCGCATAATGGAAGCCAGCTTATGGAGTGTAAGTATTTCGTCGGGATAATCGCCCTCACCGGTTTCAATAATTTGCTGTGCCTCCTCGTAAGTATAACGCCGGTTCGATTTGATAACCGTTTTACCGAACCACTTTGAAATAACCTCCGCTTTATCGTTTATTTTAAATACGGCCGAAAAGGTAAATTTCTCTTCATCTGGACGCAGCGAACAAACACCGTTGGACAACTTTTCGGGCAACATGGGTACAACCCTGTCAACAAGATAAATGGAAGTGCCGCGTTCATAAGCCTCCTTGTCAAGCGCCGTTCCGGGCTTAACATAATGCGAAACATCGGCAATATGAACCCCTATCTCCCATAAACCTTCCTCAAGTTTCCGAATGGAGATGGCATCGTCAAAATCTTTTGCATCCCACGGGTCGATGGTAAGGGTAAACACATTGCGAAAATCGCGTCGCTTTTTCAGTTCCGATTTTGAAAGGTTATAGGATATCTTAGACGCTTCCTTTTCCACCTCTTTTGGAAAACTCAACGGAAAATTGTACTCCGACAAAATGGATTGCATTTCCACATCATTATCGCCCGGTTTTCCCAGTATCTGAACAATTTCACCAAACGGATTGTTGGAGTGCTCGGGCCAGTCGGTAAGTTTGGCAAGCACCTTTTGTCCCGTGGCGGCATTGTTCATTTTATCTTTCGGAATAAAAATATCGTAGGGCATCAGTTTGTTGTCGGTAACCACAAAGCCGAAATTCTTACTGCGTTCGAATATTCCTACCCATGTATCTTTCTTTCTTTTCAGTATTTCAACAATCTGTCCTTCGGTTTTACGTCCTTTTCGCTTGGGAAGGATCAGCACTTTTACATAATCGCCATTAAGCGCATGGTTTAAGTTGTTGGGCATAATAAGGATATCTTCACCTCCTTCATCGGAAATAATATAAGCCTTACCGGTCTCTTTCATCTCCACCGTTCCGGTAATATACTTGTGCTTATTGGCAAATTCGGCAAGTTTCTCCGGCGGCAACATATACTTGCCCTTTTTTACTTCCACCAGGTCGCCGGCAGCGTACAATTCTTCAATGATGCGGCGCACCATTTCGCGGGTGGCTTTGTCGCGAATACCCAGATTAAACGAAATCTGTTTGTAATTTAGTGCTTTAAACGGATTGTCGGCAAATTCGGTAATAACAACCCCCTGAAGGGTTCCTCTATATTTTTTTTTATTCTTTTTTCTTGACATGTTCTTTTTAGTCTGTAAATATTAATTGTTTAATTGTTGATGAATACTTAAGGAGTGCATCATCGGTATAAGGAGGGTTAGGCGCGTCAAAGATACGAAACAATCAGCAGGTTAGCCCGAAATTATAAAAGGTTAACAATTAAGTAATCCTGCAACCGTGTTCATTACGGAGTTTTGCGGTTAAAACAACCTGTTTGTTATTTGCTTTAAACAGCATTTACAAATGATTAAACGGATTTATTGCTATTCAACGGTAATTATTCCGTTTCCTGTTTTGGTAAACTTACCGATAACAACAGCATCATTAACACCGTTACTATGAAGTTTCTTAACAAAGGCTTCCGCCTCCGTTTCGGGTAATGCCACCAGTAAACCGCCCGATGTTTGGGCATCGCAAAGCAACAGATGATCGGTTCGGGGCAGGTTTCCGTAATTTACAAACGCTTTTACAAATTCCATGTTGTTGTAAGTACCTCCGGGGATAACCCCAGCTGCCGCCAGATTTTTTACTTCCCTTAAATAGGGCACTTTGTTGTAATCAACAGTAACATTGCAACCCGAGCCTGTCGTCATCTCTTTAAGGTGTCCCATAAGTCCGAAACCGGTTACATCGGTACAGGCATGTACATTAAAATCAAGCATTGTTTCGGCGGCGGTTTTGTTAAGCTCCGACATCAGTTTTATCACCTCCTTTTGCAGCGATATTTCCACCATACCGCGCTTAATGGCCGTTGAAAGGATACCGGTTCCCAAAGGTTTGGTAAGCACCAAAACATCGCCGGGTACGGCTCCCGTATTTTTAATTATCCTGTCGGGATGCAAGCTGCCTGTTACCACCATTCCGTATTTTGGTTCCGGATCTTCAATGGTATGGCCTCCAAGAACGGGAATACCGGCTTCGGTGGCTTTATCCTGTGCCCCTTTTAATATTTGTTCCAAAACCTCCATGGGAAGGGTATCTTCCGGAAATCCGGCAATATTAAGCGCAAACAGCGGCCTGGCTCCCATGGCATAAATATCGCTTAACGCATTGGCAGCCGCTATGGCACCAAAATCGTACGGGTCATCAACAACAGGGGTAAAAAAGTCGAGTGTTTGAACAATGGCCGTATCTTTTCCGAGCTGATAAACCGTAGCGTCGTCGGATGTTTCGGTACCAACCAAAACATTTTTATCAAAAAGCGGTGTAAGCTTTTGCAATACACTTTCGAGATGTTGAGGCTGAATTTTACAGGCACAACCGAGACCGTGTGTATAATGGGTAAGTTTTATTTTTTCCGCATCGGGTTTTTCGATAATCTCAACATTGTTTTCTTTGGGTAACAATTGTTTAACCGTTCGTATTATCTCTTCCGAAGCCGTTTTGATATCATCCGTTGACAGGCCTCTGCCGGTTGAAAAGCGAATGGTACCCATGGCATAATCGAGCGGTACCAGCATGGCTTTTAATACCGTTGACACATCAACGCTTTCGGCATGACAGGCAGCACCTGCCGATGCGGCAACCCCTTCCATACGGTCGATTAACGTGTTGGCTTCCACTTTCGGAAACGAAATGCTTAAGGTGTTGGGCAATCGTTTTTCGGGATGTCCGTTAATTTTAGCTTCAGGAAAAGCACCTGTTAAAAGTTCTTGCAGATAATCGCGTGTTTTGCGATAGTGCTCCATGTTTTCGTGCAAATGTTCTTTTGCCTGACTGGCGGCTTCTCCCAATCCGACAATCTCCAAAACATTTTCGGTACCTGCCCTCAGGTTTTGCTCATGGTCGGCACCATGAATCAGCTTTTCAAGATGTACCCCTTTTCGGATATACAATGCACCTATACCTTTTGGTGCATATAGTTTATGGCCTGCAATGCTTAAAAGGTCCACCCCCAAATCGTTAACATTAACCGGAATTTTACCGAGCGACTGGGCAGCATCGGTGTGCATAAAAATACCGTGTTGTTTTGCCAGTGCGGCAATTTCGGCAACAGGCTGAATGCTGCCCGTTTCGTTATTGGCATGCATTACCGTTATCAAAATGGTTTCGGGACGAATGGCAGCCTTTAACTCTTCCATTTTAACAATCCCGAATTCATCCACGGGAACGGTCGAAATTTCAAACCCGTTTTTTTCGAGGTAGCTGCAAACTTCAAAAACCGCAGGATGCTCCACGGCCGAAGTAATAATATGATTTCCTTTATGTTTGTTAGCAAATGCAATGCCTTTTATGGCATAGTTATTCGATTCGGTTCCGCCGCTGGTAAATACAATCTCCGACGGATCGCAATCAATTAGTCCGGCAATTTGCCTGCGGGCTTTTTCAACGGCCAGCTTGGTTTTTACCCCGTAACTGTGCACACTGGAAGGATTTCCGAAGTAATGGTCGAGGTATGGACGCATGGCATCGGCAACCTCTTTGGCTACCGGTGTAGTGGCATTATAATCAAGATAAACGGGTTCGCGATTACTCATCTTTATCGGTTTAATTTTAAAAACACAAAACGGTTGCGGCTATGAGCAGTGCGGGTTTCAACGCTACTCATTTTCAAATCGATATGTCTTTTATTTTTACTTATTATTTTTAATTTTATCACTTTCTCCCGCATTGCTTATAGCCATTGTTAGTATTTGTTTTAATTCTTCACTTGTTGGTATTTTTCCTTTTAATTTTTCCGGAAGTTTATTTGTTAAATTATATTCAGAAACACCTATTGGTTTGTTACTTGGTCTTAATGCATATTCAACTTCTATATTATCTTTTTCAGGGCAAAGTATTATTCCTATTGAAGGATTATCGTCGGGTAATTTTTCTTGTTCGTCAAGTAATTCTAAATAAAAATTCATTTTTCCGGCAAATTCAGGTTCAAATTCCACTGTTTTTAATTCAATTGCAACCAAACACTTTAAAACTCGATTGTAAAAAAGTAAATCAATGGCATATTCTTTATTATTTAATTTCAATTTGTATTGGTTTCCGATAAAACTAAAACCATAACCCAGTTCGAGCAATAAATCCCGTATTTTCTCTACTAATCGGTTTTCTAATTCCCGTTCTTTTATTGGTTTTGCAATTCCCAAAAAATCGAGATTATATTCGCTTTTTAATGCTTCATTTGCTTGCTCAGACAAGTGAGCAGGAAGAGTTTTGTCAAAATTGTTTGATTTTTTATCTACAAGTTGTCTATGATAAGCATTCGCTTTTATTTGATTTAATAAAACGGCTCTGCTCCAAGCCAGTTTATCGGTAGCTATCAAATAATATCTCTTTTCGTTGTCGTCTTTAATTTTATGTAAGATAACGAGATTTTGTCCCCAAGGAATTTTATATGTTAGTTCTAATAATTCTGGTTTGTCTTTGTATTCAAGATAAAATTGGCGCATACGCCATAAATTTTGAGGTGAATAACCTTTTATTCCGGCAATTATCTTATTAATATCTTTAGACAAGGTATCAACTATTGATTTCCCCCAACCGTATTTTTCTTGATTACGAACTATTATTTCTCCAATTTCATAATTCTGTTGAATATGGAATTTATTTAATGATTTAAATGCTTTATATCTTGCTTTATTGATAGTTTCAACAACTTCATTAAAAAAATCTTTATATATAGTTGGTTTACTCATATTCAATCCGTTATATTTCTCTCACAAACGTGCGAGAATTCAAAAATACAAAAACTATCACAGCTGTGCGAGTTTTTATTCTTTAAGTTTTCTTTCAGAATATTGTCCTAATTGATAAGCAATTAAAATAGGAATTAATGAAAAACCAATATATTTTTCTAACAAACCATATTCTATTAGGATTACTAAAATTATTGCTGAGATTATTATAAAAATAATCTAAGTACATGACAAAAA
>Ga0256913_10001937_pt1 | contig 10556 bp, 10 predicted proteins | sample Axial_MatmetaG_FD_185970 | JGI IMG/M metagenome (GOLD analysis project Ga0256913, IMG submission 185970) | Deep-sea worm associated microbial mat communities from Axial Seamount, Juan de Fuca Ridge, Pacific Ocean - Axial_Mat | ecosystem: Environmental > Aquatic > Marine > Oceanic > Microbial...
TGTGTTGCCGCGTTGGCAACTATTGAGCTGTTTGAAGCGTCAGATGTGATGGGAGAAAACAGAGAAAAATCAGCCTATATCTTAGAGAAATTAGAGAAGTTTAAACTGCTTTCAAATGTTAAAGAGGTACGACAAACAGGGATGATAGCGGCCATTGAGTTGCAGGGCTATAGAGCAGAGGAGAGAATAGGGTTGAAAGTTTATCAGTATGGATTGAATAATGGTGTTTTATTGCGTCCATTGGGGCATATTGTCTATTTTATGCCACCTTATATTATCACCCATGAGGAGATAGATAAGATGATAGATACCGCCTATAAAGCAATTGTGGGTTTAGAGGAATAGGGCTACTATTTATAGCCCTTTGTGTGGTGTTCACTCTTATATTTTTTAGCATTTTTATCATCGGTAATAATCTCAAAAATATCTTTAATGGCATCAACACGTTTGGCTGACCCTGTTTTGGCAGAACACTGTCTTAGATTATGGGTTGCATCATGTAAAAATCGATTAAACATCTGTTCAGCCATTTTTTTCATATTGGACTCATACTCTTTGGGGACAAACTTTTTATGGATGGCACGATTTAGCTCACTCTCTATGGACTCTTTGGCTTGAAGTCGTATCGCTTTGATAACAGGCTCGATGGACAACGCACGAAGCCATTTAAAAAACTCATCTCTATATTTCTCGACAATATCTACCGCGATATTTGCCTCTTCTTCTTTAAGTGCATGGTTCTCTTTTGAGATTGTTTTGAGGTCATCTATTCTAAAGAGTTGTATTTTGTCTAAATCCATATCATCTATATCTCGGGGGATTGCCATATCAAACCATACCCTGTCAAACTCATTATTCTCTAGCATATGCTGTTTGATAATAATCTCTTTTGAAGAGGTAGCAGAGAATAGCAAACGATAGCGGTTTAGATGTTTTTGAAGGTTCTCAATAGTATCACTTCGTACATTGTCTCCTAAATTTGATGCTATTTTTTCTGTTTTAGCTTTGTCTCTCCCTATAAGCAGAATATCACAATCCAAACGCAGAAGATTTTTAGCTGCAATCAAGCCCATCTCTCCTGCTCCTACGATAATTGCGGTCATTCCTGATATATTATTGCCATATATTTTATGTGCTTGAGAGACGGCAACCGAGGCAATGGAGATAGGGTGTCTGGAGATATTGGTGATATTACGCACCTCTGCGGCACATTTTACAGCATGGGAGATAACCCGATTAAGCTCTTTTCCTGCTGTTTTATTGCCATAAGAGAGACGATACGCCTCTTTGACCTGACCTGTTATCTGTGATTCTCCTATAACAATTGACTCCAAAGAGGAGACCACAGAGAAGATATGAAGTATGGCATCTTGGTCATCATATCGGCTATCCATCTCACGCAGTTGGTAGAAGCCAAGCCCAGAACGCAGACTCATTAGCCCCAAAATAGCATGGTAGCTTGAAAAGGTATCTTTGGTGGCAACCACTATCTCTACTCTATTACAGGTAGAGACGATATACGCCTCTTGGATAAACTCAAAACCTGTGAGTTTATTCAGAAGCTCTTTTTTGTCACTATCCAAGGGAAATGCTAACTTTTCCCTCTCTTCAAGCTGACAATTTTTATGGTTAAAAGAGACAACTTGGTAGGACATCTAAAACTCTCTTTCTATCATTGATTTGGCGATATTTGATAGGTCGTGTTCGCCCAAACGTTCCATAGAGACAATCGCCTCACCAATAAGCTCTTTGGCTTCAAGAGAAGCTTTTTCGATAATATTATATTTTTTCATGGCAACTTTTATCCACTCTGCTTCATCTTGACCTATTTTTTTACGATGAAGTGAGACCAAATACTCTTGATCCTCTTCATGCAAAGCTTCATAGAGATAGATATATGGTAGGGTTACTTTTCCCTCTTCAAAATCATGAAGTGCAGGTTTACCCAAGGTCTTTTCATCACTGATAATATCTAAGATATCATCTATCATTTGAAATGCCATACCCAATTTTCTACCATAATCACGATATGCAACTCTATCTTTTCCCACAAGTATCGCAGCAGACTCAGAAGAAGCCTCCATCAGCGAAGCTGTCTTTTGATAAAGCATCTTTAGATACGCCTTTTTATTGGTGTGAAATCTTTTAGAAAGCTCCACATCCGTCAGCTCTCCAAGGCTCAGTTGTACAACAGCATTGGAGACAACTTTGGCAATTTCAGAAGAGATGGAGTTTAGTTCAAAAAAAGCTTTAGAGTAGAGTATATCCCCCATCATAATGGCATTTTTATTACCATGACTCGCATTGATAGAGACTTTCCCACGACGTGTGTTGGCATCATCAATCACATCATCATGGAGAAGACTTGCGGCATGAATCATCTCAATGGTTGCCGCAGTTTTAACAACTTTTAAATTGGAACCTGCAATCTTTAGAATCAATTTACTACGAAGTCGCTTCCCATGAGGTAGTTTTTTATACAATGATGAGACATGGGCATCATCAAGTTCAGAGACATACTGCTCTATTTTTCTCTCAACGGCATTTATCACCTAACTGTTCCTTTTTTTTAAGCTTAAAATAAGTAGCTTAAAGATTAAATCGTCGATGATTATATCGCATCCGTAGTTAAAATGTATTGTTTTTTTATATAACAGTAATATATTTTATTATATTGGCTCAATCTTCCATAATTAAACTTCCAATATCCAGCAACCCACCGATATCAACTGATATCTCATCGTCCACATTAATTCCTATGCCTCCATGTCCTATATCTACGCTAATTTCATCATCATTAACACTTACTCCATAATCTTCATAATTGTCACCATCCACATCAATGGAAATCGTTTCGTCTTGGCGTATAACACTCTCTACTCTATCATTGGCTACCACCACTCCATCAATAATATTCACATTGACATTACCATTTCTATCTCTTGGATACTCTTTGGCATTTAGAAGTGATGTTGAGGTTAATATCATCCCTATAGAGAAGATTAATCCAATAATTTTTTGATTTTTACTTTTATTCATTTTTAAATCCTTATTTATAGTAGTTTCTAATTAGTATAAACAAAATAGATTATAAAGAAATTAAAAATCATAAAGATAGGGAAAGAATTCAACTAGTATTTATATTTGTTTATTTTTAATCAATAAGTAATATTCATTAAGTATACTTATGAATATAAATAATATAAAAAATGGAGAATCATAATGATAAAACAAAGCATATTTATAATTACAACTATTGGACTACTAACCCTCTCTGCCTCTGCAAAATTTAATATTAAATCCTGTACAGGTTGTCATGGGGAGAAACTAGAGAATAAAGCAATGTCTGTCTCTAAAGTCATCACCTCAATGAAAAAAGCAGACATTGTCAAGGCACTACACGGATATAAAGACGGTTCATATGGAGGAGCAATGAAAGGAATTATGAAAGGGTTTGCCAAAAAACTCTCAGATGATGATATCGCTACTATTGCCAAAGAGTATGGAAAATAATTTTGATATTATGCTTTTTTAATACCGTAAAGTATAGCATACATTAATGGCACAAAATAGAGATTAAGCACCGTTGCCCATGCCACCCCAAACCCAAGGCTAATCGCCATGGGTTGTAAAATCAAGGCTTGACCAGAGGCAAAAAATATAAGGGTAGAGAGACCCAATACGGTGGTGACAGAGGTGAGGATAATGGGGCGAATTCTCTGACCTGCATACTCTAAAATCTCCTCATGGGTTTTGCCTTTTCGCACAAAGGATAGCATAATAAGCCCATCATTGACCACCACCCCTGCTAGACCAATAATCCCCATCATACCTGTCATGGTCATGTTTAAACCCATCAGTTTTGTCCCCACCAAAACCCCAAAGATAGAGAGAGGAATAATCGCCAAGACAATTAACGGTTGAACAAAAGAGTTAAACATCCATACCAAGGCGATAAAGATTAAAAATATCGCAATAAGTGCAGCTTGTTTCATCTCTTGCTTTAGCTTTTTATTCTCTTTTTCTTCTCCTTTGATAATGACCTTTATCCCCTCTTTTTTAAGTGTCTCTAAAAGGGGTTGGAGCTGTTGCATCACCTCGGTTGCCAAGATTATCTCTTTGTCAACACTGGCATATATGGAGCGTACATTTAAGCCATCCTCTTTAAAGGTTCGCACAAAGGTTTTTTGGTAAAAGAAGTCACAAACTTCGTGAAGTACGACCACCTCACCTGTGGGAATGGTCAGCATAAAGTTATCAATACTCCCTTTTTCATCTTTGTTCTCATCCTCTATTTTGATGCGTACCAACCCCTCTTGGTTAAACATCTTTCCATATTCGGCTTTGAAAAATGAACCCCGTAGTGCATTGGTGATAAACCCTTCACTTAGCCCCAACGACTGCCCATACTCATTGACCCTTAGTTTTAGCTCTCTCTCCCCCTCATTGGCATTGTTTCCAATATCTTTAACCCCATTTATCTCTTTTAATTTACTCTCCACACGCGTTAATACACGACTCATCTCCTCCTCTGTAGAAGCAGAGAATCCTATCTCTATATCATTTCCAACCATGCCTGTTTGTTGAACATAGACATTGAACTCCTCAAACACCTTTTGACCGTTGATAGTAAGGTTTCGCATCTCCTCTAGGATATCCTCTTGAATCTCTTTGCCTATCTCTTGTGCCATCTTGTGCCGTATCATGTTGCTTCCATCATACTCCAAAGAGAAGATAGGGTTGATATTTTTATCAAAGAAGTTCTCAGGAGCTTTCTCATAGAGGTTGACAAAAATCTGAAAGAGATTGTCCCCCATATCCATGGTCTGGTCAGGGTTCATCTTTAGTCCGATAATAGAGGTGACCGAGTCCACCGACTCCTTATCTAGGTGTTTTAACAGTGCCTCCTCTATTTTTCGTACATACACTTCAGTATCTTTTAACTCATTGTTGATGTTGACCTTACCATTGAGAAAAACCTGTTGCACATCAAATTCAGGGAAGAGCTGAAACTTTGTGGTTTTTGCCACATGAAGTGTTCCATAGATAATCCCACCCACCAAAAGAATCAAAGAGAGAAACTTGATCCGTAGTAGCCATTTTAAGATAAACCGATAAAATCCGATGGTCACTCTCCAAAACCAACTCTTTTTTTTCTGAATCTTGTCAAGTCTTCCGATAGAGTAGAACTCTTTTGAGTGCAAGGGTAAAAAGTAGAATGCCTCAAAAAGTGAGGAGATAAGTAAAATGGAAATCATCACAGGCAACACCTGCATAAACATCCCCATCTTCCCCGACATAATCAAAAGAGGCAGAAAAGCAAATACAGTAGTAAGTGTCGCTGTTAAAATAGCAGGAAACATCTCCACCGAGCCATCAATAGCTGCTTCTCGTGGACTCTTTCCCATCTCAATGTGTCTATAGATATTTTCAGCCACCACAATTGCCTCATCCACCAGCATACCCAGTGCGATTAATGCCCCCATGAGGGTAAGCATATTGAGGCTATAGCCTATCATGTTGGCTGTAATGAGGGTAATCATAAATGAAGCAGGAATCCCAATTCCTACCACCAATGCAATACGATAATTAAGGCTTAAAAAGAGTGCAAACATCACTAGGATGAGTCCAAAAAGAATATTTGAGGAGACGAGGTTTAGACGGTTTTTAATCCAAATGGAGGTGTCGGTATATGCTTCAAATTCAAACTTATCTTTATACTGTTGATTAAACTCTTTGAGTACCTCTTTAACCTCTTTAGCAAGGGCAATAGCATTGCCATCTTTGCTCTTTTTGATATCCAGTGAGATGTTGTTTTTCCCATTATAGTGAGAGAGAAGTTCAGGTTCGGCCAGTCCCAACTTTACCTCTGCGATGTCTCCCAAATAGAAGCGTTTTCCATTGATGGAGAGCATACTCTCTTCAAGCTTTTTTTTACTCTTTTCCCCATTGATGGTTGAGATGTAGAGGTGGTTTCCTTTCTCTTTTATCGTACCTACAGGGAAGATGGAGGAGAGGGAAGAGATGGCTGTATAGAGGGCTGACTTGGAGAGTCCATACGCCTCTATTTTCTGTTGGTCAAGAGAGATGAGTATCTCATCATCAGACTCTCCACGAATCGAAATATCGCTTAAGTCCCCAATCGTAGAGAGATTTGATTTGAGTTCGTCAGCCACATCAAGTAGGGCATCAATAGAGGCATCTCCTGAGATAGCAACCAAAATAAGAGGGTAGTTGTGGATGGTAATTTTTGCCAAAGGTTCATCCATATCAGAGGGTAAGTCTCGTCGAACATTGGAGATGATATCCTTGACATCTCCCAAAACAATTTGATTGTCATTATTGGGCATGATATCGGCTTTAATAGAAAAAAAACCGTTTTGAATGGTGGTATAGATGGTGTCAATTTGAGAGAGGGCTTGTAGCTTCTCTTCTATGCTTCGTACTGCCATTTTATCAAGTACATTGGAACTTGCCCCCACATAAGTTCCTGTAATGACCACTTGGTCGAGTTGTGAAGCAGGGAAAATCTCTTTTGGAATTCCTTGATAGGCAAAGAGTGACATGACAATCATAAAAACCATAAAAATATGGTTCAATGCAGGTCGGTCTATGGCAAACTCAAGGAATTTTCGTATCATTTTCGCGTTCCATTATATTGGATAATCTCTAGCTTATGTTTGATAATGGTCTGCTCCTCTTGGAGGGTGTCTACTATCTTTTGATAGTGGGCTATCTCTCGGCTCTCTTTGTATATCTTGTTGTCCAAATAGATGTTTGGTATGGTCAAAAGAAGCACCAGTGAGATAGAGAATATCATAATGGTAATCATGCTTCCTGTGACACCATTCTCTTTATTTTGATGTTTGTGTCTCTTTACTCTTCTTCTCTCTTGTGCCATACTCTATCCTTTAAATACAAATGTTCTGAGCTTCGCAGAGCGTGATCGTGCATTAATTTTTAGCTCCTCTTTGGTGGCAATAACAGGTTTGCGTCCCAACATCTTGCCCAATTGATGCTTTTTACCACAGGTACATCGCATCGCTTGGCTATTACAGATACACGCCGTTGCCCATTTTTTATATCGGTTTTTGACCAATCTATCCTCTAAGGAGTGAAATGTAATTAATGAGACGATGGTATCATTTAGCTCTTTGTTTTTTGCTTTTGCTTCAAGTGCATCAAGAAGAGCTTCTATCTCATAAAGCTCTGCATTGACCTCTATTCTAATACCTTGAAAACTTAGTGTGGCAGGATGAATTTTACCCCCTCTTGGCACAACCTGACAAATAATATCAGAAAGCTCTTTGGCACTTTCTATGGATTTCTGACTTCGAGCTTCGATAATCGCACTGGCTACTCTTTTATAAGAACGAACCTCTCCATAATGGTTTAAGATATACTCTAGCTTCTCTTGAGTATACCCGTTGACAACCTTATAGGCACTTAAGGGAGCAGAAGTATCCATACGCATATCAAGATTGTCACTGCTAAACGAAAATCCTCGCTCTTTTTTGTCAAGTTGTAATGATGAGACTCCAAAATCTGCTAAGATACCAACCATAGGAGACTCTTTTAGTGTTGGAAAAATAGTGGAAAATGTCCCTTTGTAGAGGGTACTTTTGTTTTGAAATAGGCTTAATCTATTTTTTGAAAAACTTAATGCCTCCTCATCTCTGTCTATACCAATATGGTTAATATTCTCATATTTTTTGAGCATCGCTTCCGAGTGACCTGCATAGCCCAAGGTGCAATCTACAAAATATCCAGATTTTATATCGCGAAAGCTCAAAAGAACCTCTTCTAATAGTACGGGGATATGGGGAGTGTTCATTGGTTACCTTTATAATTTTGACTCTTTATTTTTACTCTTTATTTTTACTCTTTATTAAAAACGATATAATACCAAAAAATAATAAGGCTACAACATGGACTCCTATCTATTGAATGAAATTAAACATATATCCAACTCAATGTTTAAAAAAAATTACTTTGGTGTCTTTCATGGTTCAATTTCAGCTAGAGATTCAGTTAACTCATTTATTATCAATAGGAAAGAGACTATTTTAGATGGTGTCTCCGAAGAGAATTTTTTGCAACTCTCTTGCTCGAAAAAAAAAGATTATCGTTGGAATGAAGCCTCTGTAGATGCCAAGATACATGAACAGATTTACAATACACTTCCCAATGCGAAATATATCTCCTATACTATGCCACCCTTCTCTACAGCATACTCTTTAAAACATACTGTTGTCATACCTCAAGACTATTACGGTCATCAACTCTTCTCTAGGGTTGAAATCTATGACCCCCGAAATTTTAACGACTGGGAGGAGAGGTCAACATCAGAGATTACCTCATTTTTTAAAAATAGCAGTGAGAAGCTTCTTCTTATTAAAGGGTTTGGATTGGTCTCTTATGATAGGGACTTAACTGAAATGGTAAAAAAAGTTGCGATTTTAGAAAACTCCTGTAAATTACTTACTTTGAGTGCAGTAATGGAGTAGCTTTTTTAACTTCTCGTTAGATACATTAGCTATAATTATCAAAAACTATATAGGATACCAAACATGAGATTTTCAAGACTACTCATACCGACAATGAAAGAAGCCCCAAGTGATGCTGTTTTGACATCACATATACTTCTGCTTCGTGCGGGATTTATTCAATCATCAGGAGGCTCTGGACTCTATAATTTTTTACCACTTGGCAAAATTACATTGGACAAAGTGAGAGCGATTGTTAAAGATGAGTTAGACAAAGCAGGGTGTAATGAGGTACATCTACCGATGGTAACCCCTCTTGCCCTTTGGGAAGAGACAGGACGAACTGATAAATTTGGAAGTGAACTACTACGATTTAAAGACAGACATCAAAACGATTTCACCTTAAGTCCAACTAATGAAGAGGCGATGGTAAATCTGGTACGACAAACGGTTAAGAGTTATAAGCAACTTCCTCTCAATGTCTATCAAATCAATTGGAAATTTCGTGATGAGGTACGTCCACGGTTTGGACTGATGCGTGGTCGTGAATTTCTGATGAAAGATGCCTATAGCTTTCATGCCACGGTTGAGGATATGGAGCGAGAATTTGCACTAATGGAAGAGACCTATAAAAAAATCTTTACCCGTTTGGGGCTAGATTTTAAAGTGGTAGAGGCTGACAGTGGAGCGATTGGTGGTGCAGGATCAAAAGAGTTTATGGTATTAGCTGATAGTGGTGAAGATACCATTATGGTCTGTGACAGTTGTGACTTTGGGGCAAATGTAGAGGTGATAGCCAAAGATGAAACAGCTTGTCCTAAGTGTGGTGGTGGACTTAGCCAAACCAAAGGGATAGAAGCAGGGCATATCTTTCAGCTTGGAACGACCTATTCCGAAGCGATGAACGCAGAATTTTTAAATGAAAACCAAAAGTTAGAGCCATTTGTAATGGGAACGTATGGAATAGGAGTAAGCCGACTCTTAGCAGGAATTATTGAGCAGAACCACGATGAAAGAGGGTGTATTTGGACAAAAGAGTCTGCACCGTTTAGCGTAGATATTATTGTGGCAAAAGCTAAGAATGCAGAGCAGATGGAAGCAGGGGAGAAGCTCTATGCAGAGCTTCAAGCCAAAGGTATCTCTGTCATTTTAGATGACAGAGCTGATAAAAAGACAGGATTTGGAGTCAAGGTCAAAGATTTTGAGCTTATCGGTATGCCATTGGCTGTTGTGATTGGTAATGATATTGGTGATGGGAAAGTAGAGATAATTAATAGAGCTACATTAGTAAAAGAGGTTACTTCACTTGATACTTCACTTGATACTATAGTAGAGACCATTATGGCAAAGTTAGCATTATGTTAATTATTCTTCCCTATCTTTTTATGGAACTCTATTTCTCGTTGGCAGTGGGTGAGCAGATAGGATTTTTATGGACGGTTATTTGGATACTTGGCTCATTTATGTTGGGAATGGGACTTATCCAAAATGCCCATAAGAGCTTGATGACCAATATGAAATTGGCCACATTGGGAAAACTAAATGCAAAAAGTTTTCATGATGCAAGTACCTCCTACTTTATCGGAGCTATTTTACTCATTATTCCAGGTGTTTTTTCAGATTTTTTAGGAGTAATGGCTCTCTTTTATACATTATTTTTACAATTAGGTGGTACAATGTCACTTTTAAAAGATAAAAGTAATATTAAAAAAACAACTAAACAAGGAGACGATGATGTCATTGATGTCGAAATTATTGAGCACGACCCTTATCGCAACACTAAGCCTTAGTGCAGCGTCTACAGAAGCCGAAGTAAAAGATTATATTGAAAACCATTTAATTAAAAATAAGAGCGTAGAGGTTGATAGCGTAGATGTTATTGAGAAAAAAAATATTGACGCACTAGTAGGGTGGGATATCTACTTTGTAAATATCAATGCAAAAGTGAAAAAAAGCCCAACAGTTACGGATATCGTAACCGTTCCTGAGACTATTTTTGTGAAAGATGGTATCGCTACAAATGCCTTAATAGATATGAAAACAGGCACAGACTATCACATGACATTGAAG
>Ga0256913_10001938_pt1 | contig 10549 bp, 8 predicted proteins | sample Axial_MatmetaG_FD_185970 | JGI IMG/M metagenome (GOLD analysis project Ga0256913, IMG submission 185970) | Deep-sea worm associated microbial mat communities from Axial Seamount, Juan de Fuca Ridge, Pacific Ocean - Axial_Mat | ecosystem: Environmental > Aquatic > Marine > Oceanic > Microbial...
AAAAAATCTTTATGCCGAAGGCATCCCTTTGGGAGAAGAATTTGAACAAAGAGATTTAGGGAAATATGATTTTATAGGCTTAGTAATAGATGGGAAATATCTACAGAGAGAACAAGTAGTCATAACCTTAGGAATAACAATTGACGGTATTAAAATTCCATTAGGGTTTATCCATACAACTACAGAAGATAATCTTTCGATAAAAGGATTATTGAAAGATTTAATAATAAGAAACTTCTCATTTACAGAAGGCATATTCACAATAACAGATGGCTCTACCGGATTAATAAAAGCAGTAAAAGAAACTTTTGGGAAATATGCTGTATCTCAAAGATGTGTATGGCACAAGCGAGAAAACGTAGTAGGTTATCTTCCTAAAGGTATACAAAAACATTATCAAGGGAAATTGCAGCGAGCTTACAATGAGCCAGAATATGAAGTTGCAAAAAGAAAACTATATGATGTAAGAATAGAACTTGAAAAGATAAATCGTTCAGCGGCTAATTCCTTGGATGAAGGACTTGAAGAAACTTTAACACTTCATAAATTAGGTTTAGTAGAACAATTAGAGAAATCATTAATGACTTCAAATACTATTGAATCTCTAAACTTTCAAATTAGTAAATATGCTAGTAAAGTTACAAGATGGTCTTCCTTTAATATGAGAGGTCGGTGGATTGCTGTCTCTCTTATGCAAATTGAAAAAAGACTAAACAGAATTATTGGACATGATAAACTTAATTTACTGAGAATAGCCATAGAAACTAGAACAAATAAGAGTAGCTTAAATAATGGTGGGAGCCTATTTTCAACCAACTTTGACTTTTAATCTTGTATAAAAATGAAATTTACAATTAATAGTGAACAATTATCAAATGGGTTATTAGAGGTATATTAATAATTTGTAGTGGGGAAAAGAGTCAATGTTGCATATAATTAGAGAGTGTACCGTTTTTTGTGTAAATGGCCTAATGCTTATTTGATAAACGGCTTTAGCCGTTTGTCAAATATAATGGAAAATTGAGAGAAAATAAAAGCCCAATCTCTAATAGGCATAGTCCATTTTTTAGATATATCTCTATAAGCCAGATAAATCATTTTTGTTAAAGCATCATCATTTGGAAAAAGAGCTCTATTCTTAGTAACCTTTCGGAACTGACGGTGCAAGTTTTCGACCGCATTTGTTGTGTAAATTACTCTTCTAATTTGCTCTGGATATTTGAAAAACACAGCAAGATTATTCCAATTATTTCGCCATGAGTTTATAGGATAAGGATATTTCTTTCCCCATTTGTCTTCCAGTTTATCAAGAGCTAATAGACCAGCTTCTTCTGTGGGAGCTTTGTAAACTGGTTTCAAATCTCTCATAAATTCTTTCTGATTTTTTGATGCTACGTATCTAATTGTATTTCTTATTTGATGAATTACACACTGTTGAACTTCACATCCTGGGAAGACAGACTCTATAGCTTCTGGAAATCCTTTTAACCCGTCGACCGCTGCTATAAGTATATCTTGGACTCCACGATTCTTTAACTCTGTCATTATTCCAAGCCAATAGTTAGCCCCTTCAGCTTCTCCAACCCAGATACCTAACATATCCTTCTGACCTTCTAAATCAACTGCTAAACACGTATATGCGGCTTTAGAACGCACTTTCCCATCTTCTCTAACCTTGTAGTGAATTGCGTCTGCCAAAGGCATACCTTAGGTAAAAAAAGACTATTGGATAGATTTCATTTAACGGTCTTGATTGCCATTCCTTAGCATGAACGACTATTGAATCTGTTATTTTTGATATGGTGGTAGGTGATATATCTAATCCATAAATCTCTTCTACATGAGATTGTATGTCTCTTGTGGTCATACCTTTGGCATACATAGAAATAATTTTATTCTCGATTGGACCTAAAGTTTTTTCATACTTCTTTACTACTACTGGAGCAAATGTTGAGTTACGATCTCTTGGAATAGTTAACTCAATTTGCCCTTCATCTGTTTTAATTGATTTGTAGGTTTTTCCATTTCTACTATTCCCAGTATTTATTCCGATTGGTGAATGTTTTTCATATCCAAGGTGTTCTGACAACTCGGCATCTAACATATTTTCAAGAGAAGTCTTGAGTATCTTTTTGATTGCCCCATCCATGCCCATTAAATCTTCATAGGATTTTGCTTTTTCTAAATCACTTACTAATTGTGCTATTGCTTCTTCTGATAATTTCATAAAAAGTTCCTTCTGTAAATGGTTATAAATTAAGTTAATAATTTTTTTAATAAAATCTATGAAGCTACGGTCGGGCTACGCCCTCCCTTCGCTTCATAGATTTTTGCCATTTACACAAAACTTTTTACCCACCCTATAATTATAATTGAAGCTCTAAATCTTTAACCCAATCTTCATACTTGATTATTCTCTTTTCTTCAACAACTTTTGATATTGCTTCTTCAAAATCAGCGATTGTATCTTTTATGAGCAATTCATAACCAACTTTTTTACTCCAAGTACTAAGTTTCTCCATATATTCGGCATTGTCTTTATTATCAGCATGTTCTTTAAGAACAAGAAATTGGCAATCTTTTGATTCAAATTTATTATAAGAAGAATAAGTCTCTTTAATGGCATCAAAAAGGGTAATTGTTTTATTAAGATTTTTTTGAACTGACTCCTCTTCAACTTCTAAGTTAATAATTTCCCCACAAAAAATTGAACCATTCCCACCGATAAAGTCGATACGAGGATTACCAATTAAAAACTTGCTCACAGAATTATCTTTGAAATTAAAACCTATGTTCAGGTGACTGTTTAGAATAGAATTCCTTCTAAAGTTTGATCGTAATTTCCTTCCAATTTTCTGAGGAATATTTTTCTTCATGGATATTGCTTCTGCATATTCCAATTCATTATAATCAGCTATATATTTTTTATATAAATCTTCAAATTTATTCTTTAGATTATCTGTAACAATAACCTGCGGTTCTGTAAAACGTAAGTTACCATTCTCATAGGCAGACAAATATTTCAAAGATTTAATATCGAAGTTTTGAGAAAGATAATCTTCAAACGCTAATTCAAGTAATTTTGATTTTTTAAAACCAAATGCGGAATTAATTCTTTTTATACGAGGATTAGAAATTTTTATATAAGATTCTTCACCATTATCAGTGCAAATTATAAGTCCAACGCCGAATCCTTCCATTCTATTATTATCAGGATAATATTTTATTATTGATAAATGACCTTTCATATTAAAACCCAGCATTTGTTAATACATTGTTAAAAAATTTTTCTATTGAATTTTTTCTATAAATTAAAAAACCAATTATATTGTTTTTATCTGAAGATGTAATATGCCAATCGTTTGGAACAGAATCAACAACATCTTTTATTTTATTATCGGAAATACTTTTGATATTATCAAGCGCAATATTTTTATATACCTCAAAAAAAATGCCTACTTTCTCATAAATTGATGAAAATAAATCAGAGTAAACAAGAGTATCACCGACTGAAAGATTCTCAGTTTTCTCTTTTACTAACAATTTGTAGCTTAGACCGTAAAAAATGCTAGCTTGGTCAATAGCGACAAGTTTAATATTAGAAGAAGACTCGTGTAGTAATAAGTTAGTATTGTTTACAGATCTATCAGAGTTCATTACCCAAGTATCATAAACACATATATCTATTAAGTCTTTCGAAATATCATGTAAAGTGATTCCAGTTAGTTTTGTAAAATTTGATTTATGAAAAACAACCAAATTTTTAGAAGTATTTGATAAAAATTGAGAACCAAAGCCAAGGCCATTGGGTTTACCTAATTGGTAGTGATATGTTGGTGGAAAGACTTCATCTATTAATCTAATTAAAGCAAAATCTGGGATATTAATGTTAGCTAATTTTGCTAAATGCGATCCTATAAATTCATTAATTAGATGAAGATAATTGCGATTTTGTTGAGAATGCTTGACTATATACATATGCCCATCGCTACATTCAACTTTGCTTGGATAGCTCCCAGATGTTGAGAGTTCTTCTATAAATACTTCTGCATTAATAGTTTTTGTTAGCATGCTCAATTAACACTTAATTTTTACAGATACTAATATATAATTCAATATTATTAGTAATATTAATTATTTATTTTTTGAAATTCTATTTTTGTTTCTTTTTTATTCTCTACCGCTTGATAATATTTTAGATCACCAATTTCTTTTTCAGAAATGTCTATCGCTTCTTTAATATTTTCTTTTGTTGCTTTAAGACCAAAGTAAATGCCGGTGATTATTTCAGAAGGTAGTTTTAGTTTTGCATCTACACCATCAGGATTGATTATACGCCATTCTTTTTCGTACGCCCAATCCATAGTCTTTGTAAAGAATTGTTGATCCACTTTCAAACTTGAGTCATCATGGTAAGGATTTATAAGTGGTACATTATTTTTGTATTGAACTTCATTAATGATTATTGGCGTGTTAAATAATCTAATTTTTTGTAATCCTTTAAGAAGTACGACGAGGCCATAAGAATGATATTCAACACAAAAGCCTTTATGAGAATCTGAATAATGCGCCCACATAGGATTGTTGTCCTTAAGTTTTGACAATGAACAAATACCAATATCAGCATCAATAAACGAGCGTGTAGCATCGTTTATATCAACTATCTTTTTAATTTCCTTAAAACCTCTTTCCCTAACGACTTTGTCAAATTCATAAGCTGCAGCATCGTAACCTAGTTTACCGATAAACATAAAGTTTTGAATGAAAAATTCCCTAATTTCTTCGTCAGAACCACTAGCATAATCACTAACTGCTTTTGTATCAAACGGATCATTAAAGTTTCTAGGAGACGAAAAATATAGTTTACCTTCAAGATATGTTTTATAAAAGCCCTTATCATCAAAGAAACGATATTTATACAAATATACTGGTACGTCAGGGTTATTAATCATCTTTAATTCTGATTTTTTTAATATCGTTTTTAGCTTTTCTCCTCAAATGCTTCTTTTAGTACTGCTTGTATTAGCATTTCTGCATTGGTTTTGTTTTGTTCGATTTGTTTTTCTAACAAATTTATTTTATTCATTAATTTATCAAGTTTTTCTACTATCAGTTTTTGCTCAATAAGTGGAGGTAAAGGAATTGGGAAAGATCTAATTCTACCGAGGTTAAAGTTACCCGCTGAACCACCTCCACTAGAGATATTTCCTTTGGAGTATTTAACGCCGTACGGCGAATTAAATACTATAGCTAAATAATTAGGATTTGAAAACTTTTTAAATGTTTTTACAAGACCAAGACTAACATAAATTGCAAATTCTAATTTTTTATCAACAACAGCAGTTTCACCGATACCAGCACCAACTCTACCTATTAGAATATCTTCAAATTCTACTAATCGGTTTTTAATGTATCGTTGATATGCTTCTTCGGAAATACATCGATGCTTCTCTGGCATAAACTTAAATGGTTTTACATTTTGGGCTGATAAAAACATTTTTCCTTCACTAGTATATGATGGTGTTTGGTGTGTCCCATCAGTTATGTATAGGGTTATATCATCTAAATCAACTATACACCAATGATGTGGAAGAGTAATTGCATTATTATTTAATTCATTAGATGTTTGTTTTTTGCCTTTTTTGATCTTTCCTTCTGCAATGAGTTTATCCTTTTCGGCTTTTATTTTCTGAAGCAAAACGGAGGCGGGTTCGTATACGCTGCCATCTTCAAGTGTTACGGATTTTTGAGATCCCGAAGCAAGTTCGGGATGACTTTTGAAAATGGAGTTCCGCCATTCCTCGGTCAGTTTGCCTTGTATCGCGTCTTGTAGAATTGATTGTTTGAGTTTTTTGATCAGGGTTTGTTGTTTGTCAAACTCATTAAAAAGAATACTTTTTTTAGTGTTTATTATTTTTTGTTTTTTAACAATACTCTTTTGGACATCAATGTGTGGGATTATCATTTCAATTTGGCATAAATCTTCAAAACGAAGTGCTTTACGAACTGTTCCTCTGGCAAACTTGTTTATTTGGTAAAGACCTTCTTTTGATTTCAAAAATTCTAATAAAATCTCTGAAAGCAACTTAGAGCTATCTGTTCTAAATACAACATAAGCCGGACTAACAATCCCTTTGATGTTTTTCGGTGTTAATCCAATAGAACCAACATTTATTCTATAAGGATTATATGCAAAATAATTTTCTTCAATTACTAAGTATTTTGATAAATCAGACGATTTAACGTGAGATGTTTTTGTAATTCCTTCAACATTCGAAACCCCTAATACCTCATATCCATCTTTAGAAATTAACTCATCAAATCTTTTGTTTTCTTTAATCAAATATGGACCAATTTTAACTTTGTCAAATTCCATTATAATTCTTTTCTAATTTCATTCAACAATTCTTTGCTTTTATCGAAAGAGGCATTGAGCATTTCGATAAGTTCAGCGCTTGTGTATTCAATCTCTTCTTCTTCGCGTGTAGGGTTTTTGATATCGAGATCAAAACCGCGTTCTTTAATTTCATCAATGGAAACTTTCCATGCAAGTTCGTTTTCTTTCCGATCATTCCACCATTTTTTAATTGGTTCAAATTCTTCGAGCTGAATAGGTTTGGTTTTAGAATATGCTTTTTGTCCTTCGGGCAATTTATGTTCGTAATACCAAATTTCCTTTGTCGGGTTTCCTTTTTCAAAAAAGAGCAAGTTAGTTGCAACTGTTGCATATGGAGCAAAGACGGAATTAGGGAGCCGAATAATTGTGTGAAGGTTGCAATCGGTCAAAAGTTTTTCTCTGATTCTTGCTTTAACGCCATCGCCGGTAAGTGAACCATCGGGGAGTACCATTCCGGCACGTCCGCCATTTTTGAGCAAGTGAATAATCATAATTAAGAACAGGTCGGCGCTTTCCTTGGTTCTATAATTCAAAGGGAAATTGGTTTCGGTACCATCAGCAACCGTAGCACCAAACGGAGGATTTGTAAGGATAACGTCAACACGATCTTTGCCGGTTATAGAGGTTAACTCACGACCGAGACTATCGTCATAAGTCAGTTTGGGAATTTCGATATCGTGTATAATCAAGTTGATAACCGCGAGCATATACGGCAGTGATTTATACTCAGTACCGAGAATAGTTTCTTGCAGAAGGTGGCGATCTTCGATACTGTTTACTTCCGTTTTAACAATATTGCTCAAAGCAGAAATTAGAAAGCCACCGGTACCACAAGCAGGATCAAGGATTTTCTCACCCAGTTTAGGATCGACCATATCAGTTATAAATTGAGTAACCGCTCTGGGAGTATAGAACTCGCCGGTATCTTTTTTGGCTGCAAGTCCATGTAAAATGTCTTCGTAGATAAAGTTGAACAGATGAATATCTTCGGAGCTGTTGAAATCAATTTCATTCAGCTTGTTTATTGCTTCACGGAAAACAATGCCGGATTTCATATAGTTGTTAGTGCCGTCGAAGATAGCTCGAATCATTAAGCCAAGTTTATCTTCCGCTGTAACTTGCAGATTTCGGAGACCGGGGAAAAGTTTGTTATTGATAAAATCAAGAAGTTCGTCACCGGTAATGCCTTCATCGTTGGCAGCCCAATTACGCCATTTAAGCTCGTCTGGTATAGGCGAAGTATAGCTGCTATTAAGCAGCTCTTTCTCCATATCCTTATCATCAAATAGTTTTAGAAAGATCATCCAGCCTAGTTGTTCAATACGCTGCGCATCCCCAGCAAGGCCATTATCCTTGCGAAAGATGTTGCGGATACTTTTAATTATTCCGGAAATGTTGCTCATAATTTATGCTATGTTTTTGTATAATTCTTGTTCAAGTTCCTCAACAGCTTCTTGATATTTTTCCTTGCTGCCAAAGAGTTTTATAATTTCTATCGGGGAGCCGATATCTGTAAACGGGTTTAGCTTTAGTACTTCAAGAGATTCAATGTTGGTTATACCTTCATTTTCGTATTTGTCTAATAGACTTTCTAAAACTTTTCTTGCTTTATCGCCATACTTAGTAAAATAATTTCGTTTTTTTACATTATCAACCCGCTCCTTACGTGTTAATGGGGGCATATCAAATGCAGTATGGCAGATTAAATCGAAGGGGTCAAAGTCTTTCCCGACTTCTTCAAAAAGGGCATCGAAAATAATACCTTGTTCTTCAAGTTCCTTAATGATTATTTCTTTCTTTTCGGTATTGTTCCATTTAGTAAGGAAGTCATCAAGCGATCTATAATTTTTCAGTACAGTTTTTTTCGTATAATCGTTTACACTTTCTGTAATCAGTTTACCTCTTCCATCAAGATATTGGATACGCTGATTTACTACTTTAACCTCAACTTCATTAACATAGATTTTACTCCTTTGTTCAAAAATATTCTCACGACCTTCTTCATCATCCTGATAAGTAGATTTAAACTCCAACTTATCTTCATCGTTAATATCATCTGTAATTTCAAAATCTTCGTCATCATCTGGTGGAACAACGGTTTCGTTTTCTTTTGGCTCATATATCTTTACCGGCTCGCCATCGAAATTTTTATCGGCAAATAAGCGTGTTACATTTCGAAAATCCATGATTGTAAAAAAGTATTTGCCATATTCTTCTTTGATGCGTGTACCTCTGCCAATTATTTGTTTAAACTCAGTCATAGATTGAATGTTAGAATCTAAAACAATTAGTTTACAAGTTTGGGCATCAATTCCGGTAGTCATAAGTTTAGAAGTAGTTGCTATTACAGGGTATCTTTCATCGGGATTGATGAAATTATCCAGTTCTCTTTTCCCTTCGTCGTTATCGCCTGTAATTTGCATAACATACTTATGATTTTCGGCAACCAAGTCTGCATTCAAATTAGCCAAAGTAGTGCGCATTCTCTCAGCATGGTCTATATCGACACAAAAAACTATAGTCTTATCAAATCGGTTAGTCCCTTTTAAAAATTCAGTAACTTTTTCAGCGACAAGTTTAGTCCGTTCCTCAATTACTAAGTTCCTATCAAAATCTTTAATGTTATAAGTTCTATCTTCAACTATGTTGCCATTAATATCTGTTTTACCTTGTTCGGGTCTCCACCCTTCCAAGTCCCTATCGATACTTATACGGACAACTTTATAAGGAGCTAAGAAACCATCCTCAATTCCTTGCTTTAGCGAGTAGGTATAAATAGGTTCGCCGAAATAATCAATGTTAGAAACTTCTCTTGTCTCTTTAGGTGTTGCAGTAAGCCCAATATGAGTAGCAGAAGAAAAGTACTCTAATATTTCACGCCAGGCGCTATCAGCAGCGGCACTGCCTCTATGACACTCATCTACAATCACTAGATCGAAAAATTCGCGAGAAAATTCTTTGTAAGCATCTTTATCGTCATTATAATTCACAATGCCTTGATAAAGGGCAAGGTATATCTCAAATGCCTTGTTGATAGTGTGTTTTTTAATGACGGTCATTTTATCTTTGAAATGTTTAAAATCATTTCTTTTTGTCTGATCTATCAGAGCATTTCTATCTGCAAGGAAAAGTATTCGTTTCTTTTTTCTTGCTTTCCACAAACGCCAAATAATTTGGAACGCAGTATAAGTTTTGCCGGTTCCAGTTGCCATTACAAGTAATATTCTGTTTTGTCCTTTTGCAATAGCTTCGACAGTTCTATTGATAGCGATTTGCTGATAATATCTTGGAGTATGCCCAAGCGGGTCGAGGAAATAATCTTGAGCAACGGTTTCTTCTATCTCAGTCGAGTCAATACCTTTGTATGCTTTGTACCTACTCCAAAGTTCCTCGGGAGACGGGAATTGGTTAAGTGGAATTTCTTTTTCAATCACACCGGAAGTTTTAGTTTTATCGTGTTCAAAAAAAGCATCGCCATTACTACTATAAACAAATGGAATATCAAGACTCTGTGCATAGTCAAGCGCTTGCTGTATGCCGGCTCTAACAGAGTGGTTATTATCCTTTGCTTCTATTACAGCAATGGGGATATTGGGTTTATAATAAAGGATATAATCAGCACGTTTCTTTTTCCCTCGAGCATATAGTTTGCCCTTAACATAAATACGACCGGCTGTGAAAGTAACCTCTTCGCGCAATTGAGTTTTAATATTCCACCCGGAGCTTATAATGTTGGGAGTAATAAATTTTGTACAGATGTCCCTTTCGCTAAGATCTTTTTTAGACGGCATGAGCGTTAAGTAAAAGTTGTAAATTGTTTATTAAATATAGTAATTTATGTATAATATTATTTAGTGCAGTTATATAAAATTAGATACATGATTATTAGTGATTTTAATAAAACATCTAATCTTTTTAAATAGAATCTTGGTGGCATAGTAATTGTTGAATGATATTGTTTTTATGAAAAATATCTTATTAAAAGAATTATTGTTATTAATGATAATTCTAAAATCAATAATAAGATTTTAATTAATAAAAAGTAAATCTGGATAATAGTAAAAGGTATCAAGTGCTCAAAATATTAACGACATCAGGTCTATCAAATCAAATAGAGGAAATCATTTCTGAAGCAAAAGAATTTATTGTTTT
>Ga0256913_10001939_pt1 | contig 10545 bp, 11 predicted proteins | sample Axial_MatmetaG_FD_185970 | JGI IMG/M metagenome (GOLD analysis project Ga0256913, IMG submission 185970) | Deep-sea worm associated microbial mat communities from Axial Seamount, Juan de Fuca Ridge, Pacific Ocean - Axial_Mat | ecosystem: Environmental > Aquatic > Marine > Oceanic > Microbial...
CCGTGATGAAGCTGCACGAGGTTACCAAAGAGTCTCTGTATCTCGGGGCAGAGAATGCCATCGTCGGCAAAAGGGTCGGCGATATCGGTTATGCCATCCAGACCTATGTCGAATCATTCGGTTTTTCGGTGGTTCGCGATCTGGTGGGACACGGTATAGGCCGCAACCTTCACGAGAAACCCGAAGTGTTCAATTACGGACGCAAAGGAACAGGGAAAAAGCTTCCCGAAAATCTGGTGATTTGCATTGAGCCTATGATAAACCTCGGAGTGAAAGATGTGGTGATGGAAGAAGACGGATGGACGATAACCACCCGCGACAATCAGCCGTCAGCCCATTTCGAACATACCGTTGTGGTGAAAAAAGACAAACCGGAGTTTTTATCGACATACGAATTTATTGAAGAAGTTTTAAAGACTAATATAAATATAAGATAGTTATGGCAAAACAAGGATCAATCGAACAAGACGGAGTAGTTACCGAATCATTGGGTAACGCTATGTTTCGTGTTAAGCTTGAAAGCGGGCATATTGTTACTGCCCATATTTCGGGTAAAATGAGGATGAACTATATCAAGATTCTTCCCGGCGATCGAGTGAAACTTGAAATTTCGCCATACGACCTTACAAAAGGACGTATATCTTTCAGGTATAAGTAAAATTAAAGAAACAACTAAAAGTATATAGCTATGAAAATCAGAGCTTCAATTAAGAAAAGGTCGGAAGACGACAAAATCGTAAAGCGTAAAGGACGCGTTTATGTTATCAACAAGAAGAATCCGAAACATAAACAACGTCAGGGTTAGTAATTAAAGAATTAATAACTTTATATTAATAAACAGATATATGGCTAGAATCGCGGGTGTAGATATCCCAAATAACAAGAGAGGCGAGATTGCGTTGACCTATATTTACGGAATAGGACGCAGTAAAGCCAAGAGAATATTAGAGACCGTTGGTTTAGATATCAACAAGAAAGTATCGGACTGGTCTGACGAAGACCTGAAGAAGGTACGTGAATACATCGTTGCCGAAGTAAAGGTTGAAGGTGAATTGCGTTCGGAGGTACAGATGAACATCAAGCGACTGATGGACATCGGATCATATCGCGGTATCCGTCACAGAATCGGGTTGCCGTTGCGTGGTCAGAGTACCAAGAACAACGCTCGTACCAGAAAAGGAAAGAAGAAAACCGTTGCCAACAAAAAGAAAGCGGCTAAATAATTCTTTCGTGATATTAAAGAATGTATTAAGTAGAAATATTTTTTAGATATGGCTAAAAATGTAAAAAGAGGAAAAGCAACGAAGAAAAGAGTTGTGAAAGTTGATGCAGTGGGTAATGCCTACATCAATGCGTCGTTCAACAATATTATCATTTCGTTGACCAATAGTGCCGGACAGGTAATATCCTGGTCGTCGGCCGGAAAGATGGGTTTTAAGGGTTCGAAGAAGAACACTCCTTATGCCGGTCAGATGGCTGCCGAAGATTGCGCTAAAGTAGCTTATGATCTCGGGCTGAGAAAAGTAAAAGTTTACGTGAAAGGTCCCGGTTCGGGACGTGAGTCGGCAATACGTACTATTCACAGTTCGGGAATAGAGGTTACCGAAATCAGAGATGTAACACCGTTGCCTCATAACGGCTGTCGTCCTCCCAAACGTAGAAGAGTATAATTGTATTAATGAAATTAATAACGGGAAAATCAATAAGTTATGGCAAGATATAGAGGTCCAAAGACAAAGATAGCACGTAAATTCGGAGATCCTATTTATGGTCCCGATAAGAGTTATGAGAAAAAGAAATATCCTCCCGGACAGCACGGTAATTCGCATCGTCGTAAGAAGATGAGCGAATATGGTGTGCAGCTCAAGGAGAAACAAAAAGCAAAATATACATACGGTATTCTGGAGCGTCAGTTCCGTAATCTGTTTAAGACTGCCAGCCGCAAAAAAGGTATTACGGGTGAAATCCTGTTGCAACTTTGCGAAGCACGTCTCGACAATGTTGTTTACCGTTTGGGTATTGCTCCTTCGCGTCCCGCTGCCCGTCAGCTGGTATCGCACCGTCATATCACGGTGAACGGCGAAGTGGTGAACATCCCCAGTTACCAACTGCGCGCAGGCGATAAAGTGGGCGTTCGTCAAAGATCACGTTCCATGATTGCAATTACCGAATCTCTTAACGGTCGTGCCAACAGCTACAACTGGCTGGAATGGGATGCCGAAAAAATGGAGGGAGTCTTCAATGCTTATCCTGAACGTCAGGATATTCCGGAAAATATCAACGAACAGCTGATCGTTGAATTGTACTCGAAATAATAATTTTTGAATAATCTTTAAAACCGTAATAGATGTCTATAATAGCATTTCAAAAGCCGGATAAAGTGGTCATGATTGAGGCCGACGATTTCAAAGGCAAATTTGAATTTCGTCCTCTGGAGCCAGGTTATGGTATCACTATAGGAAATTCGCTCAGAAGAATTTTGCTCAATTCACTCGAAGGCTTTGCCGTTACAAGCATTCGTATCGAAGGTGTCGAGCAGGAGTTCTCATCAATCCCCGGCGTTATCGAAGACGTTACCGATATCGTTCTTAATATGAAACAGGTGCGCCTGAAACGTCAGATTGAATCGTATGAAACCGAAAAAATTCTGATTACCATTAACAATCAGGAGACTTTCAAAGCCGGCGACATCAACAAATTCCTCTCGGGTTTTCAGGTGTTGAATCCCGAACTGGTGATTTGCCACATGGATCCCTCGGTTAACCTTTCCATTGAACTCAATATCGAAAAGGGCAGGGGATATGTTCCGGCTGAAGAGAATAAGCTTATTAACGCTCCTTTGGGAACTGTATTTATCGATTCGATTTATACTCCCATCAAGAATGTGAAATATGCTATTGAGAACTATCGTGTTGAAAGAAAAACCGACTACGAAAAACTCATCATTGAGATTGAAACCGACGGTTCCATTCATCCGAAGGAAGCCCTGAAAGAAGCTGCCAAGATTCTTATTCAGCACTTTATGTTGTTCTCCGACGAAAAAATCACTTTCGACGACGACGACAAAGGTGTTAGCGAAGAGTTTGACGAAAGCATGCTTCACACACGTCAGTTGCTCAAAACGAAACTCGTTGACCTCGACCTTTCAGTTCGTGCGCTCAACTGCCTGAAAGCCGCCGAAGTGGATACCCTCGGCGAACTCGTTTCGTTTAACAAAAACGACCTGCTGAAATTCAGAAACTTCGGTAAGAAATCGTTGACAGAATTAGAAGAATTAGTGAAATCAAAGAATTTGACTTTTGGCATGAACACTGCCATTTACAAATTGGATAAGGAATAAGAGTTATGAGACATAAGAAGAAATTTAATCATCTGGGAAGAACAGCTGCTCACCGTAAAGCCATGCTGAAAAATATGGCTACATCGCTTATCATGCATAAGCGCATCAGAACAACTGTTGCCAAGGCCAAAGAGTTGAGAAAATTCGTTGAGCCTATTATTAACCGCTCCAAGGAAGATACAACCCATTCACGCCGTATGGTTTTCCGTAAGCTGCAAAGCAAAGAGGCCGTTAACGAACTCTTCAGGGAAATAGCCGTGAAAGTTGCCGACCGCCCGGGCGGATATACGAGAATACTCAAAACAGGTAACCGCTTGGGTGATAATGCCGAAATGTGTATCATCGAACTGGTTGACTATAACGAGGTAATGCTCGAACAAAAAGAGACCAAAAAGACCAAGACTACTCGTCGTCGCCGCGGTGGAAGTAAGAAGACTGCTGAGGTTGAGGCTAAGGTTGAGGAAAAGGCTGAGGCTGAGGTTAAGGCTGAGGCTGAGGTTGAGGTTAAGGTTGAGGAAAAGGCTGAGGCTGAGGAAAAGGTTGAGGTTAAGGATGAGGCTGAGACTAAGGCTGAGGAAAAGGCTGAGGATGCTTCTGCTGAAGAGACTGAAACCAAGGAATAAGGTCTTACTAACATTAAAAAATTTTAAAAGGGCAATGATTTTATTTTCATTGTCCTTTTTTATTGTAATTTTATCGGTTCGCAAAAGTGCGGGTATTATCCTGTACTTAAAATCGTTAATAACATTTTAAATTACAATATTATGACACAGATAGTAAACATAGTTGCACGTCAGATTCTCGATTCGAGAGGTAATCCCACTGTAGAAGTGGACGTAATGACCGAAAGCGGAATAGTAGGCAGGGCAGCAGTGCCGTCGGGGGCTTCAACGGGAGTTCATGAGGCTGTGGAGCTGCGCGATAACGATAAAGGCCTTTTTATGGGAAAGAGCGTTCTCAAGGCCGTGAACAACGTAAACACGGTTTTGAACGAAGAGCTTCATGGGTATTTTGTTACCGAGCAAAAAGAGCTTGATAAAGCAATGATTGATATTGACGGCAGCAGCAATAAAGGAAACCTCGGTGCCAATGCCATTCTCGGCGTTTCGATGGCTGCCGCACGTGCCGCCGCACATGCCACAAACCAGATGCTGTTCAGATATATCGGTGGTGTGAATGCCAACACCTTGCCCATACCGATGATGAATATTCTCAACGGAGGTTCTCATGCCGACAATGCCATCGATTTTCAGGAATTTATGATAATGCCCGTCGGCGCTCCCACTTTTTCGGAAGCCCTGCGTATGGGTTCCGAGATTTTTCACAACCTGAAAGCGGTGCTGAAAAAAGCCGGATATTCTACCAACGTTGGCGACGAGGGCGGTTTTGCTCCCAATCTTAAATCCAACGAAGAAGCCGTGCAGGTGATATTGCAGGCCATTGAAAATGCAGGGTATAAAGCCGGCGAAGATGTTTATCTTGCCCTTGACCCGGCATCATCTGAATACTATATCCCCGAAGAAAATGTTTATCACCTGAAATGGAGCACGGGCGAGAAACTTACACCGGAACAGATGGTTGATTTCTGGGAAGAATGGATAAACAAATATCCCATTATCTCTCTCGAAGACGGAATGGCCGAGGACGACTGGGACGGATGGAAACTGATGACCGACCGTATGGGTGATCGTATCCAGTTGGTTGGCGACGATAATTTCGTTACCAATACCGAACGCCTTCAAAAAGGAATTGACATGGGCGCTTGCAACTCCATTCTTATTAAACTGAATCAGATAGGAACCGTAACGGAAACCATTGATGCTGTTAATCTTGCACATCGAAATAAATATACGGCAGTGATAAGTCACCGCTCGGGCGAAACGGAAGATGTCTTTATAGCTCATCTTGCCGTGGCACTCAATACCGGTCTTATCAAAACAGGCTCGGCCAGCCGTACCGACCGCATTGCAAAATACAATGAACTGCTGCGTATTGAGGAGATGCTCGGCGAGCAGGCGCATTATCACGGTAAAGACTTTAAATTCATTAAATAAATTTTATTAACACACACATTTATGAAAATTATTAATTTTATTGCAGTATTTGTAATTGCAGCCTTTTTTGCGGCCTGTAATTCGGACACAAGTTATGAGCCTGCCGATGCCGTTTTCGGTGGTAATCTTACAGGTGCTGAAAATCAGCAGCTCTATATCCGTAACGAAACCATCAACAAAAACGATATCGATACCATCTTTGTTGGTGCCGACGGCAGTTTTTCTTATAAAACCTTTATGGAAAAACCCGGATATTTCACATTCTTTGTCGGCAGAAATCAGATGAGTATTTATATGAAACCGGGCGACAGCCTTATGTTTGATGGAGATATTATGCGTTTCGAGGATGCTAAATTCTCCGGTAATTCGGTTGTTTACAACAACTACCTGAGGTCTTTTGCCAGAACACAATCCGAATTCGGCAATATGATGCAGTTCCTTTTTACTCAACCCGAAAAAGAGGCCGTAGCTGCTATGGATTCCCTGCGTACCGAACAGATGAATAATCTGCTTGAGATTGAGAAAAATTTCAAAAGGGTTGATAAAAACTTTATCGAAACCGAGAAAAACCGTATTAAATATTTCTGGGGCCTTTCGCACGTGATGTATCCGTTGTATTTCAACTATTATAATAGTCCCAATAAGTTTGAACCATCACCGGAATACGATAACTATCTTGCCGAACTGAATATTAACGACAGCTCGTTGATTTCACTTCCAGAGTATCGTCAGTTTGTTCATAACTATCTGAGCAGCAAGACAAACAGCTATTTTGAAGACAGCGCTATCTCGGATGCGAATCCTTCGTTTACGGTTTATCAGTTGGAGAAGATCAAAGAATTGTTTACCGACCCGGCCGTCAGAAGCTATCTGTCGTATCGCGTTTTGCGTGACCACGTGATGTATGACGGTATTAAGGATTATGACCTGATATGGCCTTTGTTTGAAGATTTGTGTAAAAACGATTCTTTTAAAAAGGAAATCACCGATGAAATCAGAAAATGGGATTATCTGCGTCCCGGCAGCCCGGCTAAGGATTTTGCCGGAGTTACCATCAAGGGCGATTCGGTTCATCTGAGCGATTTCAAAGGAAAATATGTGTATGTTGACGTATGGGCTACCTGGTGTAAGCCTTGCCTTGGCGAGATTCCGGATCTGACACGCATCGAAGAGGAAATGAAAGATAATAACATTGTCTTTATCAGCGCTTCGGTTGACAGGGATAAATCGGAATGGGAAAAAATGATGAACGAACGTGAGATGCACGGTGTTCAGATTTATGTCGGAAACAGCAGAGCTTTGTCGGAGTTTTATATGATTAAGGGAATTCCGAGGTTTATGCTTTTCGACCGCGACGGCAATATCCTTGAGGTGAGCGCTGAACGTCCCAGCCAGGGAGTTGATAAAAAACTGCTTCAACTCGAAGGGATATAATCTCTTCCGGTCTTCTAACAGATAAATAAGGTATGCCGGTTTTCTTAGGAAACCGGCATATTTTGTTTAGGTTGTGCTGATTTTCTTTGAGAATCAGCAGAGCCCAATTATTTGTGATATATGCGTATCTTTTTCTGAAAACTAATCTTTTAAATTTTCATTTCATATTCTCTAGTTCTTCAATAAATTCAAAAATGTTTGTGCTGGGATTGCCGAACAAAACAGTTTGCTTTGCCCTGTCACAAGCATCCTGTTGTTTTCCTTCAAGGCGATTTTTCAATTTATTGTCAATAACACCTTTTTTGTATATATTTCTGTTTCTGTTATTTAATTGTATTATACAATCGGCTTCGGTTATGTTGGCTGTTTGATTTTTATAATGTAACAAAAACCATAATTCGATACTTGGGTTTGATGCCAATAGTTTGCCCTTTGTGATTTTTAGCAATCGCTCCAGAACAGTCTCTACATCACCATCATACAGTAAAAATATTTTGTCTTTCGGGTGTTTTTCTTTTTTTGAAATATGACTTGAAATCAGTTTATCACTAATTTTCGAGCCTGTAATTTCCGGTATAATTTTAACGGGTAAACGGTATTTTGCTCTAAGATATTCCACATAAGCTTTTTCGGTTTTGCCTTCACAAAACACCCAAAACTTTGGATTTATCTTCTTCTTTTTTGATGAATGCCGTTTTCTAACCATCTATCAACTGTTTTAGGTTTTCAATAGAATCGTTTATAAACGGAACGGCATCAAATCGGCCTTGTAAATAGGCTTTTTCCAAATCCATTGTGTCACGGAAATCGCTGTAATCGTATAGCGAATATAAGTCCGTAGAACCATCGTCTTTTTTGTTTACAAAATATATCTGGTCTTTGCGGAATTTTGTTAAATCCAAAAAATGTGTGTTATGTGTGGTGCATACCAGTTGAGCCTTTCTACTTGCTCTGAACAAATTGAAAATATATTCAATTATATCGGGATGCAGGCTTTCGCCAATTTCATCGACCAGTAAAATTTTGTTATTTGCAATAATATCGAGTATGCTTAGCATTATTACAAATAGTTTTTTAGTGCCGGCGGATTCCTCGGATAGCAAATCGAAACTTTTTTTCGGGTCGGCTTTATGGAAGGTTTTTATTTGCAATTCTTCCTGTATGACATCTTCGAGCGAAACATCTTCAATACCGGTAGCTTTTACACTTACATTAAATTTCTTTCCGGGCATTTTTATTTTCCGAACCGTTATATTTATAATATCGCTATCCGCAATCTGTAATGCTTTTAAAAGATGATGTTTATAAGTATTAAACAGATTTTCAACTTGTTGCACATTATAACCGAGATAACCGAGAATGAAGGTGTTGTTGAAATACATAAATAATTTTTTGGCTATATCCCTGTCCATCTGACTGGCACGCGAAAGGTATAATGTTTTATCCGATGTGTTTTCGGCTACATCCAACGGGCGTTTTATTTCAGTTCCGAAAATGTATTTTTCTTTTTTTGTTTTGCCGGCTTCTTCGTTGCGAATAAATACCTTTTTTATTCGTCCTTTGGGGTAAAAATGTAAAGACTCGGTAAGGATTCTGTTTTGCATTAACGAAAAGGTATATTCGTATTCTATGCCGTCAACAATAAACCTTATGAAAAAATTACTGGGTTTATTATGGTAGTTTTCAAATTTGAATTTTTGGTAATTAAAAACAGCATTTTCGTTGTGATTGGCAGAATTCAATATCATCATACTGCAAAATCTTATGGCTCTGATAATATTGCTTTTGCCCGAAGCATTGGCACCGTACATCACAATGGTTTTTAATAACTCGATATCATTATAGCTGAAAATATTATCAGTAAGTTGTCTTGCGTTTTTACTTTTGATATTGGCAGCCCGCATATCCAAAACAACCTCCTCTTTTATAGAGAAAAAATTGCTAATACGAATTTCTAAAATCATATTTTAATGCTTGTATTTGTAATAATTTTACAAATATACGATATAAATTCAAATTAACAACAATTTTATTCGTCTTGAACCACTTTTACCTTTTCCGTTACCACTTCGCTGATAAGGGCTTGTTTTGTATTCTTCCGATAACTCAATGAGTTTTTTTGTTTTTTCCGCTTTGGTGTTAATGCGGTTTAACTTCCCGCCCTTAACAAATTACAATTCAATTTCTCTTAACAGTTTGAAAGGATTAACGGTATTAAGCCGAAGGGTAAATCTGATTTTTTGTTCGTAGAAGGGTTTATTGTTAAGCTCGGCCACATCCGATATTTCCTTCGACCAGAGGAAGGGGAAGTAGATTTCGAAAAATCCGGGGATGATATTCAGATAGGCACCGCCTTCGTACAGAAGTTTTGGTTTATCGTTATTAAGTGCGTCGGGATATAGGCCGAAGTCGGCATAAAGTCTCACAAGGTTGGTAAATGGCAGCGAGCCTTTAAGGTTTACGGCAGCGAGCCACGACCAGGACCTTCCCAGCGGTGTGGGTATGGAAAAACCACCGTCGGCAGGTGTCATCTGTGCCGACCATATTCCGCTGCCGGTGTATTCGCTGCGACCGGGATAGGTGTAGTCGAACAAATAATCGTCGCTCCCCGACCAGCTGCTTAGCTTAAAGGAATAATCAGTGAGAGTTGTTGAGTTGTAAGAAAAGATATTACCCGCAAACACTCTGATATCCAGGCTTTTGTTCTTTTTGAAGCTAAGACTGTAGTTTGCCGTCAGCCAAGCTTTGAAAATATCGCCGCTATAATGAACCGTAGCCCCGTATCCGAAAGGATTTATCTTGCGTTTGTTTATATAATTGTATTCCACCGATAGCAACGAAAGCTTTTGGTCTTCAATATTTGCCGTGGTTGTGGAGTTGCCGCAAAGCGAATAGGCAACCGTTTGCTTTGTCAGATTTATGTTTCTGATGGCAAGAATATGAGAAACTGATGCAATATTTGACGGTGAGCGAAAATAAAAACGCAGTTCGGGAGTGTATTTATAAAAATACAAGCGGTCGGTAGGATTTGGGTTTGTCTCAATTTCCGTATTCATAACATTGTAGTCGTATTTGCGACCTGTAATGCCTATGCTCCATTTGCGTATGAATCCGTTTGTGTGGAAATTACGGTAAAGGCCGGCTTCTCCGTTGATTTGTTTGCTTTTGAAAGCATAAAGCGGTATCAGCTGAAACTCCCATTTGCGCTCGAAAGCGGGGTCGTTATAAATTGCTGCACCAAGCATAAAACCGCTGTATTTGTTCCAGCCTGCCGCCGGTAAGAAATAAAGAGGATTTTCGTCTTTGAAAGGTACCGAATACAATAATTTTAGTTTTAAAGGTGCTGTCGATTTAAACAGTCCTTTTGTTTTTCCGCTGTTATTTTGTCTGTTGATGTCGGGCATTTGTTCTTCGGCATCAATTTTTACCTTTTTATACATTCCTTTCGGAAAGCTCACCTTTTGTTTCTTTTTGCTTCCTTCATACCATAATGTTTCCAGAGCCACATCGTTTTTCGATATACCCGATATGCTGAACGGCGAAGCCACATCACCTTTGTTTTTTACGGTTATCAGCAGGCTGTCGCCATTATCTTTCACCTTTGTGATGGCATAGTCGGTCTTTTTATTTGTGAGCAGGATATCGTCAAGAAACCAATCGATATTTTTTTTGGAATGCCGGCGGAAGAAGCCTGTAAAATCTTCGGGTTGAGGATGC
>Ga0256913_10001940_pt1 | contig 10545 bp, 4 predicted proteins | sample Axial_MatmetaG_FD_185970 | JGI IMG/M metagenome (GOLD analysis project Ga0256913, IMG submission 185970) | Deep-sea worm associated microbial mat communities from Axial Seamount, Juan de Fuca Ridge, Pacific Ocean - Axial_Mat | ecosystem: Environmental > Aquatic > Marine > Oceanic > Microbial...
TTTGCAAAGCCCATACTTTTAAAAATATTCACCTATATAAAGATGCTCCCTGTTTACCGCATACGTGACGGTGCTAAGAACTTAAAAAACAATGAACTTATTTTTGACAAAAGTGTTGAGATATTAGAAGCCAAAGCATCTGTAGGATTATTTCCCGAAGCAACGCATACTGATAAACGACGATTGCGTCCTCTTAAAAAAGCCGTTCCTAGAATAGCATTCATGGCTGAAGAACAAAACGACTTTAAACTCGACCTTCAAATTGTACCTGTGGGAATATATTACGAAGATTATGTGCATTCCAACTCCAACCTTTTTGTAAATTATGGTGAGGCCTTTACCATAGCAAATTATAAAGAACAATATCTTGACAATCCTCAAAAAGCATATTCCCAATTTAAAGATGAACTTTCTGAGCGTATAAAGAAAGTAATAATTCACATTCAAGATATTGAGCACTACACCATATACGAACAAATTCGATTGTTTTATCGCACCCAAATGAAGAAAAAAATGGGCTTAAAAAAGGCCTCTGCTTACAATAATTTTCTTGCAGACAAACAGACTATTGCTCATGCAGAAGCGGCCTACTTAAACGGAGACAATAATATTGAGGTGTTTGGAAACCAATATCGGAGATTGGCGCAAGGCTTAAAGAAAAAAGGTTTCGATATTCTTGATTTTGATAATCTTTGTTTAGGAAAAACAATACTAAAAACACTTTTACTTATCATTGGCTTACCTATTTTTCTTTTTGGGGCTGCCAATGGAATAGTATATTTTATATTGATAAAGAAGTTCTTAAAGCGAATTAAAGACAAGCAATTTCATACTTCATTCAAATTTGGAATTATCTTAATAATCATTCCTATTTTATACATCATTCACAGCTTTATTTTTGGACTAATTATAGGCAATGGTTTATGGGGGCTCTATTATTTCATTGCTGTAATGATTTCATCGTTGATAGCAAATAAGTATCGATACCTATTTATGGAGGTAACAAAACAGTGGAAGGTATTTTCCCTTAAATGGTTTCGCTCGAAAGATTATAAATCAATCAACAAAACAAGACAAAGTTTAATTGATGGATTGGACAAATTATTCACCGAATAGACTGATTTATTTAAGCAAGAATAATGCTCCAATTACAGGGGCATTATTTTTTACCATATTTCCTATGTTTGGTTCGCATACTTTGGGTTTGCTTTTTTATTTTCTTCGATTTCTTTGACTTTACTGATTTAGTTTTAGTCTTCTTTTTCACTTCTACCTCTGGTGTAGGCTCTTCTACCTTCTTTACTTCAGGCTTTTTTTCTTCAATTATTTTCCCAAACTTATCGCGTAAAATCTTTACTTCAACCTTTTTAACTTTTTCAGGTAATACTTCACAAACACATCTAAAGCCAATCCAATCCGTTGGTTCATTAAATTGAATATAATTAATAGCTCCCATTTCATACTTTTCGTCCCAAACAAAACCTGTGGTTATCTTAAACCCTTCAAGCATTTCAGCTACATTTTTCGAACTATAATTGAAGGAGTAATTATTCTCATAGGGTGATGAAATATTATCCATCATTTTTTCAAACTTATCGGCATTATTATTTAGTGTTTCTACTTGACCTAAAAAATCACCTAGCAATTGTTCCCACTCACTCTTTTTTGCCAAACGATACTTTAAGTTCATTGGGTAACGTCGACGCTGCTTTTCCGTAGTGCTAATCACAGCATAATGAATCTTAACCATATCAGTACGCCACTTACAGTATTCGTTCACTTGCATATAGTCAACATTAACTAAAGGATAATAGTAATACTGTGGATTCATTATGCGAAAATCAATGTCGTAGGTTTTTTCATCATTGGCATAATAGGTCCAAGATCGGGTAAGCATTCGGTCATAATAAATACTATCCCATTCGAAGTGATTTTGTAATTCTTCCAATATATCTTTATTCAATCCCCATTTAGGTAAGGTTTTAATAGTGTCTCTCATTTTGGGAGAATATGAGTTACGAATAGCCGAAAGAAATTCCAAATAATCAATAACTCGAATAGGAGTTCTGTCTACATAAAAAGAATCTGTAATCCTTGCCGTACCTGGAGGATTATCTTTGAAAAGCCTCTTTTCCCTAGGGATAGAAGCCAACAGCATAAGCCAAAGAAAGATAACTAAAACTACGTATTTAATACTCACAATTCAACCATTTGATAATCAACAGAAGACTTATACGCTAAAATTTCAATATTGTTACTTTTATTAAATTCCTCAAAGAAAAAAATTACAAAATAAATTAGAAAATAGACCTAATTTTACCAATGAAAGGACAGCGATTTTCTTAAAAAAATTGGAATGCAACTATTATCACTGTTTTTCGTAGAAAACAAGATTAATCAAACAAGAAAATAGATTATTTTTACTTGCAGTAAAAATCATATATACAATTATGGCTAAACCGACAAAATTTGGAACATTTGCAGGAGTTTACACTCCATCGGTGCTTACTATTCTAGGCGTAATTATGTATATGCGTTTGGGCTGGGTCGTTGGTCAAGCAGGCCTTTATGCTGCTATAGTCATTATATTAGTCTCACATATTATATCGGTTACTACTGGACTTAGCATCTCCTCTATCGCTACTGATAAAAAAATAAAGACTGGAGGAATATACTATATTCTTTCCCGTAGCTTAGGTTTACCCATGGGTGGTTCAATTGGAATAACACTTTTTGTGGGAACTGCTTTAAGCATCGCCTTATATATAGTTGTTTTAGCGAAAGTTTTTTGGGCATACAAGCAATTAGTGATTTTACGGGTTTACATGCTGATATCAATGGAATACGAATTATTGGATCGGCCATATTAGTTTTTCTTGTAATCATTGCTTTTATTAGCACTTCTTTAGCAATAAAAAGTCAATTTATCGTATTAGGAGCAATTGCAATATCGCTTCTTTCCATTGTAGCGGGGTTTATATTTGGTGATGGTACAGCAGTGCAAACCAATTTTACGGTTCCTGCTGATGGGCATGTAAGTATGATTACCATATTTGCAATTTTCTTTCCTGCTGTAACAGGTTTTACTGCTGGTGTAGCCATGTCGGGCGACCTAAAAGACCCGAAAACATCCATACCAAAAGGTACTTTGTTTTCCATACTTACAGGGCTTGTTGTTTACCTAGCTCTTGCATTTGGCTTTGCTTATTTTGTCAATCGCGATACTCTTATTAATGATGTAACCTTTATAAACAAAATTGCTTTTTGGTCGTGGCCCGTAATCGCAGGTATTTGGGGAGCTACATTATCATCTGCTCTTGGTGGTATTCTTGGAGCACCACGAATTATGCAAGCCATTGCCAAAGATAAAATAATGCCCAAAGTATTAGGCAAAGGATTTGGAGAAACCAACGAGCCTCGTAATGCACTTATTTTCACATTTATACTAGCCGAACTTGGTGTATTAATGGGTGAATTAGATGCCATTGCTGAAGTTGTTTCCATGTTTTATATTGCTGCATATGGATTTATAAACCTTGCTTTTGCTCTTGAGAGCTGGGCCAACACTGATTTTCGACCTACATTTAAGATTTCGCGTTGGATTGGTATTATAGGTTTTATAGCGAGTTTTGGCGTAATGCTACAACTCAATCCTGTGGCTATGCTTGCCGCATTCTTTATTATGTGGCTAATCTACTTTATCCTCAAACGCCGTGAGCTGAAATCTGACTTTGGAGATGTATGGGGAAGTGTATGGTCCTCCATCGTGCGTACCTCTTTGAATAAGCTATCGGAAAAGCAACTAGACGAACAAAACTGGTCTCCAAATGTGCTATTATTTAGTGGTGGTACGAAAAACCGTCCACATTTAATTGAGTTTGGTAAACAGTTGGTTGGTAAATATGGTTTCCTTTCTAATTTTGATTTGATTGTTAATAAGAACAATAATTCGTTCGAAATTCCTCGTCAAGACCAAAATATAAAAGATGAAGACTCCATACTAAACCAAGGATTCTTTACGCGCAAACAAGCTTGTACTGATGTATATTCAGGAATTGAGCAAGTTGCTTCCAACTATGGTTTTGCAGGCGTAGAACCCAATACAGTATTTTTGGGATGGGCACGAAACAGCGAAAATCCAAAACGATATATTCAAATGCTTAAAAATATTCAGCAACTCAATCTGAATATTGTAATGATGGATTATGATAATGAGCGTGGCTATGGTAACTATAAGCAAATTGATGTATGGTGGCGAGGTGGTGGCCAAAATGGTAATTTCTCACTCCAGCTAGTAAAATTCATCCTTCAGTCGGAGCAATGGAGTAATGCGCATATTCGACTTATTATTGTCAACCCTATAAACGAGATGCACCAAAGCATTTATCGTAAAGCCGAATCCATCTTGTCCAATTTACGTTTGGATGCTGAAATAAAAGTAATTAATAATCAGATAGATAAGAGGAGTTTCTATGATATCGTTCAAATAGAATCAGTTAATTCCGATTTGATATTTATGGGAACAGAAAAGGTTGATGAAGATAAGTTTGAAGCCTTTGTTAAACGAATAAATGAATTATGTGAAAATATAGGAACCGTAATTCTATCCAATGCCTCCACAAATTTCAAAGAAATGAAAGTGGGTTTGGAAGAACTGTCAGAATTTAGCAGTCAAGAAAGTGATTTCAAAATTGAGCTAAATACAGGCATCAATGTAGATACAATTCAATTCCCCAAATATCCAGCCGTAGCCAAAACTAATAAGACTTATCTAGAAGTATTAATAGAGAATAATACTTTTATTAAAAAGAAGTTTATTGAGCCTACTCTTAAGGATAATCAGGATATATTAGATGAATTCACGAGTCTTGTGGAACAGAAAATATTAGATATTAAACAATCATTTAATGAAACTCGACCTGAATTAATTAATAAGAAACTTATTCATATCCATTCCCAATTTTTAATGGAGAGTAATCGGCTTATTAATCATATTCAAAATCATCAAATAGAAAGAAACACAAAACGCATTAACGATCAGATAAAGTTTTTCGTTGAAAGCCTAGCAAATAGCATAAAAAATACTCCCGAAAAACTATCCTTAGTTTATACTGTGAACGAAATGCAGACACTTCCTTCTGACGATTTTGATACCCGCTGGTATAAGCGTTGGAATCGACTGCGTGCAAAATTGGGCAAAACGCATTTTTCTTATAATATTGAGTATCGCAAATTACTCACACAACATCTCATCAAACCTAATCTTGATTTTTTTGAAAGGTACATCAATGAATTAGGAACCTTTAGCGTGCAAAATATTGCTGATTTGCAAATATTCATATCTGATATTGATATTGTATTTCAACAATTAGAAGTAGAAAACTTAGCCAATTATGATGTTTTATTTAAGGAAAAATTAGAAAAACTTAATAATACTCTTAGCTTAAACAATAAGACTTTATTACAAAAGATAGATTTATTAATAATAAATAGTATTACAGCATTAAACAAACTCACTTCGGGCATTCATCCCAATTCAATAATAGATGAAGAGTTTAACGATAAAAAAGCCTTCCATAATTTAGCTAATTCATTTAGTAATATATCGGAATACCATAAACGAAATCAATTTGTACAATTAAATGCCGTTTCACTTGAAATTAATATTCTGAATTTTAGCAATAAATTAAAGCAAATAGCTCATGAAATTGAAGCTAAGATAGAAATGGAATTGAGTAGTGGGATTATTGCAAATTATAATTCCTTTATCAATCACCTTGAGTCTTACCTCGAAAAAGCAAAAAAAGATTCTAATGTAAAGTTTGAATTTGATATTGAACAAAATGCAATAAACGTTGATCAAGATTATACCGAACGACTTATCAATCTTAGTATTCGTCGTTTAAAAAATGCAACACAAAACTTTCCCGAAAGCATTGAACTTTTCACTGAAGAGGCAGATAATATGTTGAGTACCCACCAATATACCAATTTGGAAACCATGCGTATTTCAGCTACTGCCCTACTTGATTATATGATTCAAAATCATTTCAATGGAAGCATCAAAACTATTCTTGATGAAATACAAGTAAAATCAGCCGAATATCAAAATCATTTAATCGATCAATACCGTTTAACTTCATACACTCTGAATGCAAGTGAACTTGAAAGTGATCAATCGAACGATAGCAATATGGAATATAGCTCCATGCTAAAAATGATTGAATCGCAATTAGAAAATATTAAAAAAGACAAAGAGGAAATTATCAAGCTTAAGGAACAGTACAACTTACGAATTGAAGAGCGACTTCAACATTCCTTAAATAGTATTGCAATTTACCCATTTATTAAGGCTGCTGGCAACCTGAAACAATATATAAAACAGCAGCAAAATAAAGACAGCGAGAACAAAATTAAAGTAGCTGTAACTAAAACTAAGTTATGGGTTCAGGATCAATTTGCCCAAATTTGGTACCGACAAAGTCAAGGAATTATTCTTACTCAAGAGCTTTTAGAATCAGAAAACGGAAACCTATCACAGACCCAATCGCTACGCGAATTATACCGAAGTTTACACCCTTCAACTCAAACACTAGAGAAACTTCCTTTTTACTATCGACAACTATTTTTACGTAGGCAAAACTTCATGAAAGAAATGTGGGTAGAGCGTGACCCAGAAATGACAAAAGGCATACATAGCATTGAAGATCATATTGCTGGAATCACAGGAGGTATAATGATTACAGGAGAACGATTTTCAGGAAAATCATTCTTTGCCCAGATGCTTGCATTACAATACGCAAAACAAGACAACATCATTACTCTTAGCCCTCCGCCTGCAGGAAGTACTGATGTAAAAATTTTCATAGAACAATTACAAACTGCCTTTGATACTAGGCTAAGTATTGAGCGTTATTTACGTCAGTTACAAGGAAAAACAGTTGTTATACTCGAAGACCTAGAACTTTGGTGGGAGAAACTTCCCGATGGTCAAAGTGTAATTGAATATATACATGAACTAATTAGAAAATTTAGCAATAAAGTATTGTTTATTTCCACTTTAAACATCCATACATATAAAGTAATGAATCAAGCAAATCGTATTGATAACAATTACTTAGGCATCATTACAATGGGGGCTATGGATGCAAAAAATATTCATGAAATGCTCATGAAAAGACATAATACAAGCGGATTAAAATTTATTTATAAAAAGAAAGAGCAAGAGCAATACCATACTTGGGACTTTGCAAAGCTTTTCAATCGCTATTTTAACTTTAGCAATGGTATTCCAGGAATTGCAATCAATGCTTGGATAAATAATATTGTTGATATCAACGAAAAGACCATCCGTATTAAATATCCTGACAATTACAATCTTGAGGCCTTTGAACAGCTTGACACCGAACAAAACTGGCAACTTTTACTCTTTGTATTGCATAAAAATATTAATTTGGATAAATTTAGTCGATTAACAAACCTCACTAAGCATGAAGGCTTTTTAGAAATTGAAAAAATGCTACGTAAGGGACTTATTTATAAAACAGACAATAATGTATTCCGTATCAACATATTGATGCATCATATGATAATACATCATTTACAAAACAACCGATTGTTATAAACATTATGAATTATTTAGAACACAACTATTCAGCATTTCCTGTTTTAAGCTTATTACTTTTAGGCTTACTGGTTTACTTTGTGCTTCGCTTAATTCGATTTGCCATTCCGTATATAGCCAAAAACAGAAATTTTCGCGAATGGATTACCCAGTATTTCAGTCTATTTGAACTTTTTGTTTGGATTACTTTTTTACTTTGGTTTCTCCCCTATTTAGTACACAGAAACATCTATGCAGGTGTTGGTCTTGGACTAATTCTCCTTGCTATATTTATTTGGATTGCTTGGTTTGGACTTCGTAATCTTATTGCAGGTTTTATATTCAAAAGCAATAATGGATTGAAAATAGGACAACTTATTCAGATTGATGATGAAAGGGGAACAATCGTTAAACTCGGTTATCGAAATATTATACTTGACACCACCAAAGGTAATTTAGTTAATATCCCATACAGCCAAATTACTAATAAATCATTGATTAAGATTAACTCTACAGAGCAACGTCATAGTATTACTTTTAAACTAAAAACACCTAAAACTAAGAATATCAAAAAAATAACCACCGACATAAGTGCTCGTATTCTAATGCATCCTCGTTGTTCTATTACGGAAAAACCAAATATTGAATTGCTTGAAGAACAGGAAAATGAAATGATATTTAGTATTAAGATTTTTGCTGTTGAGAATAAATACTTGTCCACTATCGAAGAAGATATTAAAGAATGGGCAAAAAATTTGCCTTCAATAAACTAAAAAACTCCCCTCTCCACAAATCACTGTTAATTTCTTTCAAAAAGGGAAAAAGGCGTAGCTTTAAAATAGATTATCTTTGAAACAATCAATTGAAAAGCTATGAACAGAGTACATTTTATCGCCATTGGAGGCAGTGCTATGCACAACCTTGCCATTGCATTACATAAAAAAGGATACCAAGTTACGGGGTCTGATGATGAAATTTTTGAACCTTCAAAAGGCCGATTAAAAAGCTACGGCTTACTACCCGAAACCATGGGTTGGGATGCCAATCGCATTAATCACGATTTAGATGCAATTATTTTAGGTATGCACGCGCGTGAAGATAATCCTGAGCTATTAAAAGCCCAAGAATTAGGAATAAAAATATTCTCTTATCCTGAATTTCTCTACGAGCAATCGAAAGATAAAAAGCGTGTGGTAATTGGTGGTAGTCATGGAAAAACTACCATTACTGCAATGATTCTTCATGTACTCAATCAGTTGAATATGGATTGTGACTATATGGTTGGTGCCAAGCTTGATGGATTTGAAGTGATGGTAAAACTTACTGACGAAGCGGATATTATGGTTATTGAGGGTGATGAATATCTCACCTCTCCCATCGACCGACGACCAAAGTTTCATTTATACAAACCCGATATTGCGATCTTAACAGGAATCGCATGGGACCATATCAATGTATTTCCTACATTCGACAACTATGTGGATCAGTTTCGTATTTTCATTGAGCTTATCAATCCTGATGGCGCTTTAGCATATTGTGAACTCGACGAGCATTTGGCAAAGCTCGTTCCTGCCACTGCTCCTAGCCTAATGAAACTCCCCTATGCTATTCCTCAATACGAAATTGATGAGCAAGGACAGACTTTTATTTTCGATAACAAGCAAAAGATTGGCTTAAAAGTATTTGGCGAACACAATTTAATGAATATAAATGGCGCTCGTTTAGTATGTAATGAACTCGGTATTTCAAATAAAGATTTTTATCAAGCAATTAGCAGCTTCAAAGGAGCATCAAATCGATTGGAGTTAATTGGAGAAAATGAAAACACTAAAGTATATAAGGACTTTGCACATTCTCCTTCAAAACTTAAAGCCACAACAAATGCAGTGAAACAACAGTTTAAAAATAAAAAGCTTATTGCTTGTATGGAACTGCACACATTCAGCTCGTTAAACGCTGATTTCCTTGGTCAATATGCTGGTGCAATGAATTTGGCTGATACCGCTATTGTATATTTTAGCAAACATGCCATAGAGCATAAAAAGTTAAAAATGATTAGCCCTGAGGAAGTAAAACAAGGTTTTGCTCGTGAAGATTTATTAGTTTTTACGGATTCGAAAGAACTACAGGACTATCTTAAGTCATTGGACTATTCTGATAAAAATCTATTAATTATGACTTCTGGAAATTTGGATGGTGTGGATTTGAAGGCTTTTGCAGAGCAAATCATAGATAAATAATTGCAGATGAGTCATTCCATTTTAATCATACTAAACATCACTCACGAAAAGCCTGGCTTATTGCTCGATGTGCTTCATGACCATAATTTTGATTATACCATTGTAGATTTAAGCAAAGGAGAGCCTTTGCCTTCTACTGATGCATATGATGCTGTATTTGTATTCGGAGGGCCTCAATCAGCAAATGATACTGAGGGTCATATTCCACAAGAATTAGAATTTATCAGAGAGGTAATAGCAAAAGAAATTCCCTATTTTGGCATATGTTTGGGTATGCAACTAATGGCAAAAGCAACAGGAGCAAGCGTTATTGATTGTGAGCAGAAAGAAATTGGTTGGTGGGATAATAATGACAAATTATATAGTATTTACTACTCCACCTCCTATATGGTTGATGATCTATTGCAAAGCATTAATAATAATATTCCAATCTTTCAACTACATGGCGAAACCGTAGAACTAACTCCAAAACACAGACTTGTAGCTGAAGGAAATGGCTGCAAAAATCAGTTTATACGTTATGGTAAAAACGCCTTTGGAATTCAAGGCCACCTCGAATTGAATAAAGAAATGCTAAATGAATGGATTAAGATAGATCAGGATATACAACAAAAAGATATCGAATATATCTTGATAACTCACGAAGCTATTCAAAGAGAATATGAAATTGCTGGAAAACAATTATTTTGGAATTTCTTGAAG
>Ga0256913_10001941_pt1 | contig 10543 bp, 15 predicted proteins | sample Axial_MatmetaG_FD_185970 | JGI IMG/M metagenome (GOLD analysis project Ga0256913, IMG submission 185970) | Deep-sea worm associated microbial mat communities from Axial Seamount, Juan de Fuca Ridge, Pacific Ocean - Axial_Mat | ecosystem: Environmental > Aquatic > Marine > Oceanic > Microbial...
TCATACCTTCGATAGAACCCCTCAATGCTACCTTGTATTGCTTTGGGATGATTACATTTGTATCATCACTAGCAGCATCATTGGGGGTTCCAGCTGTTAATCTACGGAAGTCCTGTTCGATATTTGGGAGGTATGACTCAAACACTTCACTGAACATCTCTTCACAGACGTTTAGAGATGTATCTTTCCCGTACCCTTGATTCGCAAAGGTAACAGCAAAAAAGTTTGCGTACCTCAATACGCTAGAATCTGGTTTTTTCACCATAAAACGTTTACGGCCTAAAGCAGAAGAGAGTACAAATAGAAATGAATTTCTAACAATACTCATCTCGACAGTTGTACCAGTACGTCGTTCAACTTCTCGTTTAACAAAATTCAATATTTCCATTGTATTTCCTATTAAAAACTATTCATCATCGAATGCAAGCAAGTCACCAAGAGTAACATTTTTGAATCGTTCAATATGGCTTTTAGAGACATAAACAACAATTCCATTGTTAAATGCTTTCCCACCATTACGAATACCAATACGATCTTTCCGCGCCCAAACAGATAGCTCTGTGAGCTTTCCTTTTTTTACAACATTTTCAATATAGCAACCACAGGTTTTGATTCTAGGAGGGACAAGATGATCATGTCGGAACAACTTTATTGTGTCGCAATTCATACACTGCCCTAAGATCATCTTCCTGTATCGTGGGGCACCAGTGTTGCCCACATCTTTCAGGAACCTAATCTTTGTACCAGGATAGATTTCCCCTCGCTTCATGGTGTAATTTCAAACCTAGAAGAAATAAGCCTGAGAGCCTCAAGGTATTTTGGCCCATAAAATCTAAGGCGTTTTTTCTCTCTTGGGGTTATCGCAAGATAAAACCTTCTATACTCATCCTTGAGTATGTCGTAAACGGTTTGAGCCTTCCAGCAGATACAAGACTTTCTTTTTTCCTTGATAAAATAAAAATCAGGATCAATATTATTGGCATGTGCCAAATTAAGATAAGTAGAATACGCAATAGAGTATCCCATTGTTTCTGACCAGTTCCCTGCATTTAAGCCTTCACACTCCTTGCATCTACTCACAACTGTATCCCTCATCGCTGTGCTCCTTTGGTTATTTGATTGTCAATTTGCGCTTGGTATTGATATTCCTCGGCAGCATTTTTTCTACTAATAAAAACACCTTCACAATATTCAGCGTACTCCTCTGAATACTTGGTTATGCCTTCATCTGTATCAAAGACAAGGCTACGAAACATTTCGATAGCCTCGTCCTTATCTGTACAAAGCTTATGCTCAATCCATGAAATCTCATTATCAAAATCATTGATAATGTCTTCAATATCATTAGTCATTATTACTCCTTTTTTGCTGATTCCCATTTTGATACTACATCAGAAATAAGTTTTGATATGACTATATCCTCATCATAGGGGTAAAAGGTCGAAAGCTGAGGGCATCTTTCCCACGATCCTTCTTTCTTTTGAACCACTGTAATGCCAATGTCATGACTGTAGTTTGTACTTACCTCGATGACCAACTCATCTTTATGGTTATAATACCCAACAATGTTGGGGGTAATGGCGTTGGTATGGCCAAAGTAAACTTCTCGAACAATATCACGATTATGATGCGTGTATTCAATATGATATTTTTTACTCATCTTCCATCCCCTTTTTGATTAAAATGGTATTTCTTCGCCAAATTCATCTTCAATAACAATGTCATAAGAGCCTCCTGAGTTACTTGTATCCTCAAGAAATCTATAAGCGTAAACGTACGGTGGCTTATCCTTGACAAAATCTGGAAGAGTTTTGATCTCAGAAATTCTTCGACCACTTTGAACTTTCCTCTGGAGATTGCGTTTAAACACAACCATCAACCGTGAACGATATTCAGGTATCTCCTGAATCATTTTCTCAAGGGGTTCTAGTGTATCGTTGACCTCATCGTCTGAATAATAAAATCCATACTTTCGCCCAAAAAACTCATAAGCTATTTTCACTGCAATGAATAAATCATTTGTAGCGGTGAAGAGCGCAGCAAGTTGGCTGCTTGACAAATCACGAATATGTCTTTCAGCCTTTTTGATCTCTTCTGTAGCAGACAATACAAGCTCCCGTGTAATTTCAAGAGGGATTCTTGTCTCATTCTGGGAATGAATAAAGTTCACTTCAGGGATAGCATGCTCTTCATTGAGACGCTTTAATGCCTCCTTGTCACCAACAGGAGCGGGGACATACTCAGTATCGGGGAACCCCAATCTCTCAATGAGTCCAGAGAGGTCAAGAATCTCACCATACTTTTTCCCAGGGGCAGTACGAGTCAATCGCAATGCCATCTGGTAATACAGCGAGCGTCTCTTTGTTGGACGACACAGAACCCCTGCATGGAGATCTGGTACATCCCATCCAATAGAAATCTTGGAGACAGAGACGACACACAGTGGGGGCTTATTCCCCTCATGGAATAAGTTCTCATCCATGAGACCACCATTTTTAAAATGGTACATAAGCTTTATAGAATCATTACCAGCCTTGCTATGATAAGCAAAGGACCGGAAACCTGCTTTTACCAATGCTTCATTCAGTAAATCAGCAGTAGCAATACTGTTAGTGAATACAGCTACCTTCTTATTTTCGTACCCACGAGCAATCATAGATTTAACCGTGAGACGAATGTAGCTCTCAGAGCCAACAAGCTCTTCAATTGAGTCAGCAGCGTATTCACCCGCAACAAGTGGCAAATCGTCATATGATAGATCCTGAGACCATTTAGGCACATAAAATTTCAATGGTGACAAATGACCAGCCTTGGTAAGCTCTTCAACAGTAGCAACAGTAATACTATCGCTTACTTTATCAAGCGCGTACCCATTGGCAGTCCAGGGAGTTGCACTCCATAGAACTGTCATGGCTGGGCGGATGGAGGCCAATATGGTTCGAGTCCTCTCGCCTGTCCACGCAACATGGCCTTCATCAATTTGAACAATATCAAAGTGATGTTTGAACTTTATCTTGTCTTGTCTGGCAAAAAAAGTTTGAGCCATAACAAGCTGAATTTGTTGTGATGGATCAAACTTTTCTTCTTGTCCTGCCTTAAATACAGAATGTTTGATACCCATAGAAGTTAATGTCTCATCAAGTTGATCTAACAAGTTAGAAAAACTGATTACTATCATTACCCCTACATCTTTGAACTTTTCAGCAACAGCGCAGAGCATTACGGCCTTACCAGAACCCCCTGGCGATTTAACCACTAGGGTTTCTGTACCAAATGCATAGTGGGACTCAATAGAGTCCACTGTTTCTATTTGATAATCTCGTAACTGAATCATGACCATAGTCCTGGGTCAGCAACTCGTTTAGAGATAGGGGGAACCTCGGATTTATAGAATGGGCAATTGTCCTTAACGGAACAGTACCAAACACATTTGGTGGGGACGGTTACTCCGTCAATTTTACGAATCCATCTGTCCTTGCATCCATTCTTGATGCTATCATTAGCGGTAACACTAAGCATTTCGCGAACTTCATCAAAGATTTCGTCACGAATATCAGCAAGCATAGCATGTACTTCTTTCATGGTGAACACTTCGTCCACCCAGTTTGTTTTCTCAAATACTCTTTGCTTTCGGCTAAACATAGCATCTCTAATAAAAAACGTATTAGAGAGGGTAATATGTACCCTATCTTGCTCGTCAGCGTTTATGCTTTCATGAATAGAAGAAAAAAACAAATACAAAAGCATTTGAAGCTGGGGGAGGTATCGAGCAGCAGTTTCTTCACGCTTCTCATGTAGCACCTTCATTTGGTACGATGATGTAAGTTTATAATCAATAATCTCAATAGTTCGTATGGTTCGATCCTCTGGATCTGTACCAACCAAGATGAGATCAGCCGTACCATGCAATGCACAGGCTACAGAATCAATGTCAACAACATGACTCATATAATGTTCGTGCATAGCCGACTTATCAAACAGTAACTTACCATTACTAACCAAGGCATCCATGCCTGCATGAAAAATTGTGCCAATTGTGTTCATGCCGATATTAGTCTGGCTCTCTTCTGGGAAGGAGATACGAAGTGCATTCTGCACTGGATCTGCTCCTCGCATAGATGCGGAATACCGTATGGTCCCAGGTAGGAAACGACTATCGTATTTAGTTGCTTCCATAAGACGTTGTTCAAAATTCATAAATCCTCCTATTCGTAATATTCACTAAACATCTGAATGATTCCATCATCAGACATATCCTCAAAAAAGTCGTCTACATTAAGAAGAAGGCGAAGCATCTCCACAACAATTTCACGCTTCGTAGAAGCATGCTCTGAATTAAAAGCGTTAACAAACGAAACGAGTTTAGCAGAACGAGTATAATGGGTAAATGACAACAGCGATGAACCCTCACCTTCTATAAACGCAAATAGTTCAACAAGCTCACTATCTGAAAACGAATCAAGCGCCATATCTGAAGAGGCAAGAGTGAATTTTTCAAAAGGCGAAAACTCACCAACATTATGTTTTTTATAAATATCTTTTTTATGCTGTGGGGCATAGTTAAAATTTTTGTTATTCACATTAGTAATATTATCAGGGTCAATCAAATGATGGTCAACAGAAAAATATTCCGTATCCCACTTGCTAAGCAAAGTATGGAACAATGTATTATCTGTACCACGCTTATCATCTTTCATATCTAAAAGAAGATAACTATGTCTTGGCTTATCTGGTTTAAGCTGATCAGGATCAACACCAAACAGTTTATGAATCATAGTTGGAACAACAGTAGGAACAGGGATGGGGGTTCTCCCACTAACAACAGTAACGTTGCGACCATAAAGATAGTTTAATTTATCACCATCTCTATTAAACAATCGATACTCGCTATGGATCAATTCAGCACGAGTATCACCATGCTGAAGAATCCCAGCAAATGAAGGGATAGCAATACCTTCTTTGAGCGGGTAAACAACACCAGGGTTACTGGCATCTTTTTTCAAATCAATAGATGAAAATTCCGAAATTCCACTATGAGAGTAAACACACTTTTCTTGTTCACTAATAGCAATAGCTTCATTGGGGTTATCGGCCTTTGAAAACGTAAGCCCAGAACCAGGATGAGCATGAACAGTATTAAAGCCAACAAGGTTCCATTCTATACTCTCGAAGACATTATTAATAAATTGAAACGTTTCGCTGTTTTGCAGCTCTTTAATTTTACTGTGTGATCTCTCAATGGCTTGTTCGTTCGCAGCAGACACATCATCAAGATGGAAATGAACAGACCCATAACTAACCGTTTGAGGGTAGTTATAGGCTACCAATGGGAAACCTACATCAAGTAGAGTATTGTCGATAAGAATACGGCCAACAAGAGCAGTATAATGAAACTGCCATTCAGCCTTAAAGTCTCTGACTTCATTGGAAGCAATCTGGATTTCTTCCAAGGCACGGTTACTCCAAAAAAGGATACTAAACAAGTTATCACCTGGTTTTTCAACTATCTCTTCGGTTGTTTTTTTGTGGAGGCCCCACATAGGTAGTACCCCATTTTTATTACGCAACATCTTCTTCCTTTGTGGGTTTAACTATAGTAACCATCTTATTAAGCTCTGGATAATCTGTGGCAACAACCTCATCGGCAAAGCCGCTAGAGATTTTAGCAGCAGCTATCAACGCTACAAGCTCAGACATTACATCATCGGGCACATCAGTAGCACCGCAATTAGCAAGGAAAGAATCAACATCCTTTATCACCAAAGATTCTGGCTTCATATCAATAGCAGACAAAAGATTGTCTACAGTCTCACGACCAAATATCTCAAATGAAACAGCGATATTTATTGAACTCCACAATGCATAATCAACAGGATAGGTTCTGCTATTCAGCGCAGAATCGAAATTGGCATAGTTTAATGCAGAGAACCCCTCAATAGAATATGCTGCACCAGAATGAGTGCAAATTCCATAAAGGGCATCATCGTTAACAGTGATTTCACTATTACCATAACCATCCTCTTCAATGGCAACATGGTACAAATCAACATTATCCCCGAGGGATGAAATATTTGGGTGAACTATGGGGCCAAGGTTCCATGCTTTCCCATCATACCCGATAGTATATCCATAGTATGGGAAAACTATTCCTTTGCTGGAGCCAAGATGCGCAGGGGAGAACATAAATGCCTGACTTGCATAAGTAGGTCTGCCATTTTCATCTGTATAGAGAGATATATAGGTTGTATCCACTATCTCACTAGGCTTAGTTAAAGACGTGGATATTTTAGTATAAAGACGATTCTCAGTTGTAGCATTGTCTTTTATTGCAATGCACTCATAGACCGTATTTTTGTAGAGTTGATAATTGGAGAGAGTAAACTCACAAGATTCATTATCAGAAACAACCAAACATGAATACTGCTCAAAATCAAGATCTACATTGTTGACAATAAGTCTTCGAGCATTATATGGGTGCAACAAGTTAAACTTGTTTCTATTTTCATCCACAATAATTAGCCCAACAAAAGAAGAACCAATACTCATAAATATATCATATCCGATCTCTAAACAATTATTAATTGATAAATCAAAATTACCAATTTGTGTATATGAATAGTCCCTATTCCTAAGATGGTTATATTTCGCAGCCTTACTATAAAAACGATCAACAGAACGGTTAATCATTTCAACAGCATTATGCGCATCGACAAGGGCAAACGTAGTTTCGCTTGGTTTTTCAAAGCTAAACCCATTGTTCCCTTTGCCAATTTCATTGTTAACGATATTATCCATTTCTTCAATAGAATACTGAAGAAGCTTTTTGTCTAATGTAGCATGCATATTACCACCCCCTTGTTAGGATTTGAGTATCTGAAGCCTGGAAATTGAACAATTTTCTATTAAGGCGAACTTCTTTTCTAATATTCCTTGTGGCAGGAGAATACGCATAAGAAAACAAGTCCAAAATAGGAATATGAGGTCTTCGCTCTTCAACACTAGGATTAAGCAGAGAAGAAATCATCTCATCATCGGCATCAGCCAAGAATTTTATAAATTCCATTGCTGCATACATTTGATTGAGATAGAACTTCTCCAAAGAGATCAGACCATAGGTCTCATTCAAGAACCCAACATCAACAGGGGGGTTCACTCGAAGAGAAATGTTTTTATCTTTATGAGTCAGGGCAATCCAATTATGCCCATAAGAAGCCAACTGTTGACGGGTAGCCATGTCTGGGGCTCCAACGATAATATAATCAGCTGGGAATGTGCTACTATAATTGTTATCATAAATAATCTTCGAGGACAATCTATCCATTAACCGTACAGGGATTGAACTTACCTTCAACGTGCCATCTGTTGGGACAAACGGGATTCTAGGTAAATTATCAAATTCGTACTTATCATTATCAACAACCCAGATACTTTTAAATAGATTATCATAGCCTGCAATACGAGCAAACTCTGACATCCAATAAAGCAGGTTAGACCCAGAGCCCCCAACTCCAAGCACAAACAATTGATGCTCTCTCTTCTTGAGCTTTGAGAGAACCCCCCTAAGCTCAGTTTTACTATGTTCGATAAACTTCAAAATAATCCTGTCGGGAACTTTATTTACATTCATGTACTCACATGTAGAGTCCGTCAATGCAAAAATATTTTTCGACTTTTGAACTCCATCAAAAAAACTAATCACTGGTTTAGTAGTTATTGAACGCAAAGGCAAAGAAGAGCGAACAATATAATTTAGAAGAAATGATTCTGCAAAATAGTTTATATTCTTCATCTCCACCATTGCTAGTAAGCATGATTTTAATTTGAAATAATATCGAGAAACAAGTTTGCTCATTAATGTTCTTCCAAGGACAATTTGCCTTTGTCTTTCATTCAAAAAATTGCTTATTTCATTATTAGCAGAAGCTATTTCAAGAACCGAATCTGCCCCATTAACAACGATAGGAGCTCCTTCTTCGTTAGTGGCTGTTACAGAATTTATCCGCTTATACCCTTTAAAAAAGGCAGCAGAATAATCTATATTCGTTTGCATGTTTTCTCCTCTTGTTTTTTTTGATGTATTAGCAAAGGCTAAAAAAATAACCTTAAATAATATATCATTAAATGTATGCCGTGTATTGCTACACGACATACAAATTGATTACTTCCCAGAGTCACTTGACGCACTAAGCGTCTGTGAACTAGGAGTTTTTACAGCAATGGGCTTGCTATTGCCCTTACCTTGTTTCTCTACAGCTTCGCGGATAATCCGCTGAGCTTCAGTCTCTTTTTGCTCGGCCATTATTCACCTCCCTTGTCGGTATCTTCTCCGAAAAGACGAGAACCAGTATCTTCAGCATCGGCAGACTGCTCATCAACCTCTCCGAAGAGGTCAAACTCGTCAATGGCTTCGATGAACTGGTTTACCATTCCGCGAACATCAACGGAATTACCAAGGTCACGCATTGCTGCATCAACCATTGCAGTTGACGCAGCTACCGCGTTAGGCTTAGCTGCAAACCACTTAATAACAACGCCTGCAAAAACATTTGCTACAACAGCTTTACCCCAAGGGGTATAGAGATATTTCTTAGCCATCTTGCCTTTCCCTTTCAGGTTCTTGGCAATAATAGCTACAATGCGGTCATTGAGGACCCCACCAATCTCTTGTTTCGTGACAGTCTTTGTGGCATCAGCGTTAGCTGCCATTAGTGCGGATAGTACCGCTTTTGTTTCGATCATATTCTCTCCTTATGCATAAGAAAAATAGCCTTAAAAGGCACAGCAACTAATTAATTGGGCTTACACTACAATAGCAAAGCACAAATCATATACTATGAAATGTAGATGCCAAGCAATTACCCGTGCTGCAATTGCCTTTTATTTCTTGTTGCCTTATGGTAGAGCACATAAGCACAAATCACACTGTTCCCGACAGGGAACAGTGCCAAGAAAGCAATGAAAAGATAGTTTAATATCTTTGACTTCTTTTTGTACTCTAATGTTCCCCTCTTAAAAAGGCAAACAACAATAAGAACGCTAAATACATATATGCCGTAAACAAACAACATTTATATTCCTTTTTTATGAAACTCAACGAGAGCCTTATGTGCATTAAGCAAGGCTTCTCTATTCTTATTTAGCCAGACAACACCATCATTTGACCAAACTGAAAGTCGAGTATCAGTCATCCTAGCCCACTGATCAACAGTGAAGGCCTTACAAGAAATCTTAATCTTTTTCTCTGAAAAAGTAACTGATCTCCCGTCAATTCTTGAACCAACAAGCCATGTTGTGGGGGTTCCCCACGCAGTAATCTTATCGGCTCGAATCTCAAAATTGGTCATTAAATGACCATGGAGAATCAATTCTTTCACAGAAAGAACCCCCTGAACACCAAGATTGCCTCTTACTAAAAGCGTGTTAAAAGATGCTCTGCCAAAGACATAGCAATCACTTTTAGTCTCAACATCTTCCCCTGGGGAAAAAATGTTTGTTTGACTCACAAGCCGATCATAGAGTTTCATTTTCAAGCTCCTTCAGCTTTAAAATAAACTTCTCTAGTCTATTTGGATCTTCTGGATCAATATCTAAAAAAAGATCAAGAGCCTTCACTATCCCGCTCTTGTCGTTTTCTGACAAATTATCGTCCTTATATGCAAACGATTTTATGTCTGAAACGAGCTGTGACAAATCAGCTTTTTCCATCATTTTATCCTTTAGGATGGTTTTAGGGCATTTTACCCTAAAAACCATAATTTACTCTTGAGGATTTTCACTAAGATAGAAAAGTGGAAACCATCAAAAATAGAAGGAAGGTGGCCACCAGGGAGAGAAGCTCTCTGATGGCCTGTCATGAAAGGAGACTACCGGACGGACCAAGGAATTGAACCTTGGATTGGAAGTGATCGTATAGGGCTCACACAACCAATGTGCCTTCTCCGCCATAAAGAGCAGTACCGAAATACTACTCAAAAATGTCTTCGAGTTCAGTTACGGGGAAATACCCGTTGAATGTAACATAGAACTCATCCCCGCCTTTTTCCCTTTCTGTCTCTGTTGCTCTACGACAAATAAAGGTACTACCGTCCCTATCAATAAGGTGGTAGAATTTTTGGGAATAGGAGTTTCCATTTTTGCCCAGATATACTGGGGTTTTCCAAATCATTTTCACGTCTGGCGTAAGCGGACCAGAGATGAGCCGCGACAAGAATTTAATCATGGAAACTCCTTTTAGTGGGGTATTGGTTGGGGGTTCTCACCCCACCTCGGCCAGGAGGGCCGCAATAGCCTCTTCCTGTTCCGCTTCGGCATCAGGGACATCTCCCAGAGCAGACAAATAAGCGGCATCGAGAGCATCACCAGCAGAGCTGCTCACAACATTGTGAATGTCATGGACATACCACAGTTGTCCAGACAGCTCCTCACTGGGCTCTTTGCCAGTGGCTTCCGCCTTGGCTGTAGCCAACTCCACTGCGATTTTCCGCAGTTCCTCTTCTGTGGTTCGCGCAGAAATACCAAGGCTTTTAGCTGCTTGGATTCTTTG
>Ga0256913_10001942_pt1 | contig 10542 bp, 9 predicted proteins | sample Axial_MatmetaG_FD_185970 | JGI IMG/M metagenome (GOLD analysis project Ga0256913, IMG submission 185970) | Deep-sea worm associated microbial mat communities from Axial Seamount, Juan de Fuca Ridge, Pacific Ocean - Axial_Mat | ecosystem: Environmental > Aquatic > Marine > Oceanic > Microbial...
AGTGTCGGCAGCGAGGTTCTCGGCGGCCATCGCCATTCCGACAGCGGAGGCGAATCCGCTTCCGAGCGGTCCGGTGGTGATCTCGACACCGACGGTATGCCCGAACTCCGGGTGTCCAGGCGTGAGACTGCCCCATTGACGGAATTTTTCCAGTTCCTCCATCGGCAGGCCGTAGTCGAAAAGGTGGAGAAGGGAATATATGAGCATCGAGCCGTGGCCAGCCGAGAGGACGAACCTGTCGCGTCCGAGCCAATTCGGGTTGGAAGGATCGTGCCTCATATGGTTGTTGAACAATGCGAACGCGAAATCCGCGCATCCCAGCGGCATTCCCGGATGCCCGGATTTAGCCTTCTGGATAGCCTCGGCGGAAAGAACCCGTATTGTGTCCGCTCCGAGCTTCTCGATCTGAAATCCCATTTCGCTCTCCTTGTTTTTCCGTCAAAAAACGTAGTGTATGTGGAAAAAAACGGCGGATACGGTAACTTGCCGTGTCGTTTTGTCAAACACGCGGAGAACGCATATGCCGGATGAAAGTTTCATAAGATCCACTTTGACCGAGAAGGACGAGGCGTTTGAGGAGTCGTTGCGACCTAGTTCCTTCGACGCGTTCCCGGGGCAGGAAAAGGTGAAGGAGCGTTTGAAGCTCCACGTCGACGCCGCCCGCGGACGCGGCGAGGCGTTGAACCACATATTGCTCAGCGGTCCCCCCGGCTTGGGGAAGACGACTTTGGCGTATATTCTGGCGAACGAGAGCGGAGTCGATATCAAATCCACCAGTGGTCCGGTAATCGACAAACCCGCGGACCTCGCGGGTTTGCTCACATCCCTCAAGGAAGGCGATTGCCTGTTCATCGACGAGATACACCGTCTCAACACCACCGTGGAAGAGTATCTCTACAGCGCGATGGAGGATTTTTTCATAGATATAATGATAGACCAGGGACCGGGCGCTCGTTCGGTTCGCCTGAACGTGCCGCGGTTCACCTTGATAGGAGCCACGACCCGGCAGGGGATGCTTTCGGCCCCGTTGCGTTCGCGGTTCCAGTTGGTCAACCGCTTGGATTACTACCTGCCAGGGATATTGAAAACGATTATTTTCCGCTCGGCGAGGATCCTCGACGTCGAGATAGACGACGGCGGAGCCAGGGAACTGGCGCGTCGTAGCCGCGGCACTCCCCGGATAGCCAACAACCTCCTGAAATGGGCGAGGGATTACGCGCAGGTCCGGACGGACGGAGGAATAACCGAGGACGCGGCGTCGAAGGCCTTGGAAATGCTCGACATAGATGACGAGGGACTCGACGAGATGGACAACCGCGTGCTCGAGGCGATAGTTTTCAAATTCAATGGCGGACCCGTGGGGATTAAAACCATAGCGGTGGCGGTCGGAGAGGAGGACGGGACGATCGAGGAGGTCTACGAACCGTTCCTCATCCAAGAGGGATATCTGATGCGGACGCCGCAGGGAAGGGTCGCGACGGCCAAGACGTTGAAGCGTTTCGGAGTTTCGGGAAAAAACGATCCGGGCCAGCCGGATTTGCTGTAGGTGGACGCGATGGATGGAACTGTCGAGGATGTGGTGGCGATAGACGGACCCGCCGCGTCGGGTAAAAGCACCGTCGCCGCGAGAGTCGCGGAAAAACTCGGAGCGACATACGTCAATACCGGAAACATGTACCGCGCCGTGACGCTCGCCGCCTTGAGGCGTTTCGGAAAAGAAGCCCCGCTGGACGCGGGAGAAGTTGTCGGAATCCTCGACGCCGTCTCGCTGGAATACGTCTTTAGCGGGGATGGAACCCCGCGGCTTCTTTTGGACGGGGAAAACGTGGAACGCGAGATCCGCACCCCCGAAGTCGCCGAGCGCGTCAGCGCCATAGCCGCTATACCGAGAGTCCGCGAATGGCTCGTCGAGAGGCAGCGGGCGTTCGCCAAAAACGGAACGATAGTAATGGAGGGACGCGACATCGGAACCGTCGTGTTTCCCAACGCCAAACACAAATTCTACCTCACCGCGTCGCCGGAAGTGCGCGCGGAACGCCGTTTGGCGCAGGACGGGGAGTGCCCCGACGGCGCGACGGTTGAGAGTGTCGCCAGGGAAATAGCCGAACGCGACAAAAAGGATATGGAGCGTCCTGTCTCCCCTTTGAGGCGCGCGGACGGCGCGGCGTTGATCGACACTGGGGGAATGTCGGTGGACGAAGTGGTGGAGGCGGTGGTGGTGGCGATCGCGGAGGAGAAAGAATGAAACCGAAAAACACGATAGAATACCGTGTGCCGTACGCCGACACCGACCAGATGGGCGTCGTCTACTACGCCAACTATTTCGTCTACTTCGAACGCGCTCGGAACGAGCTGCTGAGGGAGGCCGGGGAGCCTTACGCCCAGATGGAGGAGGACGGACTAATGCTCCCCGTCATCGAATCGTATTGCAGACACAAACGCCCCGCGCGCTACGACGACTTGCTCCATATCTCCGCTTGGGTGGAGGAGGCGTCCGGACCGCGCGTAACGATAAAATGCGAGGTGCGGCGCGGAGACGAACTCCTAGCGCTCGGACATACCGTCCACGCATGCGTGGACATAGCCACCAGACGTCCGCTGAGAACAAGGCCGGCGTTCTTGGAACGGCTTGTGGAGGAATGAGTTGTGGCTCCAGTTCAGGCTTTTTCGGAAGCCTTTGGAACCGCTCTTTGAAAAAAGTCGTGAAAATCGCCTTTTTTCCCCGTTTCCCCCTTGCGGAGTGGATTTTTTTTTGATAGAATACGGTTGGAACGAAGTGAGAAGGAGCCCGAAAATGCAAGTTCCCGAGAGGGGGCGGGGGTTCCGACAACTAAAAGGAGAGAGAAATGAAGACGAAATGGCGTGAGTTCACACTCATCGAGCTGTTGGTCGTTATTGCGATCATCGGTATCCTCGCAGCGATGCTTCTGCCGGCCCTAGCAATGGCCCGTGAGAGCGCTCGCAAGATTTCCTGCGCTAACAACCTGAAGCAAATCGGGCTGGGATGTCGCATGTATTCCAACGTGTACGACGAGCAGTTCCCGAACTATACGGGCGGAACCGGTCTCGGTTTGCTCTCCAGCGAAGGTTTCCTGGAAAACACCCACATCTACATCTGCCCGAGCACGACGGACACTCCGGCTACCGATTCGGGTAATATTTCCGCACACGTGTCTTACAATTTCGCTGGTGGAATGTCCGAGGCTACCACGGTTGACAGCGGTCTCGCCGCCGACCATAGCACCAACCATGACAAGTTCGGTAACATCCTGTTTATCGATGGACACGTCAAGGGCTTTGGTGGATCCAACTGGAGAGCCAGCGCGCAATCACAGGTTATCCATTAAAGCTGGTTGACGATTGCTAGATTGAGAGCGGAACACGGGTTCCGCTCTTTTTTTTGCTTATTGGCGGTTCCATTCGCCGTGGGCTTTGTCCGTGTTTGACACCTCGCGGGATTCCGCCTACAGTATCCTTCATCCAAGGTGTTCGGCCTGTGGAAGCTGGCGCGCACGGAGCGGCAAGTGGAAAAAACTACGCTATTCAGCTGGAGACGTGTCGAGTGGGAAAGAGTATCCCGCGTCCTCGCGTTTTCGTTTATTTTGCTGGGGCTGGCACGATTCCCGTTTCTGTGGTGGTATCCGTTTCCTTACGCTCCAAACGCCAGGGACTTCCTTTTCTTCGGCGGGGCGTCATGGGGGGCAGCGGCGTTTGTTCTTATCGTCGCGGCGGCTCTGTCCCAGCGTCTCGTCCGTTCGAACTGGGACGCGTGCGTGGCGGGCGCCGCGTCGCTTCTCCTCGTCGTGGCCGCGGTGAATTTCGTCCGCCATCAAAACGAGACTATACGCTTTTTCTTTCTTTCCGCGGCTTGGGTGTCTATCCCTTGGGCGGTCTATCTCCACCGCCGTGCTTTCAGTGGATTGGTCGGTCCTTGTTTCCTCCTCCTTTGGTCCCTTAATCTTTGCTACGCCGTTCCGCGCCTGTTTTCCGGCGCCGCGATGATTGGTTTGCCCGCCAACTGGAACTGGCATGGAAGTCTAGTCGTCGCCACGACGCCTTTCGCCGTGTATTACTCCCTTCTTTTCCTCCGTCGAATCGGCGCGGGGGGATGGCGGGCCTGGTGCGCCGTGTCGCCATTTCTAGCGGTCATGGCTGTCGTCCTTTACAGATGCCAGTCCCGAGGCGCTAACTTGGGACTGGCGGTCGCGGCCGCGCTTTGCGCGTTCGCTTACGGGGTCTCGTCCTCCGAACCGCGGACGCGGCGCTTGACTTCGAGGATCGCCGCCGCGTCCTTGCTCGCGACGCTTCTCGGGGTGGTGGCGATTGTTTTTTTCCGAGGGGAAAAGGTGGCCGAGGCTATTAACGAAGACGTGCGCGTTCCGCTTTGGGAAGGAGCGGCGGCGATGGCGCTCGCGCATCCTGTCGTCGGGGTCGGACAGCCCGAATACGAGTCCTCCTACGCGGCGTATGTTCCGTTGTCCAGATTTCTACGCTCGAAATACTACACGCCGCGTTCGGACCACCCACACAACCATTTTCTATATTTGGCGGGGGCCTTCGGGTTTGCCGGACTCTTCGCCATTGTTCTCTTGTCACTCGCTCCCCTGGTCGTATGCGCGACGCGCTTCCGTTCTCTCGGAACCATATCGAAACTGTGTTTTTTCGCGTATACCGCGTTGCTCACCCATTCGATGTTCGACGTGGTGGCGTCCCGTTGGCCTACCGACATGGTTTTCTTGCTGGCGCAGGGCGTGCTGCTGGGCGACGCCGTGGCCTTGCTGGCTTCCCGTTCGTCCAATGGAGTCGCCGCCGGCGTTCGGGGCCGAGTCCCCCGATGGGTGGCTCCGTTGGAATTGACGGCGTTGGCGTTGTCCTTTGCGTGTGTGGTCGGAGTGGTTCTAGTCGATCTCAAGTCCTCCCGGTTGAGATGGATTGGTAAGACGCTATACGACGCCGGAGAGGTGCCGGCGGCGTTCCACGCCTATGGAGAATCGATAGCCGTCTCTCCCGATCCAACAGCCGCTTACGACGCTGGGATATTCTCCCTTCTCTATTTCCAAGACCCCTATTTGGGTTTGAAATATTTCTCGATTCTGGAGAAACTGCCCGACCGGATATTGTCGCACGCCAATTCCCATATGGCGGATTGCATGCTGAGGCTTGGGCGGAGACGGGACGCTCTCCATTATTTGGGCGAGGAGGTAGTGGCCCAGCCAACGTCTCTGGTGGCGCTTCGCAACCAGTTGGCGCTTGAGAGGGCGTTGGGTTTGGATGTCGCCGCGGAGCGGACGGCGGAGCGCTTGATAGCGATATTGAAATTCAAAGGGATGACGTTGAAAGACTTGGGGAGGGTTTTGAGAAATCCCGATCTTGACGGTCATTTCAACAAGCTCAACACGCGGGAGCGTCGGAATTGACGGCGGGATCTTCGTTCCCGCGGGCGTCTTTTTCCATACGCTTCCTCTTTTTTCCCGACGCCAGAAAGAATATTCCACCGGCCAAGTTGAATAGCAATACGATTCCGGTCAGGATCAGCGGGGTGGCCAACGCTGGACCTTTCGGGACTCCGCTGGCGGCGAGAAGACTTTCAATAACCGTGTCTCGGGTTCCCGCTCCCGACGGGGTGATGGGTAGCGATCCCGCGGCGTTTCCGAGCGTCGTCGCCAAAACGTATATTTTCGGTGGAATGCCCGACACCCCGAGCCCGCGCGCCACGCAATACACCACCGCCGAAAGTTGAAGGTGTATGAACACCACGCTCAACGCCAACGCCTTGATCAGAACGAACCAAGAACTTCTGAACGCGTCCATCGCCGCCATCAGACGCGACGGCGCGCCGCGTGTCAGTTTGTCCGCCAAAGCGATCGCCTTGGAGACTCCCCACACCTTTTCCAGTTGTCTGTGGAACACGAGGAAGGCGGCGGCTAGGATTCCGACCGCGCAACCCACCTCCAGTGCGCGCGCTACCAACGCGGGCAATCCGGAAAGCGACGCCAGAAAATCGAGTGAAAGCAAACCCGCGGTTCCCGCGAGAGAGAAGAGAGCGATGAACCCTATGACCCTGTCGATGAGTATGGTGAACACGCCCGTGAGTTTTTTTCCCTCTCCCGCGCGCTTGGCGACGAATGTCGCTTTGACCACGTCTCCGCCCAAGGCTCCCCCGGGAATCACCAGCGAGAAGAAGAAGCCTTGCATCGTGAGCGAAAGCGCGTCGAAATACGAGAGTCCGGCGTCTTGGACGTCTAGAAGCATTTTCCACCGCCACGATCCGGCGCAGAGATGGCACGCGTAAAGCGCGAACGCCGGGACGAGCCATATCAAGTCGAAGTTTTCGAACGCTTCGACTAGCTTGCTCGTCTTTCCCGAAACAAGCCAGGCGATGATCCCCCCGGCTATACCCAGGCGGAGAGCGAAGAAAAACACGTCTTTCAGTTTCTTTTTGGAAAACATGGAGCGCTCGCGTCGGGGAGCGTGGCGCCATCCCCGGCCTTTTTGACTTTTTTCTTTCCCGTTCGTATATTGGCGATCGAGCGATGGTCTTTTTTTCGCCAGCGCCGAAACCCTAAACTAGCGTTTTCCCATGCGAAAGCAAAGCGAAATAGAATTGATGTCTCCGGCGGGAGACTCCACGTCCCTGGCGGCGGCTCTCCGCGCTGGGGCCGATTCCGTCTACTTCGGCGTGGGAAAACTCAACATGCGCGCCGGCGCGTCCGCGAATTTCGCGGAGAAGGATGTCCCAGCCGTGGCGAGAAAGTGCCATGTGGCGGGGGCGAAATGTTATTTGGCCTTGAACACCGTGGTCTTCGATGACGAGTTGGACGCGGTTCGCCGTCTTTGCGCCGCCGCGTCGGAAGCCGGAGTCGACGCGGTTGTCGCGGGCGACCCGGCGGTGTTCCGCGCCGCCCGCGCCGTCGGATTGCCCGTTCACGTTTCCGTCCAAGCGAACGCGGCCAACTTGGAGGCGGTCCGTTCCCACGCGGAATTCGCGGACGCCGTGGTTCTCGCCCGCGAACTCTCGTTGGATCGGATACGCGCGATAGTCGATGGCATAGCGGCGGAAAACATCGTTGGCCCGTCCGGAGAACTCGTGAAAGTGGAAGTGTTCGTCCATGGAGCTCTGTGCGTGTCGGTCTCCGGACTTTGCCATATGAGCTTGGCCACTGAGAACGCGTCGGGAAACCGCGGGGAATGCCGCCAGACGTGCCGCCGCCGTTACCGCGTGGTGGACGAGGAGACTGGGAGCGAACTGTTGATAGACAACCACCACGTGATGTCTCCAAAGGATATATGTTGCGTTGGAGCCTTGGACGAAATAGCCGCCGCCGGAGTGTCTATCCTTAAGATAGAGGGGCGCGGACGTTCCGCCGACTACGTTGACGCCGTGACGCGCGTCTACCGCGAGGCTCTGGACGCCTGTTTGGATGGAACTTTCTCGGTTGAGAGGGCTTTGGAGTGGGAGCGGCGTTTGGAGAAGACCTTCAATCGTGGCTTTTGGAAGGGGGGGTATTATCTCGGGGAGCCCGTCGAGGCGTGGGCGGCGGCGTCCGGCAACCGCTCAGGGAAGCGGAAAACCCACATAGGGAAAATAACGAATTACTTCGCCAAAATCGGCGTGGCGGAAATAACGCTCGACGCCGGAGGTTTGAAACGGGACGACGAATTCGTCGTCGTCGGCCCGACGACGGGCGCGTTGACCGCCGAGGCGGGAAATATCCTCCTCGACGGCGTCGACGTTCCGGAAGCCTATAAGGGCGATGTGATATCCGTGGAAATTCCGCGCAAAGCGCGTCGCAACGACAAAGTGTATCGTTTGGACGACAGGAGCCAGCTTTCGACTCGATCTTGAATATCCTCCCGTTCCCTACGCGCGGATACCGCGTGGAATCGCGTCCGAATGTGTCGTCTTCTCCGAGGTTTTTCCCGCGGTTCACTCGGAAAATATTGGGGAAGACTCATCGCGAAACAGATATGTCGATTTGGTCTTCAAGGCGTTTGATGGTTTCTCGGTCGGACCTGATTCGACTCGTCGCGTGAAAACGCGGATTGATGCTTTGACTCTCAATATGTCGTTAATCTTTCGGCAAACCTAGCGCAACGCCATACGGCTCTCTTCGGGAAACGCTATTCGTGTTTTAGAGGATTCCAAAACACTTCCACTGCCATCCCACGTCTCCATTCCCGCCGTGAGAGGACGTTCTCTTAGAGCGGAATTGAGGGGGGACCTCAGGCTTGGAGCGGTGGCGCTTTCCCGCGTGTTCCTACTGGATATGCTGCCCAAATGGGCTATCTTACCGCCCTCCGCGTTCCCCGCGGGTAGTTTGAAGGTCAATCGATACACGGAGTTTTTTAGCGATGAGAATGTCCAAGCTGGTTGGAAAGACGATTAGGGAGAATCCGCGCGACGCGACTTGCGCGAGCCACAAGTTCCTTGTGCGGGGCGCCTATGTCCGCCAAGTCTCTTCGGGAATATTCTCGTTGTTGCCCTTGGGCAAGAGGGTGACCGACAAGATAGAGGCCATCGTCCGCGAGGAGATGGACGCCGTCGGCGGGCAGGAAGTGCTTATGCCGGTCGTCCTCCCCGCGGAGTTGTGGGAGGAGTCCGGACGCTACGAAAGCGTAGGAGCGGAGCTTTTGAGATTCAAAGACCGCAACGACAAGGATATGCTTCTGGCGATGACCCACGAGGAGGCGGTGGTCCACCTGGCCAAAAGCGAGTTGAGCAGCCATAAACAACTGCCAGCCGTCCTATACCAAATACAAACTAAATACCGCGACGAGGCGCGCCCCCGCGCCGGCATGATCCGCGTCCGGGAATTCACGATGAAGGACGCCTACAGCTTCCACGCGTCGTGGGAGTGTCTGGACGGGTTTTACGAAAAGGCCCGACAAGCCTATGTGCGGATATTCGAGCGCGTCGGGCTGAAAGAATGCCTGTGCATAGAATCCGACCCCGGAATGATGGGGGGCGACGTGGCGCACGAGTTCATAGCCTTGGCAGAGTGCGGCGAGGACGTGGTGTTCGTCTCTCCTGACGGAAGCTACATGGCGAACCGCGAGGTGGCTTCGGCCGCTTGGAATTATGGGCCGAAAGAGGAGGCTTTGCCGTTGGAGAAGGTCCCTACGCCAGGCAAAAAAACGATCGAGGAGGTCGCCGGCTTCCTCGGCGTGGAGCCGGAGAAAACGGGCAAGGCGGTGTTCTACGCCGATCCGGACGGCGGGTTGGTGTTCGCCATGATTCGTGGAGATTTCGAGGTGAACGAGGCGAAACTAAGGAAAATCTTGGGCGTTTCGGAGCTGGTCCACGCCGATGACGACGCCATTCGCTCTGCCGGAGCCGAACCGGGTTTCGCTTCCCCGCTCTCCTTGGACGCGTCGAAAGTTAGAGTCGTCGTAGACGCGTCCGTAGCCGCTTCCTCCAACCTCGTCGTGGGGGCCAACGAGGAGGATTTCCATTACAAAAACTTCAATTTGGAACGCGATCTCCCCTCCGCGCTACCCGTGGATATCGCCATGGTGAGGGACGGCGACCCGTGTCCCGTCTCCGGAAAACCCCTCCGCGCCGCCCGCGGAATAGAAGTGGGGAATATATTCAAACTCGGGGTCAAGTACTCCGAGCCGATGGGATGTCGCTTCCTCGACGCCAACGGCAAGTCCCATCCTATGATTATGGGATGTTACGGCCTCGGCGTCGGAAGAGCTATGGCGGCCGTGGTCGAACAGTCATACGACGACTGGGGACCGATATGGCCCGTGTCGATAGCTCCCTATCAAGTCCATATATGCGCGCTGGATCCGAAAAAAGGCGGCGTGAGGGAGGCCGCGGACAAGCTATACGAGGAGTTGCTGGAGATGGGGGTGGAGGTGTTGTTCGACGACCGCGGCGCGAAAGCCGGAGCGATGTTCAGCGACGCCGACCTCGTCGGAGCGCCGTTCCGAATAATAGTTTCCCCGAAAACCCTCGCGAATGGCGCGGTGGAACTAAAAAAACGCGGCGAAAAAGACGCCGAAACCCTCGATATAGGGGCCGCTGCTGGGCGTGTCCGAGGCGAAATCGAGGCGGAGTTGAAAAGAGTTTGAAAAATTATTTGCATTTTCTTTGAATTGCACTCTAGTATAACGCTTTGCGACTGGTTTGGTGTCGATTTGTAGGCGCCGGTCGCAGCCCCGCGGGAAGCACTGGGAGCTTCGAGTCGGGAGGAAGTTGTTGGGTGTTCCAGGGAGGAAATCATGGCTCTGTTTAACAAGATTCTGAACATTCTGATGTTGGTTCTGGCGGGGGCCGCCGTATGGTTCGGCGTGCTGCTCTTCCAGAAACGCGAGGAGTTGAGAAACCGCGGCGACTATATGGCCAAGGTTATCAACGAAGTGTCGGCCAAGCTGGACGAGAACAGCGGGACGGAGATAAACAAAAATCTTCTGCCGAACGCAAGTGTCGTGAAAAACCCGAACTCGGCGAAGGTTTCACTTTACCACGACAACTACAAAAACCTGACGACCGTTCTCAAGGGATTCAAATCCCAAGTGGACGAGATCATGGCGCAA
>Ga0256913_10001943_pt1 | contig 10539 bp, 9 predicted proteins | sample Axial_MatmetaG_FD_185970 | JGI IMG/M metagenome (GOLD analysis project Ga0256913, IMG submission 185970) | Deep-sea worm associated microbial mat communities from Axial Seamount, Juan de Fuca Ridge, Pacific Ocean - Axial_Mat | ecosystem: Environmental > Aquatic > Marine > Oceanic > Microbial...
AATATTTGCACTCTTCTCTATTTCATGTTACACATAAAGCAGTAATGATATCGACATAATTTAGGTGAGTTTTGCAAATTCACCTAAACACAATAACTTTTAATACAGCCCATTAGAAGAACAAATCAGAATACCATAAATCACATTTACGTAATTACAGCTAGCCAAACTTCATTAATAATTGATCAAAAAAGATGCCTGCAAACAAACCTGACCCAACCGCCGGTTTTACTCTTGTTGAGCTAATGGTAACCGTTGCCATAATTGCACTGGTCGCCGGCTTTACGTTTGCCGAGCTCAACACCAACAGTTACAAATTAAAAACAACTGCCCAAACATTGAAAGCCAATTTACAGAAAGCCCGGTTATTAGCAGTGAAAAACAGTTGCCCTGTATATGTTGATTTTGATCTTGACAGTGATGGCGGTAGCGATAGTACAATCAACAATTATTATGTTATCTGGAAAGATTTAAATAACGATACAACCTTTAACATGGTGGATACTACTAATACTGCAGTAACCAACATAATCAATTCTGTTGAGTTCATCAACAAGTCTACTTTACCGAAAGGAATCTCTTTCGGCTGTGTTTCCAAGAATGATGGAGGTCCCGATAAAACTCCGAGTAACAAAACTCTTCCCGGAGATGGAGTTTCATTTACAACCAGCAATAACAGAGTCAAATTCGACCCACAAGGAACCAGTAGTAATGGGGCTGTCTACCTACACAACCCGGCCAATGACGAAGCAGGAACCCATACTATAATAACGAATAATATCGGCAGAGTTCGTTCTGCATTCTGGACTACCAACGGTGGAAAATGGCGATAACAAAACGGCAATGTAAATGTGGTTTTACTCTGGTTGAGCTCATGGTCACAATGGCTATTCTAGGAGTCATAATGGTTGGAGTCATAGGGTTGGTCACCACACAAAATAATGCATATCACAGCGAAGAGGGTATAATTGACACACAGATGAACGGTCGAATCGCAATAAATCGACTGGTTCGTATAATAAGAATGGCAGGATTGGGCTGCCAAGGTAATATCAGTAAGACTCCATACGAAAAAGATAACACCACTTCTTACAACAAAGTCATAACAGCAATCAACAATGACTCCGGGCCTGATGAATTAACTATTATCAGTGCTTGGCGTCAAGTTGGTGTAGTTGCAAATATCAACGATGCGGATGGCGATGGGACAGATACTGCAGATGAAGTAATTCCCAGATCAAATTCAATAAAAATTTCACTCTTCAGCGGAGCCCCACCTTTTACAGACGACGGTTACAAAAAATATTTTTTCATCATCCCTTCTGCTAATATGAATTTTCTTACCATTGACAGTGGCGGCGTCAATGGTAGTACGTTAACAAAAAAGGGCAGTAAAATTTCTGTCACTGAAGGTGATGCTGTACAAAATGTCCGCCCATACACTTTCAGAATTTATACAGATTCTAATAACATTCAATGTCTTGGCTATGATGATGGCAGCGGGATTGATTCATTAGCTGAGAATATAGAAGATTTCCAGGTCCAGTATGGTTGGGATGCTGACAAAAGCGGATCTATCGATTCCAACGAATGGGTAAATGACCCATCCGGCAATGAAACTGATATACGAGCGATTCACATCGACATCCTGGCCCGCTCAGGCCAACCTGACCGAGATTTTACCGATCGTCATGATGATGACTCAGCCACGGCTGGAAAACAGTACACTCTTGCTGGTCACAAAATCACCCTGGATACCAACGATAATAACGGCATACACTCAAAATACGATCATCACTACCACCGTTACCATACTAAAACAACTATCTTTTTACGCAACATGGATTTATTACCGAACAAATAAAAGCGGCAATAAAAACTAAACGAAAAATACCTATGAAAATATTTTACAGAAATTCCGGATTTACAATAATTGAATTAATGGTCGCCATGGCCGTAATGGCTTTCGGCATTCTGGGTTTTATCTTTATGCAGAGCCGGGCAGCACAAGGACGACTGGCGGGACGCGAAATGAGCCGGGCAACAGTGGTCGCACAAAATGTCAGCGAAATCTTACGATCTCTTGACTCCGGTGACCCAATGATAAGAGATGAAGGTAATCACCCGACCGCAACTGATGGCGGAGATACTGACGGTACCTTAGACAATAAACTAAGCACTAAATATGGTAATTTCACATACAACACAACCTGGACTGTCAGTAAGAATACAAACAATCTTAAAACTATTAACATTAGCACAAGTTGGCGTTTAAAAGATAACCAGACAGGAATGAAAACCAAAATTCTGACTTTTACTCTATTGAGAAAGTAAGTAGATATCATTATGTTGAAAAAATACCAGATAAATAATGAAAGCGGTATGGCTTTGGTCATATGCCTGTTAGTTATGGTTGTACTCACTATGATTGGCATCGGTATTACGATGGACTCGACAACTGAGATAAAAATTGCCGGCAATTTAAAAAACAAAGCCGTATCTTTCCAAAATGCTGACTCCGGCACCACCGCCGCCCCGGAGATTATCGAGGATAACCTTGAAAATCCGCGTAACGCCGCCCCATATATATATTCCGACGACAACCAAGTTCCGGCAATCAAAGTCCTTGTTGCAAACATAGCTTCTCTATCTGATACCCCGACCGAAATCATAAATATAAATGCCGCCGCAGCAACCGGAGTCAGTAAACTGCCGATCAACACCACCATTGACATCATCAAAACCGGCCACCTGTCCACCGGCAACGCCATCCAGATGGCGGCCGGATACGAAGGAGTCGGCAAAAGTGCTGCCTCGGGCGGCTATCACGCATATTTTCGCTGCCAGAGCCACGACAAGCAGGGCGGAACCGTCAGTAACGCTGAAATTTTATACCGCCACGTGCCCCGTTGATGCACACATAAACAACGTCTAAGGACCAATTAAACCGTACTCTACAATATTATATAAAATATCTTTCAGCCAGACACATTATCATTACCCTTTGCGTTATCAACAGAGACAATTTTAATAAGTTAGATAAGCCGCAGCCATCACCATATTAATGGAGCAGCAACCATGCATAAAAAAATTTTCCTCCTGCTCATCAGCCTGACATCCATATTTGTTTTCTCCGGCCAACCGGTTGTCAACGCTGCCGACAAAGCTGATTACAGCCTGATCCCACCCTTTGTTTCCGCCGGTGTCCCGCCCCTGGTCATGCTGGTTTTAGGCCGCAACCACAAGCTCTATTACGAGGCCTACAACGATGCCTCGGATCTTGACGGCGACGGCAAGCTCGATATCGGCTACAAGCCCTCCATCGATTATTACGGATATTTCGACTCCTACAAGGTTTACACCTACAACGCCACCCAAGACCGATTTGAACCGGTGGCAACCACCCCCGATAAAAAGGTCCTGGCAGCCGGCCAGTGGAGCGGCGATTTCTTAAATTACCTGACCATGTCGCGGATGGACTGTTTGCGTAAGGTTCTTTACGGCGGCTGCCGCAGTACGGACACTACCACTGACACTGTTTTAGAAAGGGTTTACATCCCCCAGGATGGTCATAGCTGGGGCAAAGAATATACCAGTGAAGCTAATGATGGCTATAAAATTTCTGATTACACTCCATTTTCACAACCCGTTGCCGGCACGCGGCACCTCTTTGCCTCCACGAGTCTTTCCTCCGATAAAACCGTCCCCCTGCTTCGCTACGCAAACGACAGTACCTATCATATCTGGGACTGGGTAACTTCTGAAGCCATGGTTTGCGACAATAGCAACCCAAAAATAACAAACGGCACCACCCACATAACGGATTACGTGGTCCGAGTTCAGGTGGGGAAAGCCGGCCTGGTTGAAAACAACTGCAAGAAGTATCCCAACGGTACCTGGAAACCGGTTGGTCTCCTGCAGCGCAACGGTGAATCGCAACGGATGATGTTCGGCCTGATTACCGGCTCTTACTCTAAAAACACGTCGGGCGGCGTCCTGCGGAAGAATATCAGCTCGATTACAAACGAGATCAACCTTGACACCGGGCAGTTCGATAGTTCATCTACTGGTAAAGTTAAAGGCATTATCTATACCCTGAATCAGCTCAAAACCGTCGGCTTCAATCACAAGTACGACGGCACAGATCCCCCTTGTAAATGCGGCTGGTACTCCGGCAGACTTAAAGACGGCTCGTGCAGCATGTGGGGCAACCCCGTCGGTGAGATGATGTATGAGGGGCTGCGCTACTTTGCCGGCAAGAAAACCGCCACCGCAGCTTATGATTACGGCAGCGGGACATCGGTTGACAAGAACGTACTGGCATTGCCGCGGGCAACCTGGAACGACCCGTATGACCCTACTAGCGGCTTCGACTACTGTGCCAAACCTTTCATGCTCGTGATCAGCGACATCAACATTACTTACGACTCCGATCAGCTCCCGGGCAGTTATTTCGGATCCTTTTCCGGGGACACCCCCGGACTTAACGTTGAAAGTGAAGCCGATACTATCTCCGCTGCTGAACATATCAACGGGAAAGACTATTATATCGGCCAGTCGGGAACCAACAGTGACTTTCTCCCGACCCCGAAGCTGGTCAGCAGTCTCGGTAATATCCGGGGCCTGTCTCCGGAGGAAACCACCAAGGAGGGCAGCTACTATGCCGCCTCAATCGCCTATTACGGCCGGGTTCATGATGTCAACGCAACAGCCAGCGGCGATCAGAACATCATTACCTATAGCGTGGGCATGGCTTCACCCCTGCCGCAGATTAAAATCCCGGTAGGCGATAAATTCGTCACATTAGTTCCTTTTGCCAAGACGGTCAGCGATTCGAAAGAACCGACCTGTGGCATCGTCGATTTTTATGCTGAAAAGATAACTCCAACCTCGGGAACTTTCCGGATCAATTTTGACGACCACGAACTAGGTGGCGACTACGACATGGACGCAGTCGTCAAATATAAGTACGAAGTAAACGGCTCCGACGTAACTATCACACTGGACTCAACCTACTCTAATACCGGCAACATGCAACATATGGGTTACATCATCTCGGGAACTAATCATGATGGCATCTACCTTGACGTCAGATTTCATGACAATAGTCATAAAACAGGAGCTGATGATCCAGATTATCACTTGGACACACCGCCAGGCTCACCACCGGGGTCATGGCCTGTTCCTGATTGGAAAGACGGCACACCACTACCGATATACTCGCGGCGGACTTTTACTGTAGGAACCTCATCCGGAGCTGATTTTTTGCATACTCCACTCTGGTACGCCGCCAAATGGGGGGCGTTCGAAGAGGACGAAAACGGTAACAATAAGCCGGATCGAAGATCTGAATGGGATGCCGATCGCAACGGCGTACCCGACACCTATTTCTACGTTACCAATCCGACAAAACTGGAGGAACAGCTTAATAAGTCGTTTGCCGACATCCTGCGCCGGACGGCATCCGGGACCGCGGCCTCAGTAATCTCGAGTTCCCGCTCCGGTGAAGGGGCCGTCTACCAGGCGATCTTTTACCCGGAATTCAAGGGGGATTCGGGCAATACCGTCAACTGGGTCGGAGATGTCAACTGTTTTTTCATTGACACTCACGGCAATATTCGCGAGGACAACAACCACAACCGCACCCTTGAGCTCGATAAAGACCGGATCATCAGGTTCGAAGACCGCACTGTTCTCAGGTACAAAGACAGTAATGCCAACGGCATCCTTGATGACAATGAAATGCTGCACCCGGTTAAAATTGACTTCACCGAAGTAAAACCCCTCTGGACCGCCGGCAAATGGCTGAATACCATGGCAAACAGCGACGAGTACATTTTGAGACAAAGAAACTACACCGGCCGGGGACAGAGACGTTTCCTATTTACCTTCCTGGATAAGGACGGCGATATGATCCCCGACAATCAAACAATTAATAATTCAGGAGAGTTACGGAGATTTCTGCCCGGATATAGCAGTATCTATCCATACATCCATGTTATCCCGAAACCGTTTAAAGCGGTTCCTCCACCGGCTTATCTCAGCAGTAGCGGTATTATAAATAACGTGGGCACGGTAACAAATGCTGCCGCTTATCAAATATTTGCCGACCTGCAGGCAAATCGGGTAATAAAGTTTATCCGCGGCCAGGACCAGGGAGAATTGACCTCATCAGGTTTGACGATTCCGGCAATGCGCAGCCGCCAGGTCAATTATCTCACCAAAACAAACGACCAAACCATTGATACCTGGCGCCTTGGAGATATCGTTTCATCGACGCCAACGATTGTCGGCCGGCCGGCTGAACATTATGATCTACTCTACGCGGATGAAAGTTATACCGCTTTCAGGCAGCTATACCGCAACCGGCGGCAGATGGTCTATGTCGGTGGCAACGACGGCATCCTGCATGCTTTTAATGGCGGATTTTTTGACTCTGTAAACAGTAAATTCTGGCTGGGCTACAACTCAGGTACCGACACGTTTAATGATACCGGTCTGCCTCTGGGAGCCGAAATGTGGGGTTACGTCCCCTGGAACCTGCTGCCTCATCTAAGCTGGTTGACTGAAGAAAGCTACAATACCGATTATCATGTTGCCTATGTTGATCTTAAGCCGAGGATTTTTGATGGCAAAGTTTTCACCGATGACCCAATCCACCCCAATGGTTGGGGTACCATTATGGTCATCGGCATGCGTTTCGGCGGCGGCCAAATCTATGCCGATACCAACCGGGACAATAGGTATACTGACAGCAGCGGCACTGTTGATGAGCCTAGTTTCACTTCAGCTTATATTATCATGGATATAACCAACCCGGAAGCTGCGCCCAAACTTTTGGCGGAGTTGACCCTGCCTGATCTTGGATTCACGACCTGTTATCCAACGGTCGTGCCGATGAAGGATAGAGACAGCAGCCAGGATAATAATGACTGGTACCTGGTTTTCGGTTCCGGCCCGGCCCCGGCGGTGAGCAACACTATTGGCGACACCCTGGCAGAAGCGACCAGTACCCAAAAGGGAAAATTATTTATTCTTGATCTTAAATCACTGGTTCAGAACAAAATCATCAAGATGATTGACAACACCGGAACCATAGCAGCCGGGATCCAGACTTTCGCTGAACTTGATGATAACTCATTTATCTCCGACCCGGTCACGGTTGATTACGACCTTGATTACAAGGCGGATGCTGTCTATTTCGGCACCGTCGCCGGCGACTTTACGAATGGCTGGAGCGGCAAACTGCGGCGTATTGTTATTGATGACGACGACACCACTTCCAACTGGACAGGTGATTCTGTTTTAATGAACCTCAGTAGCGTTCACAATGGGCAACCTATTGTTGGTGCTCCAACTATTGCCGTAGATGATGATATGAATCGCTGGGTATATTTCGGCACCGGGCGCTTCTTTAACCGCCTCGACATCACCAATGCTGCCACCGCCTTTGACCAGCAGTCTTTTTATGGGGTTAAGGAAGATCGCACCTATAATTCCACGACTAATGAATACGAATTGAACTGGAGCACGGTAGACCCGGGTGACCTGCTGGATGTTTCCGGAAAAGTAGTTTTTGAAAATAATGCAACTAGTTTTAATAACCTGGTTTCGGACGTTAAAGGTAAAAAAGGCTGGCAACTGGATTTTGCTACCGTCACTGAACGCAACCTGGGCCAGGCGGCACTGCTCGGTGACATCATCTCATTTACTACCTATAAACCGTCAGAAGATGATTGCAAAATTGAGGGTTCAAGCTATCTATACGCCCTCTACTACAGAACCGGCAGTGCCTATATGGAGCCTATATTCGGAACAGATTCAAACAATGAAATCAAAAAGGTTGTAGATCTCGGAGTAGGTTTAACCTTAACCCCTAATATACATACTGGCAAAGATGCCGGGTCTAAAGTTTTCGTTCAAACCAGTACCGGGGCAATAATTGGTATTAAGGAAGCTAATCCTGGAACCACTAAAAGTGGAGGAGTATACTGGTTGGAAAGGATGGAAGAATAAAAATATCAATAACTTACTCAGTCTAATTCTACAACCACAATTTTTGCAGATTGACTGAATAGCACTTTTAGAGCTCTATGACTCCATCTACTTCAAAACTGCTGTTTAAACGCTTCTAAAGTTTACAGTTCATGAACCCTAAGATATTTTTCACAATTTTCACTACCGTCTTCCTTGCCGAGTTGGGTGACAAAACTCAACTTGCAACCATGCTCTTTGCGACTGACAAAGCAAACAGCAAACTCACCATCTTCATGGCGGCCTCCCTGGCCCTGATCGCGGCCTCCGCGATCGGGGTTTTGGCCGGGCATCTGCTCTCCCAGTTTATCAGTGAAAAGGCTTTGAATATTGCCGCCGGAGTTGGTTTTATACTGATCGGCGGCTTTTTACTTTTTAAATCCTTGGCGTAAACAGGTAGGAGAAATAATGCTGCCCCTAAATAAGCTCTCATCAATCCGCACATTTTTATTTTGTCTGGTGATACTATTTTTGGGTTATGGCGATTCAGGAATGTGTCAAACCTGGAATGCCGGGGAAATAGCCCTCCTGCCGGACTCTTCTTTTGCTCTGGTCGAGATCGCAAAAGGTAAAAAGATAAGACATTGCCCGCACCATAATGTCAGTGGTAATTTAGACGAAGAGCAGTTGATCTCTGTCCTGGGGACTTTTGACAATGAAATATGGGTTAAGCAGGCCAATAGAGATATAGCGGAAAAACATTTAACCCAACATTATGACAAATTCATGACCAGGGTCATGAAAAAAGGGCTGCAGCGGCCAATCAATATCAACCGGGCTGGATTAAGTGAGCTTGTGATGCTGCCGCGAGTCGGGCCGGTACTTGCCGTCAGGATTGTTAAATACCGGGAAAACATATCTTCTTTCACGACAATCGAACAAATCAAAAAAGTTGAAGGAATCGGCACAGCAACGTTTAATGCGATAAAATTTTACATCACAGTCAAATGACCTTCTGAAAATGAAACAAAACCATCCAGAAAATAAAATAGTCCTGTTTGAAAAATTGAAACACAGAGGGATATTCTGGAGCTACGCCAAGAGTATCACTTTTTCAGACTTAAGCGACGTAGTCTTATGTGAATATACTTTAAAATACGGTGACTTTGACGACCTGAAAACCCTTTTTCTTATTTATGGAGAGAGTCTTATTAAAAAAGTTTGGGAAGAAAAATTGGTTAGTGATGTAAGATTCAAAAAATTAAACCTTTTTCTGGCCCGGGTATTTTTTGGAATGGATATAGAAAGTAAATATTTCACAGGAAACAAGAATGCTCGATTTGAGAAATTCAGACTACTTGCTTCCTGAGACTCGTAAGTTACTTGCAGAGTTGATAGCAAGTGCAACTTTTTTAGAAAAGTACGTTCTGGTGGGAGGCACGGCCCTCTCTCTACATTTATGCCATCGAAAAAGTGAAGACCTCGATTTCTTCACTTATAGCGACAATTTTGACAAGAAGGAGATCTTTGATTACATCAACAGTAATCAATTTGCAATGGTTGAAATATTAAACCAAACCAACGAACAGATCGACCTGCTGATTAACGGTATTAAAGTAACCTTTTTCAATGCAAAATGGGCTTTTCTTACACCTGTCGAGATCAAAAGATTCAATTTGGCTTCTCGCGAAGCAATCGCCGGAATGAAAGTTAACACACTATTTTTAAGAGCGAAATTTCGTGACTATTATGATCTCTATATTTTAGTAAAGCAAGGCATGACGCTCCAGGAGATTTTCCAAAGTGCAAAAAATGTGATTACTGGAGTTTCTTTTAAAATGATGGCAATCGCTTTGGTTTACATAGATGATATTGAAGATGAAAACATAGCCCACCTGGAACCTGAATCAAAAATCAGCCTCAAAGAAATAAGAACCTTTTTTGAACAGCAATTGAACAAATCAAAAAGGTTGAAGGAATCGGCACAGCAACGTTTAATGCAATAAAATTTTACATCACCATCAAATGACCTTCTGAAAGTGTAAAGGGAAAAAATTTTAACAGCTCATCAATTATTGGAACATAATGACGTTCCATACCATGCAGTACAAAAGGTTGTGTTTGAAATTGCAAGGTTAATCTCGAGATTGAAGAGAAAATGATCAAACTCGATTACTCTTACAGAATTAAAAACGAATTATTGCGGAGTTATTCAAGCAAACATTACTAAAAGTGGGTTACCCTAAAATCTCATCCACTGCGTACTGGGCCGCGAGCAGGCCGAAGACGCCGGGCATAAAGATGGCACTGGGCTGGATGCGGCGGCGGCGGCCGCGTTGGAAAAACTCTTCTCGTTCACTATCGGCAAACGATTCGGGGTCTGAAGACTCTACCGCAATCGGCTCCGGTGAATAGACCACTTTAACTTCACCCTTTTTAACCCCCTCCCGCCGCAGCTGCTTGCGCATCACCTTGGCCAGCGGACAACCGGTGGTATCCATAAGATCCCCGATCTCAACCAGATGCGGCCGGCTCCGGCCCGCGGCCCCCATGGCTGAAATAAAA
>Ga0256913_10001944_pt1 | contig 10539 bp, 6 predicted proteins | sample Axial_MatmetaG_FD_185970 | JGI IMG/M metagenome (GOLD analysis project Ga0256913, IMG submission 185970) | Deep-sea worm associated microbial mat communities from Axial Seamount, Juan de Fuca Ridge, Pacific Ocean - Axial_Mat | ecosystem: Environmental > Aquatic > Marine > Oceanic > Microbial...
AAAAGCCTTGGTATTTATACTAAACACTTTTTGCTTAAGCGTTTCTTGTTTACTATGATCAAATACTAATTTAAGGCTCTTAATATGTTTCTGAATAATTAAATCAAAAGAAGAAACAGCAGCTTTCTCACTTGCTATTATACTCATTAGATATTTGTCATCATTCTCTCTCTGATAGTCTCTAATTTGAGAATAAACCTTTCTATTAACCCTTTCTAGTGCTTTATATTTAGGATAAACAATACTTTCTGAATCACTTCTAATTTCAATTTTTATTTTACTATCTGTCAGCTTTTTAGAGCTAGTTTTACTTTTAGTTTTTAAGCCAACACTTAAATCTAAGAAATTAGTAGATGATCTAACCAAAACCACTGTACCAACATTCTGACACAAATCATTGGTTCGTTTAACAAAATCAAGTTCTTGACCATCGCTTATTTCTGGAAGTCCTATAAAAACCAATGAAGAATTTATTGATTCTACTTTAATAATCTCATAAAAGCTTCGTGCTTCAATCTGATTATTAATTACTCTTACTTCTCCATCTACTCTTAAATTATGAAGAATAGAACTAGCTTGTCGATGCAGTTCCTCATAATCATCATTAATTGGATTTACTATCAAAATTCTGAGCTTAGCTTTTGACCAATCTTCAGATTCACGTAGAAACTTAACCAATTGTAGTGCTAGATTTCCATTTTGTCCTTGACCACGCCACCAAACATCAATTTGAGATTTATCACCAAATCCAACCCTCTTATCGTAATCCATCATTACTACATTAAGGTCTAAGCGAAAGATATTGCGTAGCATTTTACCAAAACGTTCAGGATTGTCTGTATTCTTACCCCAACCAAGGAATACAGTATTTGGTTCTACACCAGCAAAACCATAAGTTGACGAAATTTGTTCTATCCCATCATAAATATCCTTGACATTATGCTGTCTTAAAAATATTCCATTAGCATTATCCTCAGAGCTAATTAATTGTTCTTCCTTAGTAAATCTAAATATATCATCCTGACTTACTTTAAGATAAAAACAAGATAAAAACCCATACTTACCAACAAAATGCTTACTAAGTTCCAACAAATAAGGTCTATCTTTAGTTTCTCCACTAAACAATAATATATTGGGTTTCCAGTTTCTTTTTTCCAATGAGGTTTCTGACACTTTTGTGATAGACGTTCTAATGATTGACGACCAAACACTACCCCATACATCACCAAAATCGGATTTAAGTTCTTTACGTTTAAGGATAAAATATATAATCCACATTACTAAGAAAGCTGCAAACATAGCTCCTGGATTAAGTTGCATCATCACTCCAAAACTAGCGATAAACCCAATAATACCAATCCATTTGTTAATACTAAAACTTGGTCTAAAATCGGAGCTTGCCCAACTCTCAAGAGCAAAAGCTAGGTTAATAAAGCCATAAGCTGCAATATAAAACATGGAAACAACTTCAGCTATAGCATCAAGCTCTCCAATAAGCACTCCTACTTCTGCAATTGCAAATGTAAATATTAGGGCATTTCTAGGTTCATTTGATTCTCCAAAACCTTTCCCAAGAAACGAAGGTCCAATTTTGTCATTTGAAATTGCCTGCACTATTCTTGGGGCTCCAAGTATTCCACCCAAAGCAGAAGACAATGTAGCTCCCCAAATACCTGCAATTACCAGTGGTGAATAAATTGCTATCTGCTGAAGAAAGTTTGCATCATTCAAAAGCAAATCTCTATCAACAAAATAAGCAATCATTACAGCCAAAAATAGATACACAACTAAACCTGTTGCAATGGCCCACATTGTTCCCTTAGGTATTGAGCTTTTTGGATCTTTTAAGTCACCTGACATTGCTACGCCTGCTGTAAAACCGGTTACCGCAGGAAAGAATATTGCAAATATTGTAATTATGGGAACATGATTTTCGGCAGCAGACATTACCACTGTTGGCATATTTTCTGTGTCAATAAATACCATTCCAAGCACAATAGACACTAATGAAAGTGCAATTGCTCCCAAAACAAAGAATTGTGTTTTTATGGCTAGAGACGTACTAATAAAAGCAATAACAACTAGTAATACAAGAACTATTGTTCCAATAATTCTATATGAATCTACACTTTGATCCATGTTCAAAAATTCTCGAATTACATCAATACTTAGGAAGTTTTCTGCAAAACCAATTAAATATAATGCAATACTTAAAGCAGTACCTACAAATAAAGTAATTCCTATGGCTCCACCCATTGGCAAACCTAGACTTCTAGATAGAATATAATATATGCCTCCTGTTTTTATTTTCTTATCAGTAGCAATACTTGAGATACTTAAGCCTGTAGAAATAGATATTATATGAGCAACAAGAATAATAATTACTGCACCTATTAGCCCAGCCTCGCCAACTACCCAGCCCAAACGCATATACATAATTACCCCAAGAATTGTTAGAACAGACGGAGTATAAACTCCTGCAAATGTTCCAAACTTTTTAATACCTGCCATAAACTATTTTTTGATTATCAAAGATAAACAAATAACTAAAAGAGTTTCTACGTAAATTTTATTTTTTAGTTATAGTAAAAAAATATTTATAATCTAATAAATTAACCCATTTATCAAAAAAGCAAGATAAATGCAAACGCACTAAATATATTAAGAGAAACAAATAGTGCAAAGAGTAAAGAATTCAATTATTAATTAACACTTATCAACCCATAATTCTAAACAAATCTCTATACTAATGTAAAATAATGATATTTAATACCATAGATTATTAAATAATTCAACTGTTATTGAGTTAACTTTAGTTATTTATTAGTATCTTTGCATTATATATAATAATAATATATCAAATTTAGATAAAGAATCATATTATGAAAAGACTAATTACATTAGCATTTGTCAGTATGTTCTTATTCATTGGAATAAGTTTACAAGCACAGGATAAAATAATTAAGAAAAATAAAGAAGTAATAGAGTGTAAAATTACTAAAGTAGGAGTAAAAATCATTGAATATACACAACCTCAATTTAGCAGTGACGTATCATTTTCAATCCCTGTTGACAGAGTTGAACGAATAGAGTTTGAATCAGGAAACATTATTAATCTAGCTGAACAATACAGTGGCACAAGATCATATAATGACAGCAAGAAAAATATGTTTAAGGTAGATTTAATTGCTCCGTTTACTGGTAATTTTACTTTTGCATACGAAAGAAGTATTAAAACAAATAGAAGCATAGAAGCTTCATTAGGAATTATTGGTATGGGATTTAATACCGGTGATTATAATCCTACAGGTGCTTTTCTAAGAGTTGGGCATAAATTTATCATTAGAAGAGAGGCATACGATAATGCTTACCATTATACTAATATTCTAAATGGATTCTTTATCAGACCTGACATTAACCTATCTTATTTTTCTGCAACAACTTACCATTATTCATATAACCCTGTTACAGGACAAGATTTATCTACTTACGTAAGAGGTGATTATTTCTCAGCTGCCGTAGTACTAAACATTGGAAAACAATATGTCTTTGATGATGCTGTAGCTATTTCTTGGTGGTTTGGATTTGGATATGGATTTTCTAATTCAGATAATTCTATGAGCTATTTTTATAGCCATTCATTAGCAGGAGACAACAGCTTTCCTTTAGCAGTTTCTGCAGGGCTAACATTTGGCTTCTTGTATTAGGCTTATAAACAGAATATAATAATCTAGTATTCTTTTAATAAATTATTATAATTCAACTTATAAAACATTAAAAGTGTTTATTATTGTAATAGCGAATTCCAACTTCATAAATGAAGTATAGGATTCGCTATTATTCTAAGTTCTAATATATCCCCATTCCTCACAATCCATTAGAATTACTAAGAACTACAAAATAGTTTTACTGAAGATGTATGAATTACCTTTTTATATACATTACTACATCTCTGTTTTAAACTCCTTTACTGCACCATAAGATGTTCCCACTTTATTTGTGGCATAAGCTCTTACATAGTAAGTAGTATTTGGCAATAAACCAGACATAGTACTTGTGTATGAACCTATTGAAGTTCCATCAGATGTCATACTATTATTAGTAGTTGGCATAGAATTCCCTTTATCATAACAAATACCCCTTGCAGAAATTTCTGCACCTCCATCAGATGTAACATCTCCACCTCCAATAGCTGAGTTCGAAGTTACACTAGTTATATCAGCAGTTGTAACAGTTGGCAATACAGCCTCTTTTTCACAGCTTGTTACCATTGTAAACCCAACTACCATTAGAATTACCCAAGAAAATTTAATTAATTTTTTCATCTCATTATTAATTTAATTCACACTAATATTTAACTTTACTAAAATTATTCAACACTAGCTGCAAATATAATAACAATATTCTATAATTACGCTCCTTTTCTTCACAATAATCTATTAATTAAATATTTTATACCATTTATTGTGAAATAAATCATAGTAATTCATTTTTATATAATATTTAACAAAAAAGAGCTTAGTACGTGTCATTCTTTTAATTAATCAAAAATAAAATTGCTTTGCTCCAAATAAAAGACGCAGATTAATATGATTAATTATGTTTACAAATTCTTCCAAAGAAAAAATTATATCATATAAAATCATAACAATTATACTGAGCCGTGATAGAAAATTGTATTTAGTAAGTAGCATATTCTGTGCCTAGTCGATGCGTAATTTCTTTGCATAACCGTAAAATTATAAAGAAGAATAGGGGCAAAAGATGCGTTTAATATTACAAATTCCTATGTCGGCTTAGTATAACGTCTAAATTATTATAACGTAGCTATTTACTATAATTATTGTTTTTTTGTCATGTACTTAGCAAAAAGAGTATTAAAAGAACAAAGGCTCTGAATATTTCAGAGCCTTTATTCTTTTTTAATAATTGTATTCTTTATCGAAGATCTACAACCTCAGAGTCTGGATATTTAGCAGGATCAATCATAAAATAACCTTCTGGTAACTCTAAATTAGTAGAGAATTTCTCTACTGTAAAATAATATTCAACACCATCTTTCTCGTAAATAATTGCCTCTTGAATATATGAATTTTCCTTCGCTATTTTTAATCTCACTTTATAATAAGACTTCGCTGTTTTGGGAGTCATATCGACAATATAGAAAGACTTACCATTCTTTTTTTCAGTTTTAATATATTTAGGAGTATAATCATTATTTACAGATGTAATTATCTTAAGAAAGCTAAAAGCATTAGCAGATTCAGAAGCACTAGTGATTTGAATTTCTTCTGCATCAGGATCGTTTGACCATTGTGTTGTTCCATCAGAAACTACATTTCTACCCATAATATGAAGATTATAGCTATCACCTTTCATTACAATACTACCTTTAATATCATTATCAATATCGTGGGCTTTATCTACCATTCTGTACGAGAAATCAAATTTCAGATTATCGTAAGATTGTGCTTTAGTAGAAACTTCCTTAAGTATTTTATTTACATCAAGGTTTTTATTCTGAGCTTTAAGTTGTGTAGCAAAAATTAGTGTAAAAATTGCAACTGTTAATAGTAGTTTATTCATATCAATTAGTTTAAACACCCCCCATAAGGGAAGATATTATTTATATAAAATATGGAAGCAAAAATAAATAAAATTAATAATTATTTATTGACCACCGCGCATGTCTTCCAAATACTGTTCCAAAGATACGATATCTTTAATAAGTACTTCTCTTGCCTTACTTCCTCCAAATGGACCAACTATACCGGCAGCCTCTAGTTGGTCAATAATTCTACCTGCTCTATTATAGCCAAGCTTCATTTTACGTTGAATTAATGAAGTACTTCCTTGCTGATGATTAACTATCATTCGGGCTGCATCTTCAAAAAGAGCATCTCTATCTTCAGCAGCAATATCAGCTTTACCACTATCTTCATCACCTGCAAATTCAGGCAAGTTAAATGCAGAAGCATAACCTCTTTGATCACCAATAAAATCAACTATAGCTTCTACCTCCGGCGTATCGACAAATGCACATTGCAAGCGAACAAGACCATCTCCTTTTGAGAATAACATATCACCACGACCAATAAGCTGATCTGCTCCTCCTGCATCAAGAATTGTTCTTGAGTCTATCTTAGAAGTAACTCTAAAAGCAATACGTGCGGGGAAATTCGCCTTTATCATTCCAGTAATTACGTTTACACTAGGTCTTTGTGTCGCAATAATTAAGTGAATACCAATAGCACGAGCCAATTGAGCTAAACGAGCAATTGGACTTTCCACTTCTTTTCCTGCAGTCATAATTAAATCCGCAAACTCATCAACTACCAGAACAATATATGGCATATAACGATGACCATTTTCAGGATTCAGTTTTCTATTTATAAACTTCTCATTATACTCTTTTAGATTTCTTGCTCTAGCTTTCTTCAATAACTCATACCTATCATCCATCTCAATAGTAAGAGAATTTAATGTATTTATTACATCTTTATTATCAGTAATAATAGCTTCTGAACGATCAGGAAGTTTTGCTAGATAGTGCTTTTCTATTTTTGAGAACAATGAGAATTCCACTTTCTTAGGGTCAACCATTACAAACTTAAGCTGTGCAGGATGTTTTTTATAAAGTAGTGAAGTAATAATTGCATTCAAGCCTACAGACTTACCTTGACCTGTAGCACCAGCAACCAGCAAGTGAGGCATTTTGGCTAAATCAAAAACGAAGGTTTCATTGGAAATAGTTTTACCAATTGCAACAGGAAGATCAAATTTGGCATTCTGAAATTTCTCTGAGGCAATAATAGTCCTCATTGAAATAATCTCAGGATTAGCATTTGGAACCTCAATACCGATAGTTCCACGACCAGGAATTGGTGCAATAATACGAATACCGAGAGCAGCTAAACTCATGGCAATATCATCCTCTAGGTTTTTAATTTTTGAGATTCTAACACCAGGTGCTGGGACAATCTCATAAAGAGTAATTGTCGGTCCGATTGTAGCTCTAATTTTATCAATCTTTATGGAATAATTAGCAAGAGTTTCAACAATCTTATCCTTATTCCTTTGTAGCTCTTCTGTATCTATTGATATTTTATTACTAGAACTATGCTCTTCCAACAAATCAATGGAAGGATTCTTAAACCCGATTAAATCTTCTTTTGGATCATATAATGTATCAATCCCATGCGATTTCTCTACCTCTTTTGCATCTAATAACTCTTCTTCTTCTGTCTTAACAATACTCAAATCTAATTCTTCATCAGAGTTAGCACTCTCATCTTTAGGGCTCTCATCTTCTGTACTTAATCTAATACTACCATCTTCTACTACCTCTTCATCTACTGTCTCTGATATTTCAAAATCTAAGTCAATTTCATTCTCAGTTTTAGACTTCTTATCATTTTTCTCATCTTTAGTTTCAACTTTTAAATCAAAATCTACAGAACCTAATTCCTCATTATCGTCTTCAGTATCGTTATGCAATTTTGCTAATTCATCAATATTTAATCCATCAACTACAACATTATCAAGATTAAAATCTTCTTCTTTCTCTATTGATTTTTTCGAGAATAATGTAAATATCTTAGCAATATTAAAAGAGAAAATAATAAAACTTGCCATTGAAAATAATATCAAAAGAATAACACCTGGTTTACCTATTAGACCTTCGAGGTAATTACTGGTTTCAAAGCCAAATATACCTCCAAAAATTGAAGATTTTGGACCTTGAAAAAAGAAACCAAGTGTTACAGACAACCATAAGATAAGAAACAAACTATGCTTTATAGCTTTACGAATAGATAAAACTCTAACATCCAACATCCATCGAAGCCCAATAAGAGCAATAATATAAAGCAAAAGAAAAGATGATATTCCAAACCAATTCTTGATAAAAACCTGAGAAATAGAAGCCCCAAGTCTTCCTGCAATATTATGAACCTGAATATCTTGATCGAATAATACTCTACTAAAACTAATATGTGAGAATATATCATCCGCATCCCAACTAAACCAGCTAATAAAATAGGAAACAAACGAAATAAATAGGAAAAGTGAAGTTATTATCAGAAAGATTCCAGACACTCTAATAATCCTTTCATCCTTAATTTTCAAACCCAAAGAACGAAGGTTCAAACCAGAGTTTTTCTTAGCTGATTTTCTTTTACTCTTCTTCGGCTTTTGAGCTAAATCATCTTCATAACTCAATGCATTCTTAACTGATTTCTTATTTGCTTTTCCCATCTATAATAATAATTTCTATTATCCTCTTAAATAATCCATTAAGTCATCCTGATCTGTAAACTCTTTAAAGTCTGATGGCATAAGAAAATCTAAATCTTTTACTTTTCCTTTTTTCACTTCAGTAGCTAAATACTTAACCGCAAAACCTGGAGACACTTGGTAAGACTCTAACAACATACCTGGAATTCCCTTAAAATATCCATCATTATTATCCTCTACACTACCTAATTCTTCAGAATAAAAAACAGAATACATACGTTCTTCATCTTCAACTCCCTCTTTTGGAGTAAAAGTCACAATTGCTTTCTTGCAAGTATAGCCAGCAATTATTTTAGTATCTGCAGAATAATCAATCTCAGTTGTGTATTGCAAAGAAGAATCATTATTCATATCGCTATATTTCATAACCAATGCTGCTTTTTTCATTCCAGCTTCTATTAAAACTGTATATTTATCTGCTGTAGGATTGATAATTGTCGTTTGGCTAGCAGGACCCATAACCTCAGTAAACTTGCTCATTCCATCGTACATCTTAACAGAAATAGTTGTGGGAAGTTTAGCTTTTTGAATATCACTCATCGCATCACCTTCATAACTTAATGAATAAGTAATAGTTCCACGAAATTGCTTAGATTTCTTTTTCTTTTTAGGGCTTGACGATGTCAAAACCATTACTGCTAAAATCGCAATAAATCCTATTCCAAATATTTTTCTCATTATTAAAAGTTTAGTTATATAATTAATTTCTGTAAAAATAATTAATGTTCATCTAAATACATAGCATTTAAAACATACTTTTAACCATATAAATGTTGAAAAACAACAATAAATTCAAGTGTTAATTATTTGTTAATAAATATAATAATGAATCACTGTACACCTTAAATACCAAGTATTTAATATTACTTGGTTAAACTTTTGGTCTAATCCATAAAATTATTCATTAAACAAAAAGTATTGATTCAATTCGAAAAAGCTAAATCAATAGTTCCATAAATAAATGCTTTGAAAATAGCATAAAAATAAAGACTATTTTTGCAACTCAAAATTATAAGAATACTAGCAATGGAAAGAACAAAAATAGTACTTAAATCAGGTAAAGATGAGGCTGTAAAAAGACAACATCCTTGGGTGTTTTCTGGAGCAATAAAAAAGACTTACGGTCCGACTAACGAAGGTGACATAGTTGATGTTTACAATAATAAAGATATGTTTCTTGGCTGTGGTCATTGGCAAAATGGATCCATTGCTGTACGTATTTTTAGTTTTGAACAAATTGAGCCTAATTACGAATTTTGGAAAGAGAAATTACAAACAGCATACAATATTCGTTCAGCTATTGGGCTCACAAATAACGAAAGTACTAATGTTTATAGGTTGGTTTTTGCAGAAGGCGACAGCTTACCCGGTTTAGTAATGGACTATTATAATGGTGCTATTGTTTTTCAAGCTCACTCCATTGGTATGTATCTTCTTCGTCACGAATTCACTAAAGCTCTAAAAGAAATATATGGAGATAAACTTCATACTGTTTATTCTAAGAGTAAAGAAAGCTTACCTAAATCATCAGATTTTGACTTTGAGAATGAGTTTCTACTAGGTGATAAAGAATCCGAGATTGTTTTAGAGAATAACAATAAGTTTAAAGTAAACTGGATTAGTGGACAAAAAACAGGCTTCTTCATCGACCAAAGATTTAATAGAGAGCTTGTTGGAAATTACTCTAAGGGCAGAAAAGTATTGAATACATTCTGTTATACTGGAGGATTCTCTGTTTATTCGTTACAGCAAGAAGCTAGCTTAGTTCACTCTGTTGATAGCTCTGCAAAAGCAATAGATTTAACTGAGGAGAATGTAGAACTTAATGGTTTCAAAGACTCAAATCATAAATCTTTCGCAATAGACACTATGAGTTACTTGCAAGAAATGGAAGAAGAATATGACCTAATTATTCTTGACCCTCCTGCTTATGCAAAACATAGAGATGTAAGACATAAGGCTGTTCAAGGTTATAAAAGACTGAATGCTACGGCGTTTAAGAAAATAGCTAAAGGTGGAATTCTTTTCACTTTCTCTTGCTCGCAAGTGGTTGACCGTAGGTTATTTGAATCTACAGTAATGTCAGCAGCGATACAAAGTGGCAGAAGAGTTAAAATACTTCATCACCTATCTCAACCTGCTGATCATCTTGTAAGTATTTACCATCCTGAAGGAGAATATTTGAAGGGCTTGGTGGTTTATGTGGAGTAAGGGGGAGTTGGGAGTTATGAGTTATGAGTTATG
>Ga0256913_10001945_pt1 | contig 10538 bp, 6 predicted proteins | sample Axial_MatmetaG_FD_185970 | JGI IMG/M metagenome (GOLD analysis project Ga0256913, IMG submission 185970) | Deep-sea worm associated microbial mat communities from Axial Seamount, Juan de Fuca Ridge, Pacific Ocean - Axial_Mat | ecosystem: Environmental > Aquatic > Marine > Oceanic > Microbial...
TACCGAAACCGGATACCGCGTGCTTGGCAAGCCCATCCCAAAAACCATCGAAGAGATTGAAGCTACCATGGCGGAGGAGTAGGTTTGTTTATTCCAACGTTATAGGGCATTTAAGAAAAGACACGAACATTGAGAAAAACAATTAAAATAGGAGAAAAAGAATTTGCAACAAAGAAAGAAGCATTGAATCATTACAAAGTGATTTTAAATTCTTACGACTTTGGCGAGACTTTAAAACCGAATGATTTTTATGACATTATGGACTTGCTTGAAACTCACCCAAGAGTAATAGAAAAGATTGGTGTCGGAATTGAAAAAGTAAAAATTGCAAAACTGAAATATGACACAAAATCATTTGAATTAGTGAGAGTTGACGGTTCGACAGAATATTTTTCATATACAAAAAGAATTAATTCACCGAAAACAGATTTTTCAAAATTTAGAGAAGCATGTAGACAAGCAATCCAAGAGGATTTAAGAAATGTAAAACTTTCCTATTTTGATAAGTATTCTAAAAAAGGAAAAGTAAAATGCCAAGAAACAGGAGAGCTTTTAAAATACGAAGAATTAAATGTTGACCACCGACAACCAAATACTTTTTCTGTGATAGTTGACAGGTTTATTGAATTAAAAAATATCGACATAAAAAGTGTTGAGTATTTAACAATAAATGGTGGACCAAATGAGCTTGCAGACGAAAAAATAAAAGAAGATTTCAGACAATACCATAAAGACAAAGCCAATTTGCGGATTGTAAAAAAAACTTTGAATTTAGGACGTTCTTTTCAAGCGAGAGTAAACCGACAAAAGAAAGATTTAACCATTTAAATATTAGCTTTATGAGTAATTTAGAAAAAAAATTTGGAAATAAGACTTAATGCACTCTTTAATAACGAAATAAAGAAATCTCTTTGGAATAAAGCAGATATAATTTATAGAGGAATAATACCCAAAAAGAAAGGGAATGCACTTGAGAATCTTCAAGAAAAATTAAAAGCAATGCAAAAAACGCTTGAAGAACTAACTAATGGATTAATTGATTTAGGAAATAATACTTTGAGTAATTTTGAAAAAGAGATTAACAATGCTCCTAATCCAGAAAAAGAAAATGCAGTTGACAAATTAAAAGAGTTGATAACAGCAGAAATCCAGGAGATTGTAAAACAAATGACGACTGAAAAATTTAGACAATGAAAAACGCCCTATAACACTGTATATAGCAAATAGGGCGTTCGGTGGTTTACGAAAGTGCAGAGCTATTTACAAACACCGCCAAATCGTTGATTTGGCTTTTAAGAATGAATAAATTAAAAACAAAATACAACGCTTTGGCTCAGTGCAAACTTGAAAGTTTATCGCTTTCTACTGCCCTACTTGCCATATACTAACCGTAATACAAATCTTGCCACAGCCAAGTTCAATTTAGAGGATTGCTCAGGAAAATAAAAAAGATATTCTTTGGACAATTTTTAATATTAGAATTATTATTGAATCAAACAGACAAAAACTTAGTTTTGCCTGTTCCTAAATAATACCTCCATATAGAAATTTTTATTTATTTTGTAATAATTTTATATTATTCAGTATTTAAATGAAAATCAACCTAAACCCAACATTTAATTTATTCCAAATGATGAAAACGCTTACTACTGTTTTATTTGTTTTATTTATTTATCAGGGGGTTTTAAGCCAGTCTGAAACAAAATATGGCTCACCTAACGACTCTACCCTTCCGCAGTGGATACGCGAAATGTATAAACCCACTCCTGATTACGGGAAGGTAATGGATTTATACCATGAGTATTACAAAAACCATAAATTAATAAAAAACACACACACCCAATACTACAAAAGATTGATTCATGATTTAATTCAGGATCCTTATGGTGATAAATTTGGTTTTACGACCCATGAAGAAGCCAATAAACGAAGAGAACAATACCTAATGCAAACCGCCTCATCAAATCAGCGAGGAAACCGAAGCACATGGAGTTGTGTCGGCCCGTTTGATTTTGACAAAGAATCGGTAAGCAGGAATTACGCATCGGGGGCGGCTCATATGTTCACGGTTGAACAATCTATATCTAACCCTGATGTTATTTATGCCGGTGGTGCAACCTCCGGTTTTTGGAAAAGCATCGATAAAGGGCTTCACTGGACACTGCTCTCCGGCAACATGATTACTAACCGGGTTTACTCAATTGAGATTGATCCCACTGACGAAAACACAGCCTACTTTGGGTCAGGTAATAATTTATATAAAACCACTGATGGGGGTACAACCATCTCGCAAATTGGCGATGCAGCTTTCAGAGGTTATAATCACAGTGAGTTCCGTGAGATTATGACTGATCCTACCAATCATTTAAAGGTTTGGTCCTTAACTGATGCAGGGCTCTTTTTAACCACTGATGGGGGAAATAACTGGTCACAGGTAATGGCAGGTAAATTCCAGGAAATGGAATACCATCCAACAAAAGATACCATTATTTATTGTGTAAAACAGATTGACGACTCAACCGAATTTTATAAATCAACTGACGGAGGAACAACATGGGCAAAGAAATCCAATGGATGGCCCTCTCCATCTCTTGAAGGACAACCCGCAGAAAACAAAAGGGTTGAGTTAGCTGTATCACCTGCTGCCCCTGATACAGTTTATGCCTATGCTACTGGCATAGCCAATGGAGGATCCGGAACTTACGGTTTATATATTAGTACTGATATGGGCGAAAGCTGGAGTTTTAAATGTTGCGGAAGTCAACCGGCAGGCCCTCCTGATGCTGCTACCAACCCAAATCTAATGGGTTGGGCAGATGACGGTAGTGACAATGGCGGACAATACTATTACGATGTTGGCCTTGCCGTTTCCGAAACCAATGCTGACTCGGTGCTGGTTGGAGGCGTTAACCTCTGGTATTCCACTAACGGTGGTGTAAATTTCTCCTGTCCTTCCAAATGGTCGCATTCATACAAGCAAAACTACGTTCATGCCGATATTCACGATATAAAAATATTCGGTAAGGACTGGTGGCTGGCTTGTGACGGAGGTATATTTTATACTAATGACGGAGGAACAACTTGGAACAGACGGATGTTTGGTATTTCAGGAACTGATTTTTGGGGATTTGGAGCAGGATATTCAAACGGCGATGTTATGATTGGAGGAGCTTATCATAACGGATCACTAATGAAAGATGGAGATGTTTATCAAAATGGATGGGTATCAATTTGGGGTGGTGATAATACCCGAGGTTTTGTTAACCCATATAACGACAGAATCGTTTATCATGACTATGGAAAATTAAAACTATCTGGTGACCGGATGGTTAACTATCAAAGCCTTACTTATAACATCAACCCTAATACAGAAAGCAACTTGGAGTTTGATAACAATTATAGCAAAATAATTCTTTCCGGTGTCGGTACAAAGCTGGTTAAATCTATTGATGGTGGCGAATCATTCATTGTTATTCATGATTTTGGTACTACAGTTGGCAGAGTTAAAGTAGCTCCTTCCGATTCAAGCATTATTGTAGTTGCTACTGTTGCCAGTTATTACGACAAAAAATTTATCTATAGAACAACCAACGGGGGAACCACTTGGGATGATATTACCCCGTCGGATGCAGTCTTGAATGGAAAGAATAATATCCCTTATGATTTCGAGATTGATGAGAATCATCCTGACACCATTTATCTTGCCCGTGTTCCCCAATATGCCTGGCTCGATTACCTTAAAGACGGGTACAAGGTTTTTAAAACTGCTGATGGCGGCACAACCTGGAACAACATTTCAACCTCAACTCTTGATGGTGAATTTATTACTAACATCGCCTACCAGCATGGGACAGACGGAGGAGTTTATCTTGGTACAAGAAGGGCTGTTTATTATAGAAATAATACCATGCCTGATTGGGTTTTATACAATACAGGGCTGCCGCCTGAAACTTATTCGCAAACCATTAATATGGATTACTACAACAACAGGCTGATAATGGGTAGCAACCACAGTGTTTACGTAAATGATTTTTACGAACCATCAACCGTAGAAGCAGATTTTGTAGCCGATAAAAAAACTGTCTTTTGCTCTAGGGATACCATCTATTTTGTAGATCATTCTACTATTCAAAAAACAGGAACTTCATGGTTGTGGTCTTTTCCAAATGCTTCATTTGTAAGTTCTTTAAGTGACCAAAATCCTAAAGTAGTCTACAATACTCCCGGAACCTATTCAGTCTCTCTTACCGTTACTGATGCTACAAATAATACAGCTTCTTCCACAAAAAACAGCTTTGTTATAATTGGTACCGATTGCGAACCCGATAGTTTGCCAGGCAATGCTCTAGAGGTTTCAGGCAGCAGTAACGACTACGCTGTGGTTCCTCCCATGAACCTTAACTCAAATACGATAACCATTACAGCATGGGTAAAACGCTACGGCGATCAAAATGATTATGCCGGGATTGTTTTTTCGAGAGATGCCAACACTACAGCCGGTATTAATGTAAAAAGTGATAACAATCTGGGATACCACTGGAATGGTGGACACTATAGTTTTAACTCGGGCTTTGTGCTTCCCGATAGTATTTGGGCTCATGTTGCACTGGTAATCGAACCTGACAAAGCAACTATTTATATGAATGGAGAGCCGGCAGTTAACATCACCAACCATAGCCCCGAGGAATTTGATGGTGAGTTAATTATTGGAGGTGATGATATTTGGAACAGAAAGTTTAAAGGACTTATTGATGAAGTCTGTATATACAATGAATCTCTATCTCAGGATCAAATTCGCGATTTAATGTATAAAACAATTGACCCGTCCGAGATTCTAAGTCTTGTTCACTATTATCAATTTAATAGGTCTGCAGGAGATGTAGCTGACAGGGTTTCAGTATTACATGCAAGTATAAAAGGAAATGCCACACGAATACCATCAACCGCTCCAATTCCATTTATGTCACTTAACAACGGTGTTTGGAGTGATACAACAACCTGGAGAGTTGGTCAGGCTCCCCCAATTAAAAACTGGTCGCGCGTTAGTATTGAACACGAGATTACATTAAATAAAAACCAAACGGTTAAAAGCCTTGACATTAAAACTGGTGGAAAACTCACCATTGATGCAGGAAAGCAACTCAATGTTGAAAACTAAATACTATAGAGTTCAGTAATTATCTGACGAATAAAAAAAGCTCACATAAACTGTGAGCTTTTTTTATTTCCGGTAAATCAAAGATTAGCTACCTTTGTAACATCACAATAACCGTTGGCATATGATACCCACCAAACTCGATATTCTTTCGCAATCTTACCTTTTTGAAGACACCCAGTTTACCGACCTGATGCGTCACCGGATTTACCATGTTTTGCTAATCTCCAGTGTTTACGACGCGTTTATTCTGGAAGAAGACGGCCGCATTGACGAGCAAATTTTCAACGAGTACATGTCGCTCAATCTGCGCTACCCGCCCGAATTTATCAAAGCCACTTCCGAAGAGCAGGCCTTTGAAAAACTGGAGGAGGTAAACATCGATTTGGTCATTACCATGCTGAGTGCCGAAGAAAAAGACACCTTCGAGCTATCCAACGAAATCAAAAAAAGATATCCCGATATTCCCATCGTGGTGCTTACTCCTTTTTCGCGCGAAGTAAGCCTCAAAGTTGAGTATTCCGAAAAGTATGCCGCCATCGATTATCTTTTCAGCTGGTTGGGTAATGCCGATATTCTGCTGGCCATCATCAAGCTGATTGAAGATAAAATGAATGTTGAACACGATGTAAACAAGGTAGGTGTACAAGCCATTCTGCTGGTTGAAGACAGTATACGGTTTTACTCCAGTTACCTTCCCATCATTTATAAGATTATCTTTAAGCAGTCGAAAGCCTTTATGGCCGAAGGACTCAACGAACACCAAAAAATGCTGCGCATGCGTGGCCGTCCGAAAATTCTACTGGCAACCAATTACGAAGAAGCGGTAGAATTTTACGACAAATACAAAAACAATTTACTGGGGGTTATTTCAGATATATCTTACAAAAGAAATGGGGTAAAAGATTCGGAAGCCGGAATAAGGCTTGTGAAAAAAATAAAGAAAGACAACAAATACATGCCTCTGCTTTTGCAGTCAAGCGAAAGTGTAAACCGCAAAAAAGCCAAAGAGTTACGAGTTGGATTTATCTATAAACTCTCAAAAAGCCTTACCTACGAACTAAGAGATTTTATTAAAAATTACTTTGCCTTTGGCGACTTTGTTTTTGTTGACCCATCGACCGGTGCCAGTGTAATGAAAGCTAAGAACCTGAAAGATTTAATGGAAAAAATCTATGAAGTTCCGGAGCAATCATTACAATATCATATCGAACGAAACCATATGTCGAAATGGCTGCGGGCACGGGCACTCTTTCCGCTGGCGCATCTGTTTCAGAAATTTTCATCGGATGACTTTCAGAATTGTGGTGAAGTAAAGCAGTTTATTTACGAGGCTATTTCCAATTTCCGGATTGCCAAAGCAAGGGGGGTTATCACACAATTTCAGCGCGAAAGTTTCGACGAGTATTTTATGCTTACCCGTATTGGTGAAAGTTCCATTGGCGGCAAAGCACGCGGACTAGCCTTTCTGGATACACTCATCAAACGAAACCGCCTCTATAACCGTTTTGACGGAGTTGAAATTACCATTCCAAGAACCATCGTTATCGGAACCGACATTTTTGATGAATTCATGGAGATGAATAACCTGTATAAGGTTGCTCTTTCAGATGAATTTGAAGATGAAGAGATTTTAAAACGGTTTATCAACGCACCTTTACCCGATATTGTAAGTGATGACCTTGAAATCGTCGTTAGTCTGGTTGAAAAACCACTGGCCATTCGCTCATCAAGCCTGCTTGAAGATTCGCATTACCAGCCTTTCGCCGGAATTTACAACACCTATATGGTTCCTTTGGTAAAAGAAGATCGAAAAATCACCCTCGACCTGGTTCACAAAGCCATTAAAGGGGTGTATGCCTCTGCTTTTTATAAAGACAGTAAAGCATACATGGCTGCCACTTCCAATGTAATTGACGAGGAAAAAATGGCCATTGTTATTCAGGTGGTGGCAGGTAAACAATACGGCGATCATTATTACCCTACTTTTTCGGGGGTTGCCCGCTCCATTAACTTTTACCCTGTTGAACCTGAAAAATCGGAAGAGGGAATTGTAAACATTGCAGTTGGGTTGGGAAAATATATTGTTGACGGGGGTTTGTCGCTGCGCTTTTCTCCCAAGTACCCGAAAAAGGTTCTACAAACCACCAACCCCGATATGGCTTTAAAAGAAACGCAAAAGCACTTTTTTGCGTTGGATTTAAACCCCGACTCTTTTCAAATCAGTCCCGATGATGCCATGAACCTGATTAAATTCCCCATGAAACAGGGTGAAAAGGATGGTTCGATTAAAGAAATTGCCTCTTCGTACGACTTTCATAATCATATGCTGCGCGATGGTTATAATTACGATGGAAAAAAACTGGCCACCTTTGCCGGGATTCTTAAACACAATAAGTTCCCATTGGCCGAAATTATGGAAACCGTGCTTCGGTTAGGAGAAGAGGAGATGGGAAAACCGGTTGAAATTGAATTTGTGGTCGACCTGAACGAACGCAGGGGAAGCCGGAAAGTTTTTAACCTGCTACAAATCCGCCCCATTGCTTCAAAAGATGAAAGCGTCAACATCTACCGTGATGAAATTAATACTGACAAATTGCTGCTGCTTTCGGAGAAAGCCCTTGGCAATGGGATTATTGACGATATTACCGATGTGGTTTATGTGAAACCGCAGAATTTCAATCCGGCCAACAACAAAGATATTGTGCCACTGGTAGCAGATTTGAATACAAAATTCCTGGAAGAAGGCATTAATTATATCCTGATCGGACCGGGACGCTGGGGCTCCAGCGATCCATGGTTGGGAATTCCGGTAAAATGGCCACACATCTCAGCTGCCCGTTTAATTATTGAATCAGGATTAGAAGATTACCGTATCGACCCAAGCCAGGGAACCCACTTTTTCCAAAACCTGACCTCTTTCAGGGTGGGCTATTTCACTATAAATCCGTTTATTGGCGACGGCTCGTACGATATTGATTTTCTGGATAAACAACCTGCCGTTTTTGAAAATAAATACATTCGTCATGTACGATTTGAAAAACCACTGGTGGCTAAAATAGACGGCAAAAAGAATTTGGGGATAATATGTAAACCTGAGGACTCATAATTTCAATACACTCCATTTTATTTAGATATACTATAAATAATTATCTTTGTCAAAAATTAAAGGTTGATGGCAATCACTAAAAGTGATAATCTGAATTAAACCTAAATCATTAATAACTAAAACATTTAACAAAATGAAAACAATTTTCACACTTACTTTCGTGCTTTTAACCATGATTAGTTCAACACTATTGGCAGGAGGAGATGATGATTTTATCAAAGGCATTATGGATGCTGCAGAAGTTAATAAGGATCAGGCAAAAGGTGGTGCCGGCGCACTTTTCGAAATGGCTAAAGAAAACATGGAAAAAAGCGATTTCGACAAGGTTTCAGAGGTCATTCCGGATATGGGCGGTTTATTAGCTGCAGTTCCAAAAGTAGGAGGCACTTCTTCAAGCCTGTTGGGTTCTGCTGCAACTCAACTGACCGGTATGCCTAAAGTATTGGCTGTTTTCGACAAACTGGGTATCAGCCGTGACAAGGTCGAACTTTTTACTCCTTTTATTGTAAACTATGTAGAGGAAAAGGGGAGTAAAGCAATGGGTAAACTCCTTGAAAAGGTCTTTACAAAATAAATATAGGCTTATTTGAAGTAAAGTGGGTTAATCTCTGTTAACAACCACTTTAGAGGTGCCTGTTATGGTGTTATTTTCACTAAGGCGAATTAAATAAACTCCATTGTCGAGGATTGAGATATCTATTCCATCCTGAATATGATCAGCAGTTAACACCAACTGTCCTGCAGTATTGAATATCTTGGCTTTCGTATTGTTGTTAACTTTGATTCCCGAAAAATGAATCCTATCCTTTGCCGGATTGGGTGAAACCGATATAAGTATCTTTTGTGCGGTTTCATCCACATTGTTGAAGTTATCGTACTTCATTACAGTGGTTCTTCTCATATACCAATCATCTTTATAAGTGATGTATGGTTTACCATCAGAAGAGAATGCAATATCACAAAAGTTTCCATGACTTTTAGAAGCAGTTTCACCAACACTAGTCCAGCTTTCCCCTTCATATTTTTTTACAACTACACTCGGATAAATCCCCTGGTCGTTGCAAACCATATAAAGCGCACCATCAGGAGCAAACCTTATACTCAAATAAGTAGCTTGTCCTGTTGTTATAGCCTGATTACCCAGAACCGCCCACATGCTACCATCCCAATAATAAACCATGCCACGGGCTTCATCGTCCCACGATGCCAAATAAGGAATATTATTCATAACAGCAAGAAACTTGTAAGAATCTATGTAACCTCCAAAATTTGGGGAGCCTACATAACTCCATGTATCATTTTTGTAAGTCATTACACTAGCCTTTTCATCAGAATCACGAAAACCTACATAAATATTATCTCCCACGACAATGTCTAAAACACCATATATTAAATTGGAAAACCCTGGCGTTCCAACATATTCCCACCCGGTTCCGGATAGTTTTTTAACTGATAACCTCGATCCGTGCTCGTTATCCAAAAATCCAACATAGGGTATCTCATTATGAATGGTCAATGCAACAATGTCAGATGAGGCAATTTCGGGCGAACCAACAGTCTCCCATGTGCTACCGTTGCTTTTCATAACAGATACTTTGTTTCCATCGGAAAAGGCAACATACAAAACACCGTTATCAATTTCAAAATCCAAATATTCTATCTTACCAGTAAATCCGGGATCGCCAATTGATTCCCATTCTTGTCCGTTAAATTTCATTACTGTTGCCCCTTTATTATTGGCAACATCGATATAAGCAACATAAGGCACATCGTTATACACCTCAATATTTTGAAAGTAAGCTTCTCCTGCTGAGAACCCCCCGGCTCCCACTTCATTCCAGGTTTGAGCAACAAGAACAAATGGTAGTACTGATACCAAAACAATTAATAATAATTTTTTGTTTTTCATAATACAAAATGTTTTAATTAGAAACTCAATCACTAAAGCTACTAAATTAAACTAATATTCTCTAATCTGCAAAATTTTACCTCAACATTTTGTTTTTTACTTAAGTTGCCGGAAAGACTTGTTATTTAACTTATTGAAGTTGTTTAAAGCTAACAGCTTGAAAATATAAATATTTTACTGTAGAAGAGAGTTCAAAAAAAAACGTGTCATTCTGAGCGTAGTCGAAGCGTGACTACGCTCAGTGTGACAACCCCTGCTTAGGCTGATAATCTAACTAAGAATTATTTTTTTTGAACAGTCATTTTAAATGTTTTACTGTTATAACCAACAAGTTAACTTTAAACAACTTCATTCTATAGTTTTCA
>Ga0256913_10001946_pt1 | contig 10535 bp, 8 predicted proteins | sample Axial_MatmetaG_FD_185970 | JGI IMG/M metagenome (GOLD analysis project Ga0256913, IMG submission 185970) | Deep-sea worm associated microbial mat communities from Axial Seamount, Juan de Fuca Ridge, Pacific Ocean - Axial_Mat | ecosystem: Environmental > Aquatic > Marine > Oceanic > Microbial...
TCTCGGTTTTCAAGGCGCCATTCAGATGCACCGCTTCGGAACGGATATTTTTCTGGCGGACGCTGTCGGACTCATAATCATCAAGGAGCTCGGTCCCCTGATGGTGGCGATGATCGCGACTGGACGCGCGGGCTCCGCGTTCGCCGCGGAGATCGGGACGATGAAAGTGGCCGAGGAGATAAGCGCGATGACCACGTTTGGCTTCGTTCCGAGCAGGTTTCTTTTCATTCCGAAGCTCATCGCGATGGTCGTCACCGCTCCGTTGCTCACCGTTTTCGGCGACATTATCGGCATTTTAGGCGGAATGACCGTAGGGTATTTCCAGCTTGGAATTCCCATCGCCGCCTACACGAACCGCACTCTCGTCGCGCTCAACTCCACCCATCTCGCGGAAAGTTTGACGAAAAGCCTGGTTTTCGCGGTTCTCATCACCGTGGTGGGATGCGTCCGTGGGTTTGAATCCGACAGCGACGCCCAAGGCGTGGGCCGTTCCGCCACCAGCGCGGTCGTCACGAGCATCCTTATGATCGTCCTGGCGGACACGGTGCTCACCGCCCTTTTCAGCTTGGCGCAATAGCCCTTCGGCATTCCGGTTAGGCCAGGGTTTGATGAAAAAGTTGAAAACGTTCCGTGCGTTAGGCGACAAGCCGAAGACTTCTCTCGGAACAAACACATCCCTTTCGAATTCCCGTGTCCGCGGAACGGTGTTGTTGGCGCGGGAGGGAATCTGGACTATGTTTTCGGAATGGATAATCCGGATTCCCCAGAATGGAACGATTGGCGTTGGCAGTTGGAGCGGTTCCGCGAAACGGCTCGGAGCGGTGGCGTTGGAATCGCCGCCACTCCGTATTACGCCTCGTTGATGTCGGAACGCGCGGGCTCCGATCCGATTCGGCGTCAGTTGGCCGCGGCGTCCTCCGCCGATTCCGCGTTTGAATCGGACGATCCACTCGGAGAGGAGGCGCAATCGCCGCTTCCGCGTCTCGTCCACCGCTACGCCGACCGTGTTCTGTTGTTGGCGACCAACCGTTGCGCGGTTCGTTGCTCGTTCTGCCTCCGCGGTAGGATTTGGCGCGGAACCCGCGGTTCGGAGTCGTCCGCGGAAACCGCGGGCTGGGAGGTTTCCGACGCTGAGTTGGATGAGGTGGAACGTTATTTGACGGGGAATCCGGAAGTCCGCGAGGTATTGGTTTCCGGTGGCGACCCCCTGGTCTTGGAAACGCCGCGTCTTTCGCGGATTCTCACGCGTCTTTCGCGGATTCCGTCGATAAAGATCATCCGTGTCGGCAGCCGTGTTCCGGTGGTGATGCCGATGCGCGTGGACGCGGAACTCGCGGAGATGTTGGCGTCGATTCCCGGACTTTGGCTCGCGACCCATTTCAACCATCCCGTAGAGATTACCGACGCCGCGCTTTCCGCGTGCCGAGCTCTGGTTTCCCGCGGTGTGCCGGTATTGAACCAAACGGTTCTTCTGAAGGGCGTGAACGACACCGCCGACACGTTGGCGGAACTCTTCTCCACGCTCGCCGCGAACAGGATCAAACCCCATTACCTTTTCCATGTCGACCCCGCCAGGGGATGCTCGGAATTCGCGACGGGGGTGGAACGAGGACTGGAGCTTCTCCGCGCCTTGAGAAACCGTTTGTCCTCGGTGTCGACACCGACCTTCGCGATAGACTTGCCCGGTGGCGGCGGCAAGGTCCCGCTACTTCCGGACTACGCAAAAGACAAGGGAGCCTTCGAGGGTCTCGACGGCTCCGCCGTCACGTATCCCTTTTCCGCCTCTTGCTTTAAGGCGTAGCCGCGGGTAATGTTCCGTGGTGTCCCGGACGCGCGGCGCGCGTGGTTGCCGTGGCGTTGTTTTGGAAAAGAAGCATGTAGGAGGCGAACGGCATGGCGATATTGTCGGAACGGGAATTGAAGGAGAGGATACGCGAGTTGAGCGACGAACTCAACGCGGTTATCCTCGCTCACAACTACCAGTTGGCCGAGGCGCAGGATATAGCCGATTTCACTGGGGATTCCCTGGAACTGAGCATAAAGGCCTCGAAAACATCCGCGGACGTCATCCTCTTTTGCGGCGTGCGGTTCATGGCGGAAACAGCGTATATCCTCTCGCCAGAGAAAACGGTTTTGCTTCCGCGTCTCGAGTCGGGTTGCCCGATGGCCGACATGGCGGATGCCGACGAACTCCGTGCGATGAAAAGGCGGCACCCCGACGCGTTGGTCGTGACATACGTTAACAGCTCCGCCGAGGTGAAGGCCGAAAGCGATATCTGCGTCACGTCGGCGAACGCCGTGAAAATCGTCGCCGGACTACCTGGAGGGAGGCCGATAATCTTCGTTCCCGACAGGAATCTGGGAGCCCACGTCAGCCGCGAGACCGGACGCGACGACATAATACTGTGGCCCGGGTATTGTCCGACCCACATGAGGATAACGGCGGACGCGTTGAAGGATCGCCAAAACGAATTTCCCGACGCCGAGGTGCTGGTCCATCCGGAATCCTCCCTGGACGTGATAGACTTGGCCGACGCCGTTCTCAGCACGGGCGGAATGCTGCGCCACGTCGCCGCGTCGAAAGCGGGGGAATTCATCGTCGCCACCGAGATGGGGCTGATATATCGTTTATCGAAGGAGAATCCCGGAAAACGTTTCGTCCCGGTTTCGGAGCAGGCGGTCTGCCCGATGATGAAAATGCATCGTCTCGAGGACATTTTGTCGGCGTTGGAGAAGAGAAGGCACGTCATCGAGATTCCCGAGGAGATTAGAATAAAAGCGAAAAATCCTATCGAGAGGATGATCGAGGCTTCATGAGCGGGAAAAAAGGGAAAACATCGTCGGCGGCGGCGGTCGCCGCGGAGCTTTCGAAAAAAGCCCGCGGAGGCGACATCGACGCGTTGACGGAGTTGGATTCCCTAGGCTTCCTTCTCGCTCCCGGAGAGACGTTGGACGACTACGCCGACCGCGTCGCGGAAACCGCGCGCCGCGCCGCTGAATTCCAGAGTGAAATCGGAAAAAAGGGGAAGGTGGAGCTCTCCGGGCTAGCGACGCTGGAAAAGGAGCGTCGGATTGGCGACGACGTCATGGCGGAGGCGGCGGAGGCCACGAGGCGCCATTACGGTTTCGCGATAGACTGGGTTCCGGGATTCTTCCTTTCAAAAGGTTTGGGATTGTTGTGGGGCGGTTGCGCCGTTTCGTTTCCCGACGACCCGTTGCCGGTCTTCCTCGTCCGCGCGGCGTTCGCGGACAAGCGCAAATGGCTTTTCTACCGACGTGACGAGCTTTTGGCGCACGAACTTTGCCACGTCGCCCGCGCGCCTTTGAACGATATGAAATACGAGGAGACGTTCGCCTACCGCTTGTCGCCCAGTCCGTTCCGGTCGTATCTCGGGGGGTGTTTCGAAAGGCAGTCCGACGCGTTTTTGTTTTTAGCTCCGTTTTTCCTTCTATTGGCCGCGCAAACCGGCAAACTCTATCTGGGGATGGAATGGGTGCCCATTCCGCTTTTCTGGGCGCTTTTACCAATATATCCGGCGATTTCGCTTTTGAGGAACCATCTCGCTCGGCGAACGCTGTTCAAGGCGGCGGCGGCGTTGTCGAACGCGGGAACCGCGGAGCCGTTCCGCGTTCTTTTCCGTTCCACCGCGTCGGAAACCGCGGAGGTCGCGGCGTTGGCGGACGATCCCGAGGGATTGGAGAAATGGCTCGACGGCAAAGTCGCCGCCGAACCGAGATGGAAAGTCGCGGTGGCCGTGTCCCGCGGATGACGCGCGGACGTCGGAACGCCACTGGAACGCTTTTCCAGGAGAGGCCGGGAATATGCGCGCTTTACGCGGAAATCTGGTGTTGAGGAGGAGCGAGGACGCTTCGGACGGAACGCCCACGTGGACGCTATTCGACCCTTTGAGCGACAAATACTATCGTCTGTCGGAGAAGGAGCGCCGAGTTCTGGAGTCGCTCGACCGTCCAATGGAGCGTGCGGAATTGCTTGGGCTCGCCCATGGGAAGGGTATCTCCGCCAGTCCCGCGGAGATCGCGTCGCTGGACGCTTTTCTGACGGTGAACAACCTTTACGTTCCGGCCCCCGCGTCGCCCGGCGGTTTCCATCGACCGAAAAAGAGTTCCTCGAAGCTTCTGGGGATTTTGTCGTCGATTTTGTTTTTCAAGATTCCCCTGTTCCGCCCGGCGCCGTTCATAGCGTTCGTTTTCGAGCGTTTCGGATGGCTTTTCTCCAAGGCGCTTTGGTGGGGAATCGGAGCCGTGTCGGTATTCGGGTATCTGCGTCTCCCTCTCCGCTGGAACGAACTGGCGGGCGAGGCGGCGGCCTCCATCAACATCGGCGGAGCGTTGAAATACGCGCTTTGCGCGGCGGTCATCAAGACGGCGCACGAGTTCGCCCACGCGTTCGCGGCGAAGGCGTCCGGAATAGAGGTCAGGAAAATGGGAATCGCCTTCATCGTGCTGTTTCCGAGGTTCTACACGGACGTCACGGACGCCTGGCGTCTCAGCGACAGGAAAAGGCGCGCCTTCATCGACGCGGCGGGAATTCTCTTCGAGTTGGCGGTTGGCGGGTTGGCGGCGCTTGCGTGGTCCGCCTCCGCTCCGGGGTCCCTCCACGCGGTCTCCTACTATATTTTGGCAGTGACGGTGGTGAACACGCTTTTCATCAACGGCAACCCGTTCATCCGCTACGACGGATATTATCTTTTGTCCGATTTGGTGAACATCGACAACCTGCGCGCCAAAGCTAACGCCGCCTTTCTGGGCTCCGTACGCAAATGGCTTTGGGGAATTCCCGCGGCTTCCGCGCCGGAACGCGGATGGCGGAAACCGTTTCTCGCGCTCTACGCGGTCTCCTCTTTCGCTTACAGAGTCTTTCTCTACACATCGATTATCGCCGTGGTCTATTTCAAATTCACGAAGGCTCTTGGACTGGCGATGGCGGCGGTGGAGGTCTATGTTCTTTTCGTTCTTCCGGTTCACATGGAGATTAGAAGGGTTATGGCCTTCAAAGGGAAAAAACGTTTGAACACGACAGCGACGGCGATAGCGGCGTTGAGCGTGTCTTTGGTGTTTCTGGCGCCGTTGCCGTGGACGGTCTCGGTTCCTTGCGAGTTCGTGCCGTTGGACTCCTTCGCCGTGACCGCGCCGGAGGGGGGAGTGCTGGAAAAAGTCTCCGCCGCCGCCAACGGAGGGAAAATCGCCTCGGGAGAGGTTGTGGCGGAGATTTCGAATCCCGAATTGCGCGCGGCGTGGAGGAAAAGCGCCTTGGAGGCCCGGAAAGCCAGGGAGGAGTTGAGGCGCGCGGAGGCGGACGCGAAGGCCTCCGGCAACATTCGCTTGCTAAAAAGCCGCGTCCGATTGATGGAGGAAATGGAACGCGAGAACAGGGAGAAGCTAGAACGCTTGGCGATCAAGGCGGGGACCTCCGGACTCCTCATGTTCCACGAGTGGAACGCGGGGGTCGGGGAGTGGGTGGAGAAAGGACGCGTGCTCGGTGAAATATACGCCCCCGACAAACTCGCCGCGGTGGGATACGTCCCCGAGCGCCTGGTGGGGAAAATCCGTCCAGGCGACGCCGCCACCGCTATTCCACGCGGCGCCTTGTCCGGCATGGAAGGGAAAGTCGTCTCCGTCGACGCGGCTCCAGTGACCGCGCTGTCGCCCTCTCCCGTATTGATACCGTTCGGGGGGACGATCCACGCGGTTGGAACGGCGGAGGGAAAATGGCGGACGGTGGAACGGCTTTATCCGGTCGTCGTGGAGTTGTCGGGAGACGCGTCTGAGCTTTCCGCGGCCACGGGATGCAGCGGGACTTTGGAAGTGAAGGAGTATTCCTCCCTCTTGGGATCGGCGTTCAAATGGCTGTTGTCGCTGTCGCGGAACGCGTTCTGACGCCAGCGCCCCTTTGACTTACCCGCGTTGACGTGGTAGCGTTTGCGTTCAACCGGATTCCATAAAACTGTTACAAACAACAAGGATCAGCATGAAAAGCGGAATGTTTTTATCGGTGGCCACGTTGTGTTTCGCGGCGGCCTGCAGAGGATTGGCGGAGGATCCGACGTTCAGCAATCTTCCTCCCGTGGTGATAGGAACGTTTCCCGTGGCCGGCGCCAAAGATGTCGACCCCGGACTGAAACGTCTGAAAATAGCGTTCAGCAAAAAAATGACGAGTGATTCATACTCCCTCTGTATGCGGGAAAAGGAGACGTTTCCCGAAATCGACGGAGCTCCGAAATTCTCCCCCAACGGCAGGTCGTGCCTTTTGAAAGTCGTTCTCGAGCCGGGAAAAACATATGTCATTTGGATAAATTCCGCGAAAGCGGCGAATTTCAAAGACAGCGACGGACATCCCGTCGTGCCGTATCTTTTCTCGTTCAGGACCGCCGACAAGGATTTCGCGGAGGCTAGAAACAAGGCGGCGAAGGCCGCGGAGGCGTGGTTGAAATTGGTGGACGACAAAAAATACTCCGAGTCATGGAAAGCGACCACGGACTTTTTCAGGAAAAACGTTCCCGAAAAGATTTGGGACAAGCAGCTCGATAGCGTCCGCGGCAAACTGGGGGAACTCGTGTCGCGCGAATTGCTTTACGCCACCATGGAGGAAAAGCTTCCCAACGCGCCGAAAGGCAAATATTTCGTGTTGAAATTCAAAGCCGTCTATAAAAAAGCCGGGACACGCGTGGAAACCGTGACGCCGATGCTGGAGAACGGCGAATGGAAAGTCTCGGGATATTTCATAAAATAGGGTTTGCTGAAAAACTCGGAAACGTTCCGGGCATTAAGCGACAAGCCGAAGACGCGCTCCGAGCTTCGAGGCGTTTGATGGTTTCTAAGTAAACCCTGAAACAACGATTTGGGAGTCTGGATGGCTTTTTTGGGAGAGCGCGATGGATAAAACCGAGAAAATCGTCACTGGAACCGCGTCCACGTTGATTATCCTAGCCGCGCTCGCGTGGGGTGTATCGTCCACGTTGAAACCGGAAATCACGAAACGCTCGAACACTCAGAAGTGCCTGAACAATCTAAAGATGATAGGCTTGAGCATGATAATATATGCCGACGACAACGAAAGCTGGTTGCCGAACGCCAACGGCGCCCCCGGATTAAGCAAAACGCTTCGATACGGTTGCGGACCGAAGGTGTTCTTTTGTCCAGCCACGAAATCGCGTTACGCGTACCAAGGTGGGCTTCACCTCCCTTCCATCGACAATCCCTCCGAAACCCCGTTGGCGTGGGAACAGGGGTTTCCGCATGATGGGATAAAGAACGTGGTTTTCGTGGACGGGCATTGCGAAAGCCTATCTCCGGAGAGATGGAAAGCCGTGGTAGGAAACACGCGAAAACGCATGGCCGCAAAAAAGAGCGAAAAGAGGTCTTGGAACGAAGGGAAAGGGGAATGAACTCCGACGATATCGCGGCAATCGCGCCTCCACGGGTTCCGGGAGCGAAACTCGTACTAGCCTCGGCGTCGCCGAGGCGGCGCTGGATCCTTTCCGAAATGGACGTGGAGTTCCGCGTCGAACCACCTGATGTGGAGGAGTTGGACGACGACGCGGATATGGCGCCCTTCCATATCCCTTTGGAAAACGCGGTCCTGAAGGCTCGCTCGGTCGCGGAAAACGCTCGGGGAGAGTTGGTGTTGGGCGCGGACACGGTTGTGGCGATAGATGGGAAACTGCTAGGAAAACCGCGCGACATGCTCGAGGCGGTGGAGATGCTCGAACGCCTTTCGGGACGCTGGCACGAAGTGGTTACCGGTGTTTGCGTCGTCAGAATCGCGGACACCACGCTCCTCTCTTTCGCCGATGTATCGAGGGTGAAATTCAAATCCTTCGACAAAACGTTCGCGGCGGAATACGCGGAACGCGCGGGATCGCTCGACAAAGCGGGAGCCTACGCCATCCAAGACGGTGGCGCGGATATAGTGGAAACCGTCGATGGCTCGATTTTCAACGTCATGGGGCTCCCAGCCGAACGCCTGGCTTCGGCATTGACGTCCATTCCCAGCGTGGATTGACAAGCCTTTGGCGCGGAGCGGTTCCGATTTCGAGCTTTCGACAAAAATCAAGGACTCACAACTACCATAGGGATTGCCGAAAAAGCCGGGGACGTTCCGGGCGTTGGGCGACAAACCGAAAACGCGTGGCGAACGGAAATAGACGTTCCCTCCATGATCCTCGGCGGTGCCAAGATTCAGTTTCAGGCGTTTCCAAAACCCACCGGATTGGATTTCCCCAACCGCGCGACGACTCTTTCCGCGAAACCCGCGAACAGGCGCGCCGTCTCGTCGGGCCGCTCCTCCATAGGGCAATGCCCGGAAGCCTCGACCACCGCTAGCTCCGCGTTGGGAAGATCCTCCACCAGCCTCTCCGCCAGTTCCAAACGCAAAACACGGTCCTCTCCGCCCCAAACCACAAGCGCGGGATGTTCGATCGTCGGAAACCTCGATGTCAACTCGTCGGCGTTTTTAGGCACAATCCGCTCGGCCGTAGCCACAACCGCGCGCTTGTACCCTTTCATCCTCCAAAGCGAAGCGTATCGCTCTACGATCTCGGGAGTGACCTTCGATTGGTCGAAAAAAACAGTCTCCAAAGAACGACGCGCCTTTTTCTCCGACGAGACGAAATAAAGCGGAATCCACCGCGTCAACGGACTCCGCAATATCTCAATGAAACCGGGTATCCTAGTGGGATAGCACGCGGTGTCCAGCAATATCAATCCCCCCTGTTTCGGAGCGTCGGCGAATTTGTCAAGCAACAATGTCGCCAACAACGCTATGCCACCTCCGAGGGAATGACCCGCTAGAACGTGTCCATGGAGCTTTTTTTTCCGGATGAACTCCACAATGATTTTCGCCTGGCCGTTGATGGAATAATCTGAATTCCTGGGTTTCGACGATTTCCCGGAACCCTTGCAGTCCAAGGCGTAAATAGTGTAGGGCGACGGCGAAAGGGTATCCAGACGCTCGACCAAATCGTCCCAATTGCGCCGCGACGATCCAAACCCGTGTATCAACACCAACGGGATTCCGCCATCGCCGGAAACCTCGTAGCTGATAAAATCGTCGCTTTTATAGAAAAACTTCTCTTCTTTCTTTTCGGACACCTTCACTCCTCCAGCCGAATCTTGAAAATCTTAGCTCCGTATCTCTCGATATCGGACCAGTCGCCGTTGTGGATGTTCAATGAACCGTTCATATCGAATTCAACCGCTTTCCCCGTCCGTAAATCGCTCACCGACTCGACCGCAATCCAGTCGTGCTGCACGCGGAGATAATTCCTCGTGAATTTCGTCGGCGCCTCGGTCACGATAAGATAATACGTGTTCCTCTCGCTTAAAGAAACGGTCACTACACCGTAAGCCCCGCTGTTCAACCACCCCCCCTGTAGCGGCGCGCCCTCCCCTCCAATGGTGCCGTATATCGCCGGCCCGGCCCATTTCATAAACGCCCCCAACGCGTCGACTACGGGAACCAAACTCTTGGGAGCCTTCCCCTCCAACGTCGGACCTATGCCCACGGCGTAGTTCCATTTCCTACGCGTCCCAAGCGAGCAAACCATCTGCTTGACAATGAACGTCGGGTCCTTGGTGTATTTGTTTTTTATCGGATGCCCGTGATACCACCAGCCCCCGCAATGGGGAATGTCCTCCATGTAGTCCTTGCGCGGAGACAAATGGTCGTCCCCCCAGCGCAACAACGGCTTCACCATGCCGCTCGGACGGCTGTAGGGCGGGTCGCAGGGACCGGATGTGAACTCCTTCGCGCATATATCGGATGGTGGATGCATGTTTTTGAATATCAAATGGTTGTTCCCAATCCGCACCGCGTTGGGAAACGACTTGATCACCGGATTCCAACCGGAAAACCCATCCATCCAGAACCCGTCGATGGAATCCTTTCCGTAACGTTCCCTCATATCGGCGAAAAGGCGCGTCAGAATGTCTTGGAATTTGGCGACGGCATCGGGAGAGTTGTGATCCCCTTTTATACCGGATATGTAGATTTTGCCAAACGATTTGTAGTGGTGCGGCCTGGCGGTGAAATACGCCACGACCTTGATGCCGTTCGCGTGAGCCTTCCTCAAAACCGCTCCGAAATAATCCCGCTTCGTCTTGTAGAGAAACTCCGGAACCCTCGTCGGAAACAACACCATATGCTGCTCGCACGAATGCTCGACGGGCAGTATCAGATATTTCGCTCCCACTCTCTTCGTCATGGAAACCAAATTCCCGGCGAACACGTCCGGCGAGGGAGCCGCTTTCTCGAACGCGGCGACCGTTTGAAAACGCGGGGGCTTCTCGCTGCCTATATACGACGCGCCGTCTCCCCCGGTGAACATCCCCCAGTGATAGAACATGCCGAACCGAGCGCCGGAATACCACGCGTCGACACGCTTGCGAATCGCGGCGGGACGCCCGTCGGGCGGGCACATAGGGGGCCACGGGGACGACACGCGGCACGAGGACAACAAAAACGTTCCTAAAATAAAAACAATCCCCGCGTTCGAAAATCTGGCCGCCACGCCGCA
>Ga0256913_10001947_pt1 | contig 10527 bp, 7 predicted proteins | sample Axial_MatmetaG_FD_185970 | JGI IMG/M metagenome (GOLD analysis project Ga0256913, IMG submission 185970) | Deep-sea worm associated microbial mat communities from Axial Seamount, Juan de Fuca Ridge, Pacific Ocean - Axial_Mat | ecosystem: Environmental > Aquatic > Marine > Oceanic > Microbial...
TAATGAAGGGATAGAGAGTAAGGGTGATAGAAAATCTATAGGTATCAGCAGAACATTTGACCCTATTAATGACCCTGAAGAGATAAGACGGCGTATTATGATAATGGCAAGGCATATTACTTACCTCGTGATGCAGATAGAGGTCAATCCTGCGACCTTTTACCTCAAAGTAAACTATGAGTATGGCATCAAGGCAAAGAGTAGTGAGACAATCAATAGATTATTCAGTGAGCATCTGTTCAAGAGTGAACTCTCCAAGATGTACGATACGATAAAGTTCCCGACAAAGGGAGCAGTAAAAATCACGGTAAATGTCTCTAACTTTACGATACACCATACGAGGACACTCTCTCTGCTTGATTATGATAAGGATATGAAAGAGAAAGAGCTCAGCAGGAGAATACATGAACTTAGAGAGAGGTTTGGGTTGGATATTTTGAAGAGTGGTGGGGAGTTGTAATTCATAAGATATAAAACCCTAAGTCAAGAATATTATAATCCCGAATTATGCAGTAGAATTATGGTATAATTTGACAAAAAGAGTATCTAAATGGCTATAAATATCATATCAAAAAACAAAAAAGCATATCATGACTATGAGATATTGGAGAAATTTGAAGCTGGTGTAGTTCTACAAGGTAGTGAAGTCAAAGCTCTTAGAGCTAAAAGAGCCAATCTCAAAGATGGCTATTGTAGATTTATCAAGGGTGAACTATTTTTGATGAATGTGCATATTGCTTATCTTGAGACTGCCAATAGAAACTATGCCCCCGATAGTAGATCACCACGCAAACTCCTTCTACATAAAAAACAGTTAGATAAACTATTTGCCAAAGTAGGTAGGGAGGGGTTGACCATAGTCCCTTTGATGATATACTTCAATGAACGAAATCTTGCCAAGGTGAGTATAGGGTTGGCAAAGGGTAAGCAACTCCATGACAAACGACAAGATCTCAAAAAGAAGACTCTTGATAGAGAAGCCCAACAAGCTATGAAAGCCAAGTATTAGTCAAACTTTATAACCTCTGTAGTTTTTTTAGACCCTCTTTGACTAGTGTAGCTGTATCTCCACTACAGCCACTTAGTGCTTTTTGTATATGGTCTTTCTTGAAACCTAAGCTCTCTAGTGCCAATATCGCTTCTCCCATAGATGAGCTACCTACCTGATCTCTATCATCTACTATAAAATCTGCCAACTCTACCAATATCCTACTAGCACTCTTTGGTCCTATACCTGGTACTCTCTTGAGCATTGATACATCTTTGCTAGATATGATACTTGCAAATGTCTCTGGTGAGAATGTAGAACATATAGCTAGAGCTACTTTTGGTCCTACTCCATTGATCTTGATAAGAGTATCAAAGACTCTCTTCTCATTGATACTTGAAAAACCAAACAGAAGATGAGCATCTTCACGAATGATATGAGTCGTATGGAGTCTTATATGCTCTTGAGAGATAGCATTGGATGTATTTATAGATATAGCTACCTCATATATGAGACCATTTACATTTAGATGTACTACTGTTGGCTCTTTCTTCTCTACTATACCCTCTATACCTACTATCATAGCCTACTCCTGTTATCTACTTTAGCATCTCTTTGAGTTGCTCTTCACTCTCTATTTGTTTGATATCAGTTATCTTCTTATGATCTAGTGTCACTATAGATATACTATCTGTATCGATACCTTTTTTAAACTCTTTGGCTATATTTTTATCATAGATAAGCTCTACACTGTAGTGTTGTTTTTTGAGGTCAGGTAGGGCAAATGTATTTCTTATCACTACAGGCATAGGGCTGATATCAGCTACAAAAGCACTCTTTCTTTGTGATAGATACTCTTTGGGCTCTTTTTTGAGAAACTCTTTGACTCTATGACCTGTAGATTTGGTAAAAACAATTATCAGCTTCTCTATGGAGTCATCTAGTGTATGCTTCTTATCAAACTGGTCAGGTAGAGTGTAGTTCACTGTAGAGCCTATACTGAGACCTTGAGTTAGTGATGCAGAGTATTTTGATGCATCATAGGTATCTTTACCTTTGATAGCAAATAGTGTACCTGCTCCTGCAGCGATAACTATAAATGTTATCAATATGATCTTTTTCATCTATTATATTCCTTTGTGATTATGATTTGTGTCGTATTTTAACCAAAAGCAATTAAGTATCCATAAACTATTGGTTATAATATATAAACAAAAGAAACTTACTGGAGCAGCTATGAATAGTACATTCGCCTCTGTAGATTGGTTTATATTTGGTTCCTATTTTTTGACACTCATAGTTACATCTACTATATTGAGTCGCACAAAAGTAGAGACTACAAGAGAGTATTTTATAGGTAACAATAGCATGCCTATGTTGGCAGTAGCTATATCTGTATTGGCTACATCGCAGTCAGCTGCTACATTTTTGGGGGGTCCTGAGTATTCATATGGGAAGGATTTGACATTTTTGGGCTTCTATCTATCGGCATTTATTGCAGTATTTATAGTAGCATATCTACTTATACCTAGATTTTACGCTATTGGTGCAGTAACTGTATATGAGCTACTAGAGCATAGATATGGAGCCAAAGCCAAGAGAGATGCAGGAGTCATGTTCCTTGTGGGGCGGCTATTTGCTAGTGGGGCTAGACTATATATAGGTGCTTTAGCTATCTCTATGATACTATTTATGGATATCACACCCATGCATATGGCTATCTCCATCTCTATACTCATGGTAGGTGCAGTCTCATATACTTACTTTGGTGGTATCAAATCAATAGTATTTAGCGATATCATACAAGCTATCACATATATAGGTGCAGCTCTAGCTATACTAGTCTATCTATACTACTCACTAGATACAGATATCTCCACTATTGTAGATATACTATCTAGTGAAGATAAGCTAAAGTTTATCAATTTTGAGTTTGATGGTTTTGGTGGAGGGTTTAATATCTATACAATATTGGCAGGTTGGTTGCTACTAAATATAGCGGCATATGGGCTAGATCAAGATATGACCCAAAGAGTACTAGGGTGCAAAAATCAAAAAGAGGGAGCTAGATCACTCATATACTCTATACTATTTACTATCCCTGTGGCACTACTTTTTTTGGGGATAGGACTACTTCTATATCTATACTACAGACACCCAGAGCTATCGGGTTTTATTGGTAGTGTAGATAGTAGCTTTCAAGGTGATAAGATCACTATCATGATGACATATATCTTGGGTGAGATGCCAGATGGTCTTAGAGGATTGGTGACTGTAGGAGCTATAGCAGCTGCACTATCTAGCACCAACTCAGTATTGGGGGCTATGAGTTCTGTAGCTATAGAGGATATCTACCGACCATATAGAGAGAGGAGAGGTGGCACTACAGAGGCTCATATGCTAAAGGCTAGCAAGATAAGTGTGTTGGTGTTTGCACTTCTTCTTAGTGGCATGGCGATGCTCAGCTACTATTGGCAACATGCCACACAGACACATCTACTCACATTTGCTCTAGGTGTAATGGCATTCGCATATGCTGGACTTCTAGGTGTGTATGGAGCTGCTATCTTCACAAGTAGAGGGAGTCAAAAGAGTCTCTTTTGGGCATTGATAGGTGGATTTATGACTGTTTTGATGCTTCAGCCATATATACTAGATATATTTAATATCACACTAAAGATAGGTTTCTCTTGGCAACTACTACTAGGTACAACTCTATCTTTTGGTATCATGATGACAGATAGTGTAGATGAGTCATAATTTGGGTTGAGACAACTCTATCTTCTGAGTGTTGCTACAATTCTCTTTGGTTTAGTGGGTAGCTCTAGTGCTTCTCGTATATCTTTGCAGACTATATCTGCACTCATCAAAGTCTCTATACTGCAACCCTCATCACCCATGAGTGCTATCCCCAATGCTGAAACTCTTAGCATCTCTTTGTCATTATTTCCATTGCCTATAGATATGACGCTATCTGCCCCCAAAGACTCTACGAAATTCATCTTCTCGTTAGTATGGTCACTGCTAGAGAGTACCTCTATCTCTACACTATATCCATCTAGCTCTTTAGCTACACTACCAAAAGTATCTGCTGTGATCACATATATCTTGTATATTTTGCTTAACTCTGCAAAGAGTTCTCTTATCTCTCTATGCACTACTCCATCTCTAGCTATAGTGCCATTGTAGTCACAAACTATATACTTGATATCTATATCTTTATAATTTGGTATCTTTATCATATATTATCTCCTAATGTTGTCAAATATCTATCATAGACTTCTCATAAAACTTAAGCCTAATATACAACATAACTTGTATAAACAACATTATTTACTGTATAATTGTCTCAAACTATGCATTAGAGATAATGAAACTAGTATAATCCTACTGCATAATTCAGGATAAATTTTTAAAAGGTATATATAGCAGAAAATGAAGAGCTTTAATACATACTATACTACTCTTAGTGACCTAGAGGTCTTTTTGGATCAGAATAATCTAAGAGATAACTCATCTCTTCTTATCCAGATATTTACCTCTTTTAATGATAAGAGATATATAGAAGCCATACTCTATGCCATCACTACTATCTTGCCAAATGCTTTGATCATAGGCTCTACTACAGATGGTGAGATTATGAATGGAGCTGTATCGGAGGATAAGACTGTATTGAGCTTCACTCAATTTTACCATACTAGACTCAAGGCAGCATCTATCATACATCAAGATAGTGTCTTTGAGAGTGGTCGCATACTTGCTGATAGATTGATATCTAAAGATACCAAACTTATGATATCTTTTGCAGATGGTATCTATACAAATGGTGAAATCTTTTTGAATGGTATAGCATCTGTAGATAGTAGTGTGATGGTAGTAGGTGGATTGGCTGGGGATAGGAATAAATTCATCCAAACATTTGTATTTACAAAAGATACGATCATATCCAAAGGTGCAGTAGCGGTCTCACTAGATAGTGATAGCTTATATGTACACAATCAATACAACTTCAATTGGAAAAATATAGGAAATGAGCTAATAGTAACCAATGCAAAAGATAACCACCTCTATACTATTGGTGGCAGAAGTGCTATCGATACCTATAGTTATTATCTGGGTGATGATGTTGTAAAACATCTTCCCACTATCGGTATAAATTTTCCTCTTGTGATCACAAGAGGAGGGGTAAAGATAGCTCGTGCAGTTATTGCAGTAGATGAAGATGGCTCATTGATACTATCAGGAAACATATATACAGAAGATAGGGTACACTTTGCCTATGGTGATGTAAATGGTATTCTCAAGGATTCAAAAAAACTATATGATGAGATATGTAAATACCCTATAGAGTCTATATTTATATACTCCTGTATGGCAAGAAGGCATTTTATGCCAAACCATATAGAGTTAGAGACTCTACCTGCACAAGATATAGCACCTACTGCTGGTTTTTTCACATATGGAGAGTTCTTTTCAAATAATAAAAATGAACTACTCAACCAAACTATGACTATAGTAGCACTGAGTGAAGATAGCCAAAGCTATATAGATAGACCCCATGAGACAAAAGAGGATGATGATATGGCGGGATCTACTATTATCGCATTGACACACTTGATCAATGTCACTAGTAGAGAAAATGAGCTTCACAAAAAGATACTCAAGGAGCAAAAAAATACATTTGAGCTACTATTTGACAAAGCCAACTATGGCATTTTTATCTTCCAAGATGGCAAGATAACTCACTGCAATGAGAAGATATTGGATATATTGGGCTACAGTTCAAAAGCAGATATTATATCTAAAACAGTTACAGATTTCTCTCCAGTGTATCAAGAAAATGGAGATAGCTCTATAGAGAAGTTCACTGAAATTATTGAAAAATTAGAGAGTAAGAAGATATCAGAGTTTGAGTGGATTTTTATCAAATCTACAGGTGAAGAGTTCTATGTAGAGTTGGTAATGACCTCTATCAATATATCTCAAAAGAGTGTCATACATATAGCTTGTAGAGATATAGACAACAATAAAAAATTGGCAAAAGAGCTTTTGAAAAAGACAGAAGATTTAAATAAGTTCAACTATACCCTAGAAAATAAGATAAAAGAGGCCCTCAAGGATTTAAAGAGTGCTCAGAGATTGGCGAAGATAGCCTCTTGGCGTTTGGATCACAAGACAGATATAGTACAAAGTAGCCGAGAGCTAAATCGTATATTTGGTATCAATCCAAAGGTCATAAAATCATATACTATGGAGGATTTAAAAAGATCTATACATCCAGATGATTTACCTATGGTAGAAAGACAATTTGAAGATCATCTAAAAGATAAAAAAGCTATCAAGATGAGATATAGGATAATACTATATGACAAAACTATCAAACATATAGAGGAACACTGTAGCACAAGATATGATGCAGATGGTCATCCTGCTATATCATATGGAACGATTCAAGATATCACAGCAAGTGTAGAGAGTGAGCGACAATTGGATATAAAAGAGAAGCTACTTATAGAGCAGTCAAGATTGGCAGAGATGGGTAGTATGATCGGTATGATTGCCCACCAATGGAGACAACCTATCAATACCATATCTATGTTGATACAATCCCTTATAGTCAAATATGAAAGAGAGATATTGGATGATGATATCATTGAGGTATTTGACCAAAAAACATCTGAACAGATTCTATTGATGTCAAATACTATAGATGATTTTAGGAATTTTTTCAAACCTACAAATGATAAGAGTGATTTCTCCCTAAACAAGGCTATCAATACAGCCACATCTCTACTCTTAATTTTGTTGACAAAGCATAAGGTAGATCTACAAATCACCACAGATGATGATATTACACTATATGGACATCAAAATGAACTAGGACAAGTCATCATAAATATCATACATAATGCTATAGATATCATGAATTTACGAAGGATAGAGAACAAAATCATAAAAATTATAACTACTAGATATGAAGATAGAGTCAAGATATCTATCATTGATAATGGAGGTGGTATATCAGATGATGTGATAGGTAAGGTTTTTGATCCATATTTTTCAACTAAAGATGAGATCAAGGGTACAGGATTGGGGCTATTTATGTGTAAGATGATCATAGAAGACCATATGAACGGAGAGATAAAAGCATCCAATGTGGAAGATGGTGCCAATTTTGAGATCATACTGAATATTTAACCCAAATTATGCAGTAGTGTTATAAAAATAGCATAAAATAGTTGTATCATGTTTATTCGCAAATGCTTACAATGCAATAGCTTATGCTATTTTTATGATCTCTACTTCATAATTTGGGCTAAATATAGGAGAAATTGAAATGTTGAAATTTAAAGATGTCATAAAATATACACAAGATTTGAAAGTACTATTTGTTGAAGATGATGATAGCTCTAGAGAGTCTACTTGTGATTTTTTGAAAAATTTTTTTGAGTATATAGGTACTGCTGTAGATGGTGTAGATGGGCTAGATAAATATATCAGATACTATGAAGAGAATGATAACTACTACGATATAGTCATAACAGATATCAATATGCCAAATATGGATGGTATAGAGATGTCCAAAAAGATAAGAGATATCAACCAAGAGCAGGAGATCATCATAATATCTGCATATCATGAATCGAGTAGCTTGATAGATTTGATGCAGATAGGTATAACAAACTTTATCATCAAGCCTATAGTATCCAAGCAGTTGACACAAGTCTTATATGCCACTAGCAAAGCTATATATGACAAAGTAGATGATAGAAAATTTGTAAAAGTTCTAAATGCTGATGAATCTATAACAATGTTTGATGTCACAGACATATTGATCTATAGTCAAAAATTGACACTTCTATATATAGAAGAGGATCAACAACTAAGAGATAGAAATCTTGAGATACTAAAAGAGATATTTTATGAAGTATCTGTAGCAAATGGTATAGAAGATGGTTTGGATCTATTTGTAGAGAGCTATACAAAATTTGGAAAATATCCCGATATCGTACTTACTGATATCTATTTTGATAATGATGTTGAGGGTATAGATATGATTCAGCAGATGAGAGATCTCAATAGAGATCAAATAGTAGTGGTACTATCCTCAGAGTGCAAAAATCAAAAACTACAGAGTCTTATCAGACTAAAAGTTGATGATTTTATGTTGAAGCCTATAGAGTTTAAAGTGCTGTATGATTCTCTATATAGTGTCTTAGAGGAGTACTACAATAGAAACTTGGAACTCGCTAAGATAAAAGAGAAAGAGAGCCATGATATAGCTTTGACCAAAACGATCAATGAGCTTAGAGATATGGTAGAGATGCATAAGTATGCTCGTCAAATCAAAGATGATTTTTTTGCCAATATGTCTCATGAGATCCGTACACCTATGAATGCTATAGTTGGATTGAGTCATGTTTTGTTGCAGACAGATATAGACCATAAGCAGTTTGACTATCTAAACAAGATCAAAAATTCAGGTGATATTCTAATAGAGATCATCAATGATATATTGGATTTTTCCAAGATAGAAGCGGGTAAATTGGATATAGAGTATATAGATTGTGATTTAGATAAGATTCTTGACAATCTCTTTAGCATGGTCTATCTAAAAGCAGAAGAGAAAAATATAGAGTTGGTATTTGATATAGAAAATAGTATACCGACCCTTTTCAAATCTGACCCCCTTAGACTAGGTCAAGTCTTGACAAATTTGATGAATAATGCTGTAAAATTCACAGATCAAGGAGAGGTCATACTACAGATCAGATCCCTGCCAGATAGAGATGACAAAAGTGTTATAGAGTTCCAAGTGATAGATACAGGTATAGGTATAACCGAAGATCAGATAAGCAAACTATTCCAATCATTTTCACAAGCTGATGACTCGACAAGTAGAAAGTATGGTGGCTCTGGTCTCGGCTTGGCAATCTCCAAACAGTTAGTAGAGATGATGGGTGGCGATATCCGTGTAGAGAGTGAGTATGGAGAGGGTAGTAGATTTATATTTACTATAGAGACAGAGTATGATAGAGATAGCCAAGGTTGTAAACTCTCAGAGGAAGATTTAGAACCTAAAAAAACTCTAATTATTGATAGCAATAGAAGTAGTATATCTTCACTACAAAAGATATTGTCACACTTCAATTTTGTAGTAGATAGTGCTACTACTTTGGATAGTGCAAAAGATATACTCAAGGATAGTGATTTTGATATAGTATGTATAGATAATAGACTCATATCAGAGTACAATAGTATATTGGTAGATCTACCCAAAGAGACCAAAATAGTATCAATGAAAAATGAGATTTCACCAAGTGATAGTACTACTGTAGATGGTTTAACCATTCATACATATTTAGCTAAACCTTTTACCCAAAAGATAGTTTGTCGAATGATTTTGGATCTATTTACAAATTATGATAAATATGTAGATGAGAAGGAGGAGATACTAAAAAGAGAGCATATCCTACCTTTGACAGGAAGACATATCTATATAGCTGAGGACAACAAGATCAATCAAACAGTAATGAGTGCACTTCTTGAGGGGTCAGGAATCAAAATAACTATGCTCGACAATGGTCAAGAGTTGTTAGATAGATTGGAAAAAGATCCAAATGCAGATCTTATACTGATGGATATACATATGCCTATCATGGGAGGATATGAAGCTACCAAGATCATAAGATCTCAAGAGAGATACAACCATATACCTATAATAGCACTAACCGCAAGTACTATGCAGACAGATATAGATAGAGCTAAAGAGGCAGGAATGGATGAGCATATAAGCAAACCTATCGATGTGCAAAAACTATACACAATCCTGCTACAATATATAGAAACAAAAGGTTCAGAGATAGACGATATAGAGGGCTTTATCACTACACTAGAAGCATCTATCTCTACCATGGAAGATATGGTAAGAGAGTCAAGTTTTGATGATCTCGTCAAACATATTGAAGAGATCGATCTAAAAGCATCAGAGATAGGTATAGCACCCAACAAAGATATAGTTTCTGAATTTAAGCTTTTGGTAGACAAAAGAGGAGAGAGACTATCACAATTAGCTGATAACTATAGGAGTAAATTTGATACTTTTATAAATTCTGCAGACTCTATCAGAAACAATACAATAGAGAGTGAAGAGGATATAGAAAATATAGTCAATATACTAAACATAGATGCTGGACTTGAACACTACAATGGTGATAAAAATCAATATAAGGCAGATCTATATGCTTTTACAGATAGATATAGAGACTCATCTACTCTAGTTGAAAAGCTTATAAAAGAGGATAGGATAGAGGATTTAAAATCTATCCTAAATGAACTTAAAAGTGAAGCAGAGAAGATCAATACTGAGTATATAATCGATCTATTTAATAGATCAAATGATGATCTATATGATATAGATGGAGAGTTTTATACACTTATAGAGATATATAAAAATAGTTTCAATCTAAATATCGGATAGATATATTAGCTTGATCTTGCTACAAATGTTACAAAGTTTGCCCATTGGAATATAGTCT
>Ga0256913_10001948_pt1 | contig 10524 bp, 8 predicted proteins | sample Axial_MatmetaG_FD_185970 | JGI IMG/M metagenome (GOLD analysis project Ga0256913, IMG submission 185970) | Deep-sea worm associated microbial mat communities from Axial Seamount, Juan de Fuca Ridge, Pacific Ocean - Axial_Mat | ecosystem: Environmental > Aquatic > Marine > Oceanic > Microbial...
TGCAGGCGGACAAATGGTACTTACTCACGAAATCGCAAATTATCCGGGGGTAGAAAACACCGGCGGGTATATGCTGGGCAGTACCATGGCAAAACAAGCTAAAAGTTTCGGTGCCGAAATTATTAACAATGCAAAAATAGAATCATTTGATTTAACAAGTAAAATTAAATCCGTGGAAGTTGCTCGTAAAGGTAAATTTACCTCCGGTGCAGTTATTGTCGCAACCGGCGGACGTTCCCGTCCTTTAAATGTTCCAGGCGAAAACGAATTTAAAGGCAGAGGAATTTCTTATTGTGCAACATGCGACGGCGATTTTTTCCAGAACAAAGAAATTATTGTTGTCGGCGGAGGTAATTCCGCTTTAGAAGAAGCTGTATCACTCACAAAATATGCAAGTAAAGTTACAATCGTTCATCAATTCGATCATTTCCAAGCCCTAGAACATTATGTTGAAGAGGCAAAAGCAAATGAAAAAATTAACTTTATTATGGAATCGGAAATCCAAGAGTTTTACGGAGATGAAAAACTAACCCGCGTTAAAATTGAAAATATGCGAACTCACGAATTTACGGAAATGGATATTGACGGCGTATTTATTTTAATCGGGTATATTCCAAATACAGAATCATTTAAAGGGATTTTGGAATTAACCGAACGTAACGAAATTATAACAACTCGCGAAATGGAAACAAACCTTCCCGGTGTTTTTGCAGCCGGCGATTGCATAGCAAAAAAATACAGACAAGTTACAACTGCCGTTGCAGACGGTACAATAGCTGCTCTTTCGGCTGTTGACTATTTAAATAATAACAAGTAAACAATTCTTCATTTCGGGAACGAATTTTCGTTCCCGAACTTTTTCTTATTTTTTATAATCCTTGAACAATAGTATATTTGTAAGTTATAATTATTTACATTCTTATTTCCGTATTTACAGAGTTAAAAAGGATAATATGTAGTGGAAAAAACTAAAGATAAAATTGAAGTAAAAGATGTTATACAAGTTGACCATGAATTGCTTGATAACATTTCCGATTTGGTAAAGAAAAGGGCTTCCTCTACACTATTAACACTCTTTGCCGATTTGCATCCGGCCGATATTGCCGAAATAATAAACCACATAGGAACCCCGAACGCCGAATATCTTTTCGACCTTTTAGATACGGAAACCGCCAGCGAAGTTATTACGGAAATAGATGAGAATTTACGCGAAAAACTCCTTTCGAATATAGAAGCGGAAAAAATCTCCGATATTATTGATGAGCTTGAAACAGATGACGCAACCGATATTGTAAGCGAATTACCCGAAGAGGTTGCCGAACAAGTTCTTCAACAAATGGATGCGGAAGATTCTGAAGATGTAAAAGAACTTTTGAAATACGAAGAGGATACTGCCGGCGGTATAATGAGCAGCGACTTTGTTTATGTCAGAGATGACGAAACAATTCGTGCTGCAATTAAAGCCGTTAGAAACAATGCCGAACATTTCGAACAAATTTATCATGTTTACGTTTTAAATCACGATGATGTTTTAGTGGGCATTGTTCCTCTTAAAGAATTATTAATTAATCCTCTGAGAACAAAAATTACTTCTGTTATGGAAGAGGACTTAATTTATGTTACACCTGATGTTGACCAGGAAGAAGTTGCAAATTTAATGAAGAAATACGATCTGGTTGCAATACCGGTTGTTAACGAAAACAAAGTAATGCTCGGACGAATTACGATTGACGATATTGTTGACGTAATTCAAGAAGAAGCAGACGAAGACCTTCAAAAAATGGCGGGACTTTCCGAAGAACAGGAATCCAGCGACTCTATTTTTAGGATTTCCAAAATACGTTTGCCTTGGCTGATTGTTGCCTTGGTAATAGAACTGGTAAACGTAATTGTTCTTTCCAGTTACGAACAAGTATTGGCACAAGTTACCATCGCAGTCTTTTTCTTTCCGGTAGTAATGGCAATGGGCGGAAGTTCAGGCAATCAGGCTGCTATTGTAATGGTAAAAGGTTTAAGCAGCGGTGAACTTTGGATGAAAGGGTCTCTTAAAAAGCTACTTAAAGAACTTTTTGTTGCCGTCTTAAACGGAATTGTAATTGCATCAATCCTTTTTATAATAACATATTTTTTCTTCGGGAAAGATAAAATTTACTTTTTAATGATACTCTCTTTTTCGCTTATTGTAATTATTATTTTTGCCACCATGCTCGGGGCAACAATTCCTCTAATTCTAAAAAAAATCGGTGCCGACCCTGCTGTTGCAACAGGCCCGTTTGTTTCTACAATGAATGATATTTTCGGCCTGCTTCTTTATATGACTTTTGTAACCTTATTCCTCATAAACTAATGAATCGATTTAAAAACGTAATAAAAAATTTTCACGCAATAGACGTACTCATCATTCTATTCGCAACTTTTCTTTCGATACTCAATTTAATTTTTGCAAACAGAATTGAAAGATGGGCATCTCATATATTTTTTAATACCGCTTTAACTTTAATGATATTCTTTTTTGCGATTCAAGATAACAGAAAAAAAACTCAATTTTGGGAACAAGTGCATTATTGGTACATTTTGCCTGTAATATTTATCTCTTTTAAAGAAATTTATTACATGGTTAAACCCATTGCCGGCAAAGATTGCGACCAATATCTAATTGCGATAGATAAATTTCTCTTCGGAGTTAATCCCACACAATACTTATTTCAATTTTCAAATCCGGTCTTAACCGAAATTTTACAACTTGCATATTCATCTTTCTTTTTTTTACCAATAATTTTAATTGTGGAATTAATGTTAAAAAAGGAAATCCTCAATTTTAAATTTACGGCATTTGCAATTACTCTTGGGTTTGTTTTATCGTATATCGGTTATTTTCTTGTGCCTGCCGTGGGACCTCGATTTACTTTACACAATTTTACAACAACAAATATTGAACTTCCCGGTCTTTGGCTAACTAATCATTTAAGAGAAATAATAAATTCCGCAGAAGCCGTACCGGCGGGAACTCCGAACCCGATGGAAGTAGTACAACGCGATGTTTTCCCCAGCGGCCACACCCAAATGACTTTAATTGTTATGTTTCTTGCATATAAATTCAGAACTAAGTCTCGCTATTTTTTTTACATCATAGGTACATTATTGATAATTGCAACGGTTTATTTACGCTACCATTATGTTACCGATTTAATAGGCGGCTTAATTTTTATGATTTTAACAATGATTCTTGCAAAAATATTTTTTAATTATTGGAGCAAATTTAACGGAGAAGAAATATTCGGTTATCCGAAAAAACATTAATAATTATGGAAAAGAAAAAACAAGTACAAAGAATCTTTGATTCTATATCCAACAAATACGATCTCCTTAATCATCTGCTTAGCGGAGGAATTGATTATTACTGGCGTAAAAAAGCATTGAAGTTGAGTAAAATAAACAGCAACTCAAAATTACTTGATGTGGCTTGCGGTACAGGCGATTTTTCCATTGCCGCAAAAAAAATGGGTATAACAAAAATAACCGGAGCGGATTTATCGTTAAATATGCTTAAGCTGTTTAACAATAAAGTGAACTGGAGCAAAGGAAATGTTGTTGAAAGCGTTGCCGAAAATCTTCCATTTAAAGACGAAGTTTTTACAAACATCACGGTAGCTTTCGGAGTGCGAAATTTTTATGATATTTTGGAAGGATTCAAATCTTTTTACAGAGTACTAAAACCGAACGGAAAAGTTACAATTTTGGAATTTCGTCTCCCCTCAAATCCGATTGTAAAAACAATTTATCTCTTCTATTTTAAAAACATACTTCCACTAATAGGCAGAATAATTTCAAAAGATAAAGAGGCATATACCTACCTTCCGGAATCTGTTGGAGAGTTTAACGAAAAAGTTCAATTGAAAAAATTATTATCGGAAGCAGGCTTTACAAAAGTAACCGTAAAAGCAATTACTTTCGGTATTGTCCAAATTGCAATTGCCGAAAAATAAAAGAATAAGCCGTAATGATGACAAAATATTTCATCATATTATTATTTCTTGTCTCTTGCTCGGAAATAAAACAACCGGCCGGAATTCTAGCACGCCGTTTTCCACAACAAACCCGAATAACAGAATTAAAAGTTTGGCGAATTAATGATTTTATTATTAAAGCCCTGGCAAAATACGAGCTTAAAGCCAAAGTACTAAGCAAAAAACGTTACCGTTTTGACGAGGGGGCTTTAATTGCCCCGTATGATTTGGTGTTGGGCTGGGGACGAATGTCTGATCAAGCGGTTATTGACAGAATTGATATTTCACAACGTTCCCGCTGGTATTTTTGGAAAGCAAAGCATCCACCCATCCCAAAAGCAGAAATTGCAATGTGTTCTGCAAACATGCATATAATTCCGGCTAATAAAATCGTAAAAAGCGAATTGGAAGATGTTTTGGTTGGAGAAATAATTTATCTAAAAGGATTTCTTATTGAAGTAACAGGTAAAAACGGTTGGCATTGGAAAAGTTCCTTATCTCGTACCGATACGGGAAACGGTGCTTGCGAACTTGTTTACGTGGAAAAATTATTGCGAATTAAATAAACTCCCACTCACGGTAAATTCTCAAATATCGCAAGCATCAATAAAAAAACTCTTTCCTGTAATATTTTTTCACTCATATTTTATTTTAATTACAGTTGATATCCCTTCAATATTATTCCGATTCACTGCTGTAACTTTAATTACGTTTATCCCCTCTTTCAGATTTACGTAATATTTCCCGTCTTTTTTATTTATTAAAACATCATTGAGTTTTACTAAATAATTTTTAAACCAGGGCATATTATTATCAAGGGATAAAATCAAATCCGGTTTTGCACAAAACAACGACATATTTTTATTAAAATCGTCAACACTTTTTATATTTAATTTTGAATATTCATTCTTTGTTCTTACAATTTCTTCAGGGGTATAATCAATAACCACCATGGTTCGATTAAGTTCGTAATAGAGGTCGTTAACATTTTTAGTAAATACCGTTTTGCACAACGGGAAAGCTTGAAAAGTAAGGAAATCCCTCTCCCCTTCCATTTTAAGAACCAAAGAGTATCTCAAATTATTCTGTTTCTGAGCAATATCAATGTAACCCAAATAATTGGATAAAAATTTCGTTCCGTATTTTTTATTCGGTTTATTCTCTTTAACCTCAATAAATTCTATTTCATCAAATTTATTTCCGGATTTCAGTTTATATATATCTAATATGTTTAATAAAACATCTCCTTTTTTTGCATAAATCCCAAATTGAGGATCCAAAAAAATCCATTTTTGCAAATTGTTTGACCACACTTCCGTGGCAACGTGTCCCATTCCCGCGCCACCGTAATCGGCATTAATGTTCTTCAATCCTACGATTCTTGCCGGATATCCGAATGAGATAAGAATGTCATTCAACACAATGCCATACTCCACACATCTATATTCTTCGCCCTCATCACGAGCACTTTTTAATATTCCCAATGAACTTAAGGAATCCGGAGCGGCATGCCACCCATTATGATTCCATTGCTCGCTAACCCATTCCATTAATTCAAAAAACAGTTCCGGTTCTTTTTCTGATTCCAAATGTATTTCGGAAAGAACATAATTTTTTAATTCCGAAAATTCCGTAGCGTTAATAGAATCGGGCAATCCGAGTTTTTGATAATTAAAATTTAAAACGGGATTATTACTTTTTATAATTGTAATTTTTTTTAATTCCTTTTTCTGCCCTAACGAAAAAGAGACAACTAAAAATAGTGTAATAATTATTCTGTGCATTAAATTCATTTTTTACTCATTTATTATTTTTCTACAATACGCAATTTATTCCTTTTTCAATCCGATTTTTTAATTATTTTATAATACTCGGTAAAAAAAATCAACATTCTTCGAAACAACAGTTAGGATAATAAAATCATCGGAATGAATATGAAAATTAGTTGACTAATGTTATTCAACCGGAAACATTTCTGTAATAAAAAAGGAGATTACATTCGTAGATTTTCTCCGTTTTGAAAAGGAAGTTCGAAAAATTATTGAACCCTGCCATTTACAGCAGGGTTTTCTCAATACTACAAAATCTCAACAAATATAAGCTAAATAGGAGACACTTTACTTAAGCAACATCATCTTTTTGGTGGCAACAAAATTACCGGCTTGCAACTTATAAAAATATAATCCGGAAGAAAGATTTTGTGCATTGAATTTAACGGAATAATTTCCCTGAGTTTGTGTCTCATTTACAAGTGTTGCCACCTCTTTTCCCAAAACATCATATACAACTAGTTTTACATTAACAGCTCCTTTTTTAGTTGCGGGAACAGAGTAATTAATTGTTGTACTCGGATTAAAAGGGTTTGGATAATTCTGTGATAGCCGGAATGAATAATTTAATTTTTTATTCGAGGTTTCAACTCCGGTTATTTTTTCTACTCTCATAAGTGTTAAACCGGTATAATTATGTTCCGTATTATCAAAACATGACATGAATAGTTCAGTAGAATCTCCCTGTTCTCGTACAGCCACTGAAATAACTTGATTACCTGCAATACCGGAATTTTCTTTATAATAAAGCAACAATTGCTTTCCGTCATACATTCCTAATCCCTCATCGCTGGTTGCAATCCATTTTCTTTTGGAAGCATCAATAACAATCGCATTTACAGAATTATTAGGATTATATGCATCGGCAAGATTAAAAATTTCCCATTGGTTTCCGTCGTAAATGCAAAACTGCCCGTATTCGGTACCCACATACATTTTACCTCCGTTAAACGTTGGTCCGCCGTCTTCCAAAGCAATCGCATTAACCCACGCTGTAGAATCCCCCGCAATTTTAACCAAAGACCAATTTGTACCGTCATATTTGATTAATCCGTTGCTTGTACCAATCCAAATAACATAGTTTGTATCCGTTTGTGATTCTTCTACGGCAATGGAATAGACACTATGAACGGAAACAACGTTTGTATAGCCGTAATGTTTCCAAGTGTGTCCGTCAAATTTAATTAGCCCGTTATTATATGCACCAATCCACAAAGCACCTCCGGACTGAGAGAAAGGTCCGCCATTTTGTACCGCTAAGGTTCGCAAAATCAAACTTTCGTACGGACCCAAATCAAAGCCCATATCTTTTGGAGCAAAGTGATGCCATTGGCCGTTATGCAAATAATAAATTCCGCCGTACTCACTTGTAAACCAATAGTACGAATTTTCATCTTCCAATACGGAACTGAAATGTTGATCCTTAATTACATCAATATCGGAAGCATTATAGCAATAAAAGTTAGTACCGGAATATTTGACAATACCGGTATCACCGGTAGCTGTCCAAACATCTCCGGCATTGTCAACATAAACATTAAGAAGATAATCCGAAGGAATATTTGAATTTGCCGTTGTAAAATAATGCCAACTTTGTGCATAAAAAGAATTGATAAAAACGAACAAGAAAAAAAGTATCTTTTTCATAAAACCTCCTATTTTTATTCATTAATCTCTAGAATTCAAGATTCAGTTTTCCGGAGTTATTATAATTATTTATTTTTCTCCGGATTTTCGGGTTTTACGTTATTTTGTTTACCTTCCGTTTTGTTATCATAAAAACGTGTTGTCGGATATGCAAAATCGATATCATCATACTTGGCAAACTCTTCCAAAATTGCTTCCCATATTGTACCTTCCGTACCTCTTCTTTGTTTCACATTACATATGTAGCGAACAGTAAGCATTACACCGCTGTCTTTTACGGAAGTATAAACGATAGGGGTTAATGTTCTGTAAAAAATCATAAAATCTTTGGAAGCATCTTTAATTTGTTTTTGTGCTTCTGCTGTCAGGTCAAGTGTTTTTTCCGTGATAATCTTGGTTAAAATATCTTTAGCTTTTTTCCAATTGCTCTCAAAAGTAACAAGCACGGGTATCTCGTCCCAAATATATTCAAAACCTTCGGTGTAATTTGCTTGCCATTTGGTAAAAATATATCCGTTGGGAATATGAATAATCCTCCCTGTACTCTGTTCGGCATCCACCCAATTTCCTATCTCAATTACGGAAAATTGGAAAAGACGAATGTCTATAACATCGCCGGTAACTTCTCCTATTTGTACTCTGTCTCCAATTTTAAATGGTTTTCTGATTGTAATAAAAAACCAACCGCCGATATTAACAAGCAAATCTTTAAATGCAATTGCAAGACCTGCTGAAAGCAAACCGATAAAAGTTCCGATAGATTCAAAAATACCAAACCAAATTCTGGAAAGGAGTAATAAAGCAATAACCAAAGTTGTTGTTTTTAAGGTTTTACTCCAAAAGTAACGCTCCTTATAATCCTCCAATTTATCCAGAACAAATTTATAGATAAGCTTACGAATTGCCCATGTAAAAAATATAACAAGGATGGATAAAAGTACTTTTTCCTGAAGAGCAATGGAAACGCCGAGGAATTCTTCAATAATGGAATGAAGATTTGCTTTAAAAGCTCCCATAATAATCAGCTATTATCTAATAAAAAACTTTTGAAAAATAAGTGAAGCTCCACCGATAGCTCCGCTAAACGATTTAAATTGTGAAAATTTAAGCCGTGTATTTTGAGCAAATTCCGAAATTACATCATTTAAAATTGCTTTGCGAATTATTGGTTCAATAAATTCTTCCGCTTCACAAATATCTCCGCCTATTACAATCAATTCGGGGTTAAGCAAATCCACGAACTGTACTATTTTTTTACCAAACTCTTTGGCAATCTCTTTTAGAATAAAGATTGCACCGGAATCACCGTTTTTGGCAGATTTAATAATATCGGATATGGTAATACTTCCATTTATTTTATGACGTTCACAAATATGACATTCGTTACCAAAAATTTTTGCAGCTTCCTTTATTGTACTGTCAATAAACCCCTCGGGTAAAAATGTTCTAACCTCACCGGCAGCACTGTTTGCACCTCTGTACAATTCATGGTTAATAATAAACCCCGCTCCCATTCCGGTAAAACTTTGATGGATTACAAGATATAATAAATCCTTAACCATATTTTCACTTTTTGAAAGCCATTTTGTTCCTAAAGCACCGGCATTTGCATCGTTTTCAATTTCGATATCAAAATCAAATCGAGCTTCCAGAATTTCCTTAAAATTTACCGAATGCAGATTAAATCCCATCGAATAGAGAATACGTCCCTTTTTGTTATCTATAGTGCCGGGCATGGCCAAGCCGAGTCCGAGAATTTTTTTTCTGGGGACTTTTAAATCTTTAATTACATCTTCAACAATAATTTTAATTTGATCGGCCAGTTCTTCGGGGTTTGTTGTATAGTTAATTTCGTAAGTATGTTTAAAAATCACTTCCCCTTTAAAATCAACTAAAATAAGATTGAGTTCTTTGGAAAGCAATTCTATTCCGAAAGTAAATCCGTAATCGGAAGCTATATCCCATAATACCGGGGGTTTACCTCCTTGTATTGTTGTTCCGCCCATTCCTATTCTGCGTATAAATCCCTTACTCTCAAATTTTTTAAGGGTATAAAGAACCGTGGAAATTTGCAATTCGGTTATGATGCTTATCTCACGTGCGGAGATAGAAGAATTCATTCTAACAAGATTGATAATGTGTTGCCTATTTAATTGTTTTACTAACTTTGATGAGCCACTCTTAAACATAAGTTTTTTGTTTTGTTAAAAAAAATTGCCATCTCAAATATTTGCATAAATAGATGGAAATGCAAGATTTTTTTTATAATAACATTATATTATTTATTGGTTAGCCCCTTATAACTCATTATTTTTCAGATAGTTAGGTTTTTATAACTAAAAATATAACCCGCATTTTTACGTCATGGTTTTAATAAAATCGCAAATATTTTTCCAAACAAGTAAAGGATTACTACATGCAACCCATCCCTCTTGAGCCGCACCTTCGTACCCCCAAATAAAAATACTGCCGGTACCGGAATTTACGGCATGATTAAGTGCGGTAAATACTTCTTTTTCTCTGCCGCTATTAATCCTAAAACCCTGTATCCATATTTGGGAATTTGCATTAAATAAGTTTGTTAATTCAACAAACTTATTTGAAAAATCACGAACAAATGCCACAGGCTTATTATCCCAATGCCAATAGGGACCAGTTGCAAAAGTATTAATATGTTTAAGATAAAAAAAATCACTCCATTCCGTTTTAATTTTTTCTTCGGGTATATTTGCAGTAAAATAGAGTATATTTTTCATTTTTAAACTTGCAGCCCGTTCAGAAAGACGATCAATAAATTTTATCAGACTTATTTTTTTAAATTTTTTAACCTCTTCGGTTTCCAGTAAAGGCATGGGCTTTTCAAACATATTTTCAAAATCCGTTTGACAATATTCACAGCGACACCCCCATCTTTCGGGAATACTCCCCAAAAATCCGTGTGTGTGAAAATGAGGTTCATCCCAAAAGAGAGTATCGGCACCGGCTTCCGCCACAACATTGATCCAATTTTCCATAAAGGAAATAAATTTCGGGGAGTTGGG
>Ga0256913_10001949_pt1 | contig 10523 bp, 7 predicted proteins | sample Axial_MatmetaG_FD_185970 | JGI IMG/M metagenome (GOLD analysis project Ga0256913, IMG submission 185970) | Deep-sea worm associated microbial mat communities from Axial Seamount, Juan de Fuca Ridge, Pacific Ocean - Axial_Mat | ecosystem: Environmental > Aquatic > Marine > Oceanic > Microbial...
AACTCTGTCGTTGGTGTGCATGCCGATGCCGAGGTAAAAACCTTCATAATCGTTATAATGTGCCAGCTTATCAAGGTCAATGTCAATAAAAGCGATGGGTATTTTACCGCTCAGAAGTGTCTGGGCAATAGATGCTTTTCTGTCGAAATTCACCTCTTTGCCGATAGAATCGATAAGCCGATAGGTTTCCTGTTCCCTCTCCGTAAGACTGTCAACCCGGTGTCCTTCCCAGAACTCTTCTTTCTTTTTCGTCGCATCTTCTTCAACTTCTACTTCATGATAGCCGAAATCCCGTTTTCTCAGGTCTGGATTTAAGTCAATATCTTTAATGTAGCTACGTCCGTTACCTATTATAGTATAAGTTTTTCCCCCGCCGGCGGAAACAGAGAAATTAGTGAATATGATATCCGTATTCAACTGAACCGGGAACCAGTGATCGTCAATCAGATCGTAAGCCTGCTGGATTTTGATAACAATACCCGTTGTGTCGTCCGGAGGTTGTGCTTTTACATTCTGAATTGCCCATTTGTATGAATTGATGTAGAGAAACCCTTTCATGCCTTCAAAGTTTGTGTTTTTTCGGGGCCTGAAAGAGATGATAAAAACAGTGTCACCCCGTTCAGTATAAGTTGTGTCTTTAATCAGGAAGAAGTATTTATTAGTACTTCCCCTGCTGATCGGATTTACATATTTTTTACCCGCAATACTGATCAGTTCGTCGTAAAAGGAAGTGGATTGAATTTGTGAGATCATGAAAGCAATCAGAGGATCTTTAAAACCGGAAACCCTTGTCGCCAGAACGTTCTCCTGATTCAGGTCGGGTGACATGTATTTACGCTCCGTAACAGTCTCCATCATAAACAGATCGCTCTTATTAAGGAATTTACGCATTAGACGTTCTGTGGAATCGAGTTGAGCAGTGTCTTTCAGCATTAAGGAGTCGGCATCCAGCGTTACAACCATTTTATCATAAGAGGTGTAAGTGAAAGCTTTCAGCTTTTTCGGGTTGTTTGTGTTTCGGTGTGCAATGACATTGTTGATGATCCTGTGGGCGGGATTCACACCCGGAAATATTTCTACCTCATCAAGTTCGTAAGGTTTCTGCGATAAGTATATCTTTTGTGCCTTTTTGTTATAATCGATGGTGTATGTCAAAGGTTCGTATCCGATATAAGATAAGTGAAGACAACATTCCTTTTCAGAAAGATCTATCTTAAACTTTCCGTCAATGTCCGTTACAACCCCTTTTTTTCCACTTTCGCTGAGGATATTTACAAAAGCCAATGGCTGTTTGCTTTTTTTGTCAACAACAACACCTTCAATCGTCATCTGTCCCACGCCCGGGACGGATAATAAAAGTAAAATTAAAAAGATGAGTATTTGCTTTGACATTCTTTCGGAACCGGTTTTCCAGGATAAATATACTTTTAAAACACCATTTATTGCAGTTTAGTATTCTTGCGATGCCTGTTTTTATCTCTTGTTTCTTTTTTTATCATATTTTTTTCCAGGGCGTCTGTCATATCTATACCGGTTTGGTTTGCCAGGCAAATCAATACGAAAAAAACATCTGCCAGCTCATCTGCCAGATCGGCATCTTCTTCCTTGTTTTTAAAAGATTGTTCTCCGTATTTCCGGGCTATGATCCGGGCTACTTCGCCGACTTCTTCGGTCAATATGGCCATGTTGGTCAGTTCGTTAAAATACCTGACACCGGTTGTTGTGATCCAATCGTCAACCCTTTGTTGTGCTTCTTTAATGGTCATCATATAATAAATTAATCGTGTTTCTGATTATATCCGTGCTAAAATAGTTAATTTTGCTGCTTTTATGGCTACATTACAAGAATACACATTGGGCATGGATTTTACTGCCAAAACGTTCGCCGGACTTGAAGAAGTGTTGGCAGCCGAGTTAAAAGATATCGGCGTAAATGATATTCAGATTATTAAACGGGGAGTTCAGTTCAGAGGTAACAAGGAAGATCTGTATAAGGTTAACTATTTGAGCCGAACAGCCTTGCGTGTGCTTCAGCCCATCAGTGTATTTGAGGCAAAAGACGATAAAGAGCTTTACGAAAAAGTCAAAAAAATTGACTGGCAGAAAGTTTTTAATCTGGATCAGACATTTAATATCAATGCACATGTATTTCATTCAAACCTTGATCATTCACAGTATGTAGCTTTAAAAACAAAAGATGCCATTGTGGACCAGTTCAGGGAAGCGACCGGTAAACGCCCCTGGGTAGCTAAAGATGATGCCGATATTTATATTGACGTACACATCAGCCAGGATTTGTGTACAATATCCCTGGACAGTTCCGGAGAATCACTCCATAAAAGAGGTTATCGGATAGGAGCTGACAAGGCACCGATCAATGAGGTTTTGGCCGCAGGGATGATTCAGCTGACAGGCTGGAAAGGGGAGAAGGATTTCTACGATCCTATGTGTGGTTCAGCCACTATACCCATAGAAGCAGCTATGCTGGCGATGAATATTCCGGCCGGATATTACCGGAAACATTTCTCTTTTATGAACTGGGTAGGTTATGATGATGAGCTGTTCAGGAAGGTTAAAGAAGAAGCTGATTTGCAGATGGGCGAACTGAACTGTCGCATACTGGCTTCCGACAGGTCGGATAAAGCCATCGGTATTGCCAAACGAAACCTGAGAAATGCCGGATTACATAAAGATGTGGAGGTTCAGGTTCAGTATTTCGACAATGTAAAGCCGGAAAAACAAGAAGGAATTCTGGTGTTTAATCCTCCTTACGGTATCAGGATGGAAGAGCGGGGAGAGCTCAGGGATTTGTATCGCGGCATCGGTGATGTGTTGAAACAAAATTTCTCGGGTTTTGAGGCCTGGATTATTACTTCCAATATGGAAGTTGCAAAGTTTGTAGGACTGCGTTCGTCAGCAAAGATTATCTTGTTCAACGGACCATTGGAAAGCAGGTTTATTAAGTTTGAGCTTTATCAGGGAAGCAGAAAAGAGAAAAAAAATAACGAAGAAGGGAGCGAAAACCGTTACCGAAAAAACGATACAAAGGAAAAAGCGGTGAAGTTCCGCAGACGTGATGAGCGTGAACGGCCCGAAAAAGGACGTGAACGACCTGCCTGGAAAGATAAGGCTAAGCATAGCGACACTAAAAAGTCAGACGACTTTGCTCCGCGCAGGCCCATGCTGGGAAAACCGGAAAAAACAGAATATACCGGTGACGGTAAAAAAGGATCGAGAAAGAAACGGCCAAGGATAAAAAAATAACAGACTTGCCGGGATATATACTCCGTATTGTTTAAATTAAAAAAGAGGTTGCTTCACCTGGAAACAACCTCTTTTTAGTAATAATAAATCAGTTCTCGGAGATTCTATTTTTGCATCTCTTCTGCAAAAAAGTGGTAAAACCATGTGATGGCTTCAATACCCGAATAAAAGTTTTTCAACGGATAATTCTCATTGGGAGAGTGAATAGCATCCGACTCCAGGCCAAATCCCATCAGGACTGATTTTAAACCTAATTTTTCTTCAAAAGTGGAAATTATTGGAATACTTCCGCCACTCCTTACCGGTACAGGAATTCTGTTATAGATCTTTTCGAGTGCTTTTTCAGCGGCTTTATAGGCCGGTAAGTCAATCGGGCAGACATATGCTTGTCCTCCATGCAGCGATTCCACTTTAACTTTTACGGACTTAGGAGCAATACCTTTGAAATATTCTTCAAACATACCAGCAATCTTTTCATGATCCTGATTGGGAACCAGACGCGACGAAATTTTGGCGTATGCTTTAGAGGGCAAAACGGTTTTGGCACCCTCGCCTGTATAACCGCCCCAGATGCCACAAACATCAAATGAAGGACGTATGCCTGTGCGTTCAATGGTCGTGTATCCGGTTTCGCCTTGTAACTCCTCAACGTCAATGGCTTTTTTATATTCTTCTTCGTCAAAAGGTGCCATGTTCAGTAATTCTCTTTCTCTTTCGGATGCTTCCAGAACATCGTCATAGAAACCGGGCATGGTTATTCTGTTGTCTTCATCCGTCATGGAAGCAATCATTTTAGACAGCACGTTGATCGGGTTGGCAACAGCACCTCCGAAAAGTCCGGAATGCAGGTCGCGGTTCGGTCCTGTCACTTCCACCTGCCAGTAAGCCAGTCCTCGCAGTCCTGTTGTAATGGCCGGGATGTCTTCGGCGATCATGCCGGTGTCGGAAACCAGAATAATGTCGGCTTTCAGCATGTCTTTATGTTCATCGCAGAAAGCGCCCAGGCTGACAGACCCTATTTCTTCTTCCCCTTCGATCATAAATTTAACGTTGACAGGTAAAGCATCATTAGCCATCAGCGTTTCAAAAGCTTTTACATGCATAAATCCCTGCCCTTTGTCGTCATCAGCTCCGCGGGCGTATATTTTGCCGTCACGTATGACCGGCTCAAAAGGTTCTGACTCCCATAGTTCTATCGGGTCAACCGGCATGACATCGTAATGGGCATAAACCAGCACGGTGGGTTTGGACGGATCAATGATTTTTTCGGCATAAACCACCGGGTTTCCGCTGGTGGGCATCACTTCCGCTTTGTCGCAGCCGGCTGCAAGCAAACTCTCCTTGTATTTTTCAGCTGTTTTAACCATATCGTCTTTGTGTTCTGCCAGCGAGCTGATGGATGGTATTCGGATCAGCTCAAAGAGTTCTTGCAGGAATCTTTCGCTATTTGTTTCAATGTATTGTTTTATTTTTTCCATGATGAATGTGTTTAAAATTTAAGTGTGTAAAGGTAAGAAGATAGAAGTAAATATCAGTCACAATTGAAAGATATCCGGACCGAATTATGATATTTTAACGCTCATTTGCCGGTACCATTCAAAAAGAGCTATGGACAAAGCATGAGTAGTGTTAAGTGAAGTTATGGGGCCGGGGAGCGGTATATACACATGTTGGTTTGTCCGTTTTAAAATCTCCGGATTAATTCCGTTTTTTTCGTTGCCGATGCATAAAGCCACTTTTTCAGGGAAAGAAAAAGAATATATGTTTTCTGCTGAAGGTGTTGTTTCTATGGCAATGAGCCTGTAATCTTCCGGGATTTCATCAGGCAATTCCTCCGGGGATATAATTTTCCAATCGGTTTTATCAAAAGCTCCCGAGGCTGTTTTTTTGATTTTATAGGATTTGAACTCTTGAGCTGTTTCTGAAATAAACAGTGTTTTTATGGCCCCGATGTTGGCAGCTAAACGGAGTACTGAGCCCATGTTTTCAGGGGTTCTCAGATTGTCGGCAATAAGAACCGGGCGGGAAATTCTTTCGTAAAAAGCATCAGGCTTTAGTTTGCTGAATAATTCAAAAGAGTTGTTCGGATTTTGCATGGAACGAAAATAAAAAAAGTCGCCCGTAACGAGCGACTTTTTTATCAATGATTTAATAGTTCTTATTCAACAATGACTTTTTGAACGGCAACACCATTGTCCGTATCAATAGTAGCCATATAAACACCCGTAGGAAGCTGGCTGATGTCAACTTTTACGTTAGGTGTATTCATAGTCTGGTCAATAACAACCTGTCCAACAGTATTAGTCAGTCTTACATGACTTATCACACCGTTCATGTTGCTGATTCTCAGATAATCGTTAGCAGGGTTAGGATAAACCATAATGTACTGGTTAGCATCATTTTCGTTAACGCCTACAACAACTACTAAGTTAACAGGGATTGTTATGATTTCGTTCTCAGGATCGTTGCTTCTGATTTTAACTTTGGCAATGTAGCCGTCTTCGGTTAAACCGGCAGCGTCTAATGTGAATGTAACAGTTACGACTTCATCTTCCACCAGAGTTCCTTCTTCAGGAGTTACTGTCAGCCACTGTGTAGCCAGTTCTCCTGTTAAAGTAGCAGCAATGTTCCAGTTGAAGTCTAATTCAGGAACATCGGAAAGATGTGTCCAACCAAGGTTTTCACCATGTGACATCCAGTCACCGTTATCAGCAGCCGGACCAGCATCACAACCCGGAGTGTAAACTCCGCCCGGTTTATTGAACATATAACCTACCCAGAGATCTTCTCCTTCGATTGGAATAGGTGTGTCTAATGTAATAGTGTTCCAGCTTTGGGCTGTCGGGTCAAAGTCCTGCTCGTAAAGCAATGGACCGGCACCCGGAGTTAAGATGGATCCCATGCCGTAGATCTGTACCTTGTGCCACAATGAGAGGTCGTTGATGAATACGTCAACAGAAGTGATTTCCATTCCAATGAAAGGTTGAACCATTCCGTGAGGGAACATGGCAGCAACACGCCATACCTGATCGGCATCGTTACCGATAGCAGAGCTGTTAGCACCATCATCGTATCTGAGTACTTCATCTCTGTCGGAAAGATTTGGCTGTACTACAGGATTTGGATTGACCACAGCTTTAACCTCACGAGTCAGTGATTTGGCATATTCCGGAAATTCATAAGTTGAGTTACTTGTGAATGCTTTGCTTCCAAAGTCGTAAGTCGGAATTATCTCATAGGTTAAGTCTGAAACACCCGTATTGCTCATTTCACGTTCAATAACAGTTTCTTCACCTTCTTCTAAAATCTCAACGATAGGAGCTGTATCAATATTAATATGCGGAGCTTCGATTCCGGCAACTAATTCAATAAAGGCAACATCATCAAAGTAATAATGAGGGTCTTCTCCTGGAGGTGCACCGGCATAAATGTCAGCACCACCCAATTGCATCGTTCCGTTCTCGTCACCAGCTTTAAAATGGAATGGCCATTCATGAACCATGGCGTCATTCAGGAAAAACTGAGCTGTGTCAACGTCAAGGTTAAAAATGAATGATAACTGAAGCCATTCGCCGGCGTTAAATTCAAAACCGTAGTCCTGACCACCGACAGTGATATAACCTTGCTCTGTGGCCCCAAAATAAACTTCAAAAGCCCATTCTGTTCCGGGTACTTCAAAGTGCTGGATGTTAATGTATCCACCAAAATTGGGTTCAATGTAATATTTAAGATCGAATTGATATTTACCCGAAGTTTTATTACCCATTTTAAAAATAAGGTCGGTCGATCCTTCAACGTTCACCGAATTACTGGGACTTGAGGATTGAGCGTCTGTTACTTGAGCATCTTCTGCGCCACCCGGTTCATCAGACCAGGTTGTCCAGAAACCGGAATCATCAGTTTGTGCCAGAAAATCACCGACATTCATGTCGTCGAAACCGCTTTCATAAAGGGTTGTCTGGCCATAAGTTTGCATGGAGTATGCAAAAATCAGCACAATAAATAATGGTAAGAAGGTAAATTTTTTCATGGTAATTAAATTTTGTTAAACAAATGAATTAATTGTCAAATATATTAAATTTCTTCGCTTGTGGGAAGAGTTTAACATTAATTTATCATAGTTTTTATCCTTTCTGCATTTTAAACCTGATAATGATAGAAAACGCTCTGCCATATTGAGCAAGATAGTCTGATAAAAGGGATAAACAGTTAGATTCTTTAAAATCGGCTGAAAGCTGGCTTCTATTTTTTAACTTTTCTTAGTACCATACGGTCATAGAAAAATAATGCAATTATTGTAGCTACTCCAATAGCGCTGAATATGTACCAAATCTTATACGGTTTGTATATGTCCCAAAGCATATTTGTTAAGCCATGCTGATTCGTGTGCATTAGCTCAGCAGCTTTTTTAAGATAATCATTCTGTGTAAAGTCTTTACTGATATCCTGTATTTCCAAACCGCGTTTTGCCACTTCTAATTTAAGTAAACTGATTTTATCAGACATAGACTGATAAACCGGCCCCGAAAATATACCGGCAAGATAATTTCCTACAGCTACCGGTAAAAAAGAAGTTCCCATGTATAAAGCTTCTTTCTTTTTCGGTGCAATACGTCCAACATATTCAGTGAATTTTGGGGAACTGGCCATTTCCCCGAGGGAAAAGATTAAAATGGCTGCAATAACATAGAAGCCGTTATTGGTTGCAAATGCGAGCCCAATACCAACCGACACTACTGCAATACCTGTAATAATTGCATTTACAGGCTTTAAACGCATAACAATGGATGAGACAATAATCTGAAATAGAATGATAAAACCGGCATCCAGGTTGACCATCATTTCAGGAGCAATGGTCCCTTCTTTTGTGCCTATTGCTGACGCCATGGCAGGAGAGAAACTGTGTATCCAGTTGTAAATCATTTCTGTATTTACCCATTGATCAATAAAGTTTGGTAATGTATAAAACAGCTGGTTGAACATAGTCCAGAAACCAATCATAATGATAAGAAATATAGTCAGTTTCATATCGGAAAGAGCCGTCAGAATATTGTTTAAAGATTTTTTGAGAGAACGGGCAAAAGAATCTGTGTTTTTAGTACGATCCGGTTCCTTATAAAAGAACAGGACAAGAAGTATGTTTACGAGAATGGCAGAAGCAGCCATAATAAAAACAATATTCCAACCATAAGCATGTCGCAGCTTTGAAGAAAATACCGGCCCTACAAAGCCGCCAATATTGACAATCATATAAAAAATCCCAAATCCGATGGAGGAGGTTGTTTCATCAGTGGTTTTTGTTACCGTTGCAGACACAATCGGTTTGAAAATGGCTGCCCCCAGCGCAACAAGTAAAAAAGTAACATAGACAGCAAAAAAACTTGTAAATTGCCCCATGAAGTAATAACTTGTCGATAAAATAATAAAAGCTATAATCAGCATTCTTTTATAGCCGAACCGGTCGGCAAGGGCACCTGTAATCAATGGCAGGAAATATAATATGGCCGTCACCGTGCCCATAATGTTTCCCTTTTGTGACTGGCTGAATCCTAATGCTCCCGTATCGGTAGATTGGGTAAGGTATAAAGCCAAAACAGTGAACATTCCATACCATGCCCACCGTTCAAAAAGTTCCATTGAATTGGCTACCCAGAATGTACGGGGAAATTTTTTAAAGATTGCTGTAAATTGGCTCATGGACTTATGTTTTTTTGGTGCGACAATGATAAGGAAAATTCCAAAATAGCGAACAGCTTATGGTAAAAGGAATTTAAAGATGACTAGATTTTTTACGGCTTACCTTACTTGTCAACCTTTAAATAAGGCTTTAATTTTACGTATAATGAAGGAGATAATATTTCCTGTTCCATAAGTTCTTCTGTTGACCTGAAAGGCCCTTTTTTACTTCGGTAGTTAACAATCTTTTTAGTTATCTCGTAAGAGATATAAGGATGTTTTAGTATCTCTTTAAAGCTGGCTTTGTTGATGCTTATTTTATGGATTAATGATGTGTCCACACGAACATAAGACTTAATGGTTTCAAGTTTTACCGAATCAAAACCATAAACTTCCGTTAACTGTCCCGGAACCGTAAATCCACCAAGAAGGTTACGGTATTTAATAACTCTGGCAGCTATCCATGGAGATAATTTCAGGAAATGGACCAAAACAGTTGAATCAGCCGAATTGATTTCTGTTGTATAATATCTGGTTTTGCGAATTTTCGGTTTTTTCTCGGCTTGAATGGGAACTGTTTTAAGCTCCCGGGGAATGTTGATATAAGGTTCAAGTATATTATACTCGGCTTCCGAAATACAGTATATTTTGCCCAGGTCTTCTTTTTTTCTGAATTTACCCCCTTTGGCTTCATAATTTTTGATGGCTTTTATTTGTTTTTTTGATAAACCGAGTTTTACCCATATTTCTTCGGGCAATTCGTTTGGATTAAAAGTAAAAGGATGAAGTTTCTGCAGTGCAAGCTCTTTGTTCAATTGCCCTCTGCTTTGCAATTGCTCAATTCTGATAGAATCTTCAACTTTTTGCTGGGCGGAAATGAAAGCAGAAATTTCGTTTTTATACACTTCGGTTTCAAAGTCATTTTCCTTATCAGTTATTTCGGGAAGAAACAAATTAAAAAGACCGGTTATAATGATTAGAAAAACAAGCAGCAATATGCCTCTCTGTTCACTTTTGTTTAACGATAAGAATGATTTTAACCAATGGAGAATATCATGCAGCATATATCAGTACTTGTAGTAGCAAAGGTTGTTAGTATTGAATTGTTTACGAACAAATATAAAGAAAGAATAAACATATACCCTGTATATTGGGCTACTTTTATTAACTTTCACCCCCGTATTTTTCATCCTTAAGATTTGTATGATATGACGAAAAAATTACTCTTTATTATTGCTATGATTTTGTTAACGGGCTCGCAGTTATCTGCGCAGGATACGTTGCGGGCTTCAACGAATACGGGGCCTTTTGAAAAAGAAGAATTAACAATCAGTCAGCGGATTGACAATGCTTTTAAACCCGCCGTGGAAGCCTTGAATGCCTTTTTGTTTTGGGATCCTTTCTCGGCTGTAGGTATTTATGATCCTGTGGTGAAGGATGAAAATGGACAAGTGGTCATTGGTGAGGACGGAAAACCTGTTGAAGCTCATTTGCCGTTAGTTGTTATCTGGTTGATACTGGGAGCGGTGACGTTTACAATAGTAATGGGTTTTATAAATATACGGGGTTTTAAACACGCCATC
>Ga0256913_10001950_pt1 | contig 10522 bp, 9 predicted proteins | sample Axial_MatmetaG_FD_185970 | JGI IMG/M metagenome (GOLD analysis project Ga0256913, IMG submission 185970) | Deep-sea worm associated microbial mat communities from Axial Seamount, Juan de Fuca Ridge, Pacific Ocean - Axial_Mat | ecosystem: Environmental > Aquatic > Marine > Oceanic > Microbial...
AGTTGCTTATGTTTTAATACATTCTCTTCGGAATGAAGCATTAAAAAGGGTACTGAGTTTTGTAAAGCTACGATGATAACGAAACAGCTCAAAATTATTAAAGTAGCTACAAGAGTAAAAGTGATGAAGACAAAAGTAAGAGTTGAATTACCCGCTGAATTCTACAGCAAATGGGCTTTTGAAAAATGCTTTAGGATTTTTGAAGCCTTGCAAATCTAGAGCCTGATGCTAACTCTCAGTTCTTTTACTTATTGTAATAAATAGATAGTCCCTAAAAGGCTGAACCTCGATGCTGAACGGGAAAACTATGCCCAATAATTTAGATGCATAATAATGAATGGTACTGAATTGAACAAAATCAACCAATATTTACAATATCTAAACTTTTAAACCCATTATTGGCAATAAAATGAAATTTATGAATAAAGTAGGTTAGCAAAGAAATACAATCCTCGTTTGGTTTTAATACTCATACTGATTGTTTTATCAAATGTTGCAAATTTCCGTTGCACAAGATTCGCTCCTTTGTATGCGAATTGACATTTACCAGTGTGAGTTTTTTAATTTTCTTAAGCTTAATAAAAGTATAATTGGTAAAATATATATACTTCAGTCAGATATATAAAAAAACCATCAAATTAAAAAGAATGTTCTCAATTTGATGGTTGGTATGCTTCATCACTTTTAGAAGGCGGACTACTTTAATCTAGCTCATGAATAACAAGGCCGCTTCGTAGTTTGGGTTCAAACCAGGTTGTTTTTGGGGGCATAATATTTCCCGTATCGGCAATGTCAATCAGTTGTTTCATGCTGACTGGATATAGTGCAAATGCAACTTTGCTGGCTCCGCTGTCAACTCGTTTACTCAACTCACCTAGTCCTCTAATACCTCCAACAAAGTCAATTCTTTGAGAGGTCCGAAGGTCTTTGATGTCGAGGAGTTTGTCTAGAACCAAATTGGACAATATGGTTACATCTAATACACCAATAGGATCATTGTCATCATAGGTTCCTTCTTTGGCTTGCATGGAGTACCATTTGCCATCTAAATACATGCTAAATTCATGTAGTTTTGATGGTTTATATATATTGTTGCCTTCTTCTTTTATCACAAAATTTTCTGAGATAAGTTGAATTAATTCCTCTTTGCTATGTCCATTCAGGTCTTTCACAGTTCTATTATAATCAATAATTTGAAGCTGATTATCGGGGAAATGCACTGCTAGGAAATAGTTGAATTCTTCATCACCGCTATAGTTAGGATTGGCTTTGCGTTTTTCAGCTCCAACCAGTGCTGCTGCCGCTGTTCTATGGTGACCATCAGCTACATAGGTAAATGGCACTTTGCTTTGGAAGAGTTCTTGCAGTTTCTGATTGATGGCGTCATCTTTTATGGCCCAAAAATGATGACCAAAACCATCTTCGGAGACAAAATCATATTCTGCATCTTGATTTTTCACGATGTCGTCAACGATAGTATCTATTTCTGCAACAGCTGGATAGGCAAAGAAAACCGGTTCAATATTGGCGTTGTTGATACGTACATGTATCATTCTATCTTCCTCTTTGTCGGGACGAGTAAGCTCATGTTTTTTGATGACACCATTCAGATAGTCGTCAACGGAAGCTGCTCCCACGATTCCATATTGAGTACGGCCATTCATAGTTTGAGCATAGATATAATACATAGGTTTTTCATCTTGTATCAACCAAGCGTTTTCTTTAAACTTCGCGTAATTTTCTACTGCTTTATCGTAAACTTCTTTTGAATGCACATCAATACCTTTGGGACAGTCAATCTCACTTCTGGTAATATGTAATAAGGAATAAGGATTTCCTTTTGCCATAGCAGCTGCTTCCTCTGAGTTCATGACATCATAGGGTAGGCTTGCCAATTTGGTTGCAATTTCTTTGTCGGGACGAAATCCCTTGAAAGGTCTAATTATAGCCATTTTTTATGTTTTTAAATATGAATAACTCTAGTTAACATTAGTAATTATGATAATTAGTTTCTTGTTTATGATTTTTGTTTGGTCTTTCTCGTTGCAAGCTACTGATTAACGCACCAATCATACGTGTGAGTTCGGTGAGTTCGGTACGCGAACTTTCCTCCTGTTCTTCAGAAAAATAGCTCAATTTTTCGGAGATGCTTGTATATACAATACAACGTCTGATGGTGGTTATTGCATCTCTAAGATTATCTATAAAACGAGTTTTATTTTTCGATGAACCATCCGATATTTTGGCTGCAATTTCTAAGGCGTCCAATACAAAGCTCTTTACCAGTGGATGACTTTCGGAGTGAGGAAACATTTCAGTATTGATCTGTACCCATATGTAATAGTCTAGTGCTTTTTGATAAACTCTCAGATCTTCAAAACGAAAAAATGAAGGATTAAATTCTTTATTTTCCATAGAGTTGAATTATTAAGTGTTAATAATAATATTTGTTATGCGTATAGGGTCTCTATATATGATCTTCCTCAAAAAGTTTGGGACGCTTGTTCTATCATATAGAAAAAACATACCGCTTGCGATAACCTGATTAATTCACTTTAAAAGTGATATCACCATCTTTTAAGAACTTCACTATTTGATTGGCAGCTGCTACGCCTGCGTTAATGTTAGCTTCTGCCGTTTGAGCTCCCATCTTTTTGGGAGTAAAGAAAAATCGCCCTTCGTATTTCTCTTCAAAAATTCCCCTGCAATCAGGAGCAATATCTGAGATATAATTGAAATCTTGTCTTGTATCCATCAACTTCAAAAGCTCATCTTCGTGAACCACTTCTTTTCTAGCGGTGTTAACCAGAGTTGCTCCTTTGGGCATTTTATTCAAAAGTTCAAAGTTAATGGATTTTTTTGTTTTATCAGTTGCCGGAATATGTAAAGATACATATTGACATTGAGAATAGAGCTCATCTACAGTACTAAGTGCTATCACACCGTCTTTTTCAATGTCTTCTTTGGCCACGAAAGGGTCGAAAGCAAACACTTCCATTCCGAAGCCTTTGGCAATTTTACCAACATAGCGTCCCACGTTTCCATAGGCATGAATACCGAGTTTTTTCCCTTTTAATTCGGTTCCGGCCTTGCCATTGAATTGGTTTCTTGCTTGAAACACCATCATGCCGAGAGCTAATTCTGCCACAGCATTGGAGTTTTGTCCGGGAGTATTCATGGCAACCACATTGTTGGCAGTGGCTGCAGCTAAATCAATATTATCGTATCCTGCTCCTGCTCGGACAATTATCTTTAACTTTTCAGCAGAATCAATCACATCTTTGGTGGCCTTGTCACTTCTGATAATCATGGCATCGGCTGTTTTTGCTGCATCTATTAATGCATGTGCTCCATTATATTTTTCTAATAAGGCAAGCTCGTAACCGGCTTTCTCTATCACATCTTTAATTCCGGCTACAGCGGCAGGAGCAAAGGGTTTCTCTGTGGCAATCAGGACTTTTGTCATAAATTTATTTTTTAGAGACTTACAAAATTTATTGAAGACAATAAGTGTAAAAGCTTTGTTCTTTCACTTTTAGCCTCACACTTATCGTTTTCTGGCATTATTTTGAAGCCATTATGTTATTGATTAATGATTGTTTTCAAATTCTTGCATCACAGCTACTAAGGCTTTCACACTCTCTTTTGGCAAAGCATTATAAGTAGATGCTCTGAAACCACCTACAGAACGGTGGCCTTTGATGCCCATCATGCCTTTAGAAGTGGCTAGATCTAGAAACTCTTTCTCAAACTCTTCATAGCCTTCATTCATCACAAAACAAATATTCATTCTTGACCTGTCTTTAGGGTTTCCTACAGTGGGTTTGAACATTTTATTGCGATCTATCTCATCATATAAGATTGCAGCTTTTTCAATATTGATTTTTTCCATGGCTTCTATTCCACCTTTTGCTTTTAACCAACGTAGTGTTTGGAGAGCACTAAAAATTGGAAGGACAGGGGGGGTGTTAAACATAGAGTCTTTGTCAATATGGGTTTGATAGTTGAGCATGGTTGGGATTGGGCGATTTACTTTGCCGAGAATATCATTTTTAATGATAACGAAAGTAACACCCGAGGGAGCAAGATTTTTTTGAGCCCCACCATAAATCAAATCGTATTTGCTCACATCTACCGGGCGGCTAAAGATATCAGAAGACATATCGGCAACAAGTGGCACATTAATATCAAAATCTTCTCTAATTTCAGTACCATAAATGGTGTTATTGGTAGTGATATGGAAATAGTCAGCATCGGCTGGAATATCATAGCCCGTTGGGATATAACTGAATGTCTTGTCTTTTGAGGAGGCAACTTCTACCACATCACCAAATAGTTTGGCTTCTTTGATAGCTTTTGTAGCCCAAGCACCCGTGTTTAAGTATGCGGCTTTTTTATTCAAAAGGTTATAGGCTACCATTAAAAATTGTGTGCTGGCTCCACCACCTAAAAATAAAACAGAATATCCCTCAGGAATTTTCAATAACTCCTTAAATAAACTTTGAGCTTCTTCAACAACAGCAACAAATTCTTTACTACGATGAGAAATTTCTAATATTGAAAGACCGGTGTCGGCAAATTCTTGAATGCCTTTGATAGTCTCTTCTATTGTAACCTGAGGCAGGATAGATGGTCCTGCAAAAAAATTATGTTTTTTCATAAAATATTTTATTAAAATTTAACCAATATTGTACATAAATATAAAGAATTAGCATCTTTCTAGCTTCTTCAACATATTCGAGTCAAAATTAAGATTTATAGTTAATCAATTAACATAAAACTGTATTTTTTATTGATTCAAAATAAGTCATGTTAATATATTGACGATTTCGTTATATTTGTCCAATATTGACTTCTTAAAGTTGATCAAACGGGGGAGATATGAAAATAAGGATTTTGTATAGATTTATAAGAAATAATTGGAGACTTTTTTCTATTGTTTTTTTGGTATTGCTGCTGAGCTCTTGTGCTTCAACTAAGTTAAGCGATGAAAACCGAAAATTAAAAAGTAGAATTATTGATTTAGAACAAAGAATTTATGAGCTAACAGATTCACCGGAGCACTTATCCGATGAGACTATGCAGGATGTGAATTTGTTGATGACGATTCCCAGCCGCGAAAATTTAGAATTGGCTATGGCTTTAATCAATGGTTTTAAGCAGTCTTATCCAAAGATGGAATACTATAGGAATTTGGATGCTAAAGCACAGGAGATACATACTTTGCTGTCTCCTGAAAATCAGAGTCAGTTGCAAAGAGCACATTTTGGGATTCAAGACCAGAGGAATGGAGAAGCTGAAGCTGGTGAGGTACATTTGCAGTTTAATGTGGAAGTGAGCAAAAGAAGTCAGGGATTTGTAAATGTTAAGTTAATGATTCAGAACATGAGTAAGACTAATATCTCAAATCTTTGGCTTAAAGCGAGTCTAACAGGGTTGCATGGTGAAACTTATGGCATCACTCAAGATTTCTTTTTCAACAGAATAGCTCCCTATGAACAGCAAGAAGAAACTTTATCTTGGGAATATGTGAAGCTAGATCAAATTGTGGGTGCTCACATTTCTCAAATGCGGTATAATCAAAATCGACAGAACAAAAAACTGAAAAAAGAGGAATGTTCCGTAGGTCAAGGAAATGTTAAAATTTTCTTAGATTTTTAGAAAATATTAAAGAATAGCTTTTTTTTCATTAAATTTGAGAAAAAACAAAATGGATAAAGAAAATTTAATCATTGAAACCGTAGGCAGTATTTCTAAAAAAGAAGACTTAGTGCTTTTTGATCATGCAAAAAATATTCTGGTCTTTGAGACAGCACATGCATTTCCTGGATATAATAGTGTAGTGCCGGAGAATTACGACCCCAATTCTTTATTCCTTATTTGTAAAGAAAGGTATTTGACCGAGGAAATTTTCCGTATCAGTCAGAATGTGAAAAAGTTAGTGAAATTTTCTTTTAATGCTGCTGCGGCATCAGTAGATTATCAAAACAAAACCTTTCCAGCTATTCGAGTTAAAGGTTTGGAAAATTATAGCTTCATTACAAAATTATTGGATGCTTATGTGGGTCAAGGCGTCAATTTTGAGAAAATGAAAAGTATAAAAATCTCTAATACTCTCATCAAGGTAACCAAAGAGTTTTGTGTGAAGCCTATAGGTGATGGCTGTTATAAAGATACTGTGGATCCGCATATGTATTATTTTGAAATCCCCCAATTAATGGATTGGGATGCTTTTCAGAAAGTCATTATGGATATTAAGTACAACATCAAAGAATTGAATTTCGATGCGGCCATAGCTCTTTTTTATCGAACCCGTGGTATCGTGGATTCCGTACGTGTATATAGTAAGTCGCTGACTGTAGATGAATTATTATTTATCCGTGAAAAATTTTTGAAATTATTGTAATACTTCTGCCAATTTAAGGTCATACTAGCTCGAAGTAAAAAATAAACTGCTATTTTTGACAAAAAAATATATGATGCTAGATTCTTTTTACGATTTCTTCGATCCTTTCTTATCTTTGTTTTACACTTATCTGGGCTTTTCCAGTGAACAGTCTAATGATTTTGCTAATTATAGCGAGTTGCTGATTGCTTTTATATTGGCAGTTCTGCTTTTTTATTTGGTCAGATTTTTACTTCGTACCGCCATAGTTAAAGCCATAACAAAGAGCAAAAATGAATGGGATGATATTCTCCTTGAGCATAGGGTTTTACATAAGGCCAGTTATTTAGCACCTGCCTATTTATTCGATTTTTCCGTTGATCATATTTTGGAAGGAGTTCCAGTTCTATTAGACTTGGTTAAATTGGGAATCGATATTTATTTCGCAATTATCATAGCTGGTATTGTAAATGCGCTGATTAGTGTCTTTGCGAGTATCATTATTGTTAAGTCAGAGAAGAATAGAATTGCCATTAAAGGGGTGTCCCAAGTATTAAAGATAGTGGTATACATCGTCATGACAATCGTGATTATTTCTTATTTAATGGGTAGGGAACCTGGAACGATATTAACTGGCTTGGGTGCGGCATCAGCTATTATTCTCTTGATTTTTAAGGATACTATTTTGGGCTTTGTGGGTGGTTTGCAATTGTCGGCCTACGATATGGTGAAAGAAGGCGATTGGATTAGTTTGCCAAAACACCATGCCGATGGTACGGTGATAGATATCTCTTTAACAACGGTAAAGGTACAAAACTGGGATAAAACTATTTCTACCATACCTACCTACTCTCTTGTCTCCGATTCCATGAAAAATTGGAGGGGGATGGAACAATCCGGAGGACGACGAATCAAAAGGTCTGTGAAGTTGGACATGACCTCGGTAAAATTTTGTTCTCAGGAGATGTTGGATAAGTTTAGTAAAATAAATTATTTGAAAGATTATCTGGCACGTATGGCTAAAGAGCTGAAAGAGTTTAACGAGCAGGAACATATCGATAATGATATTCTGGTGAATGGTAGGCGACAAACAAATCTAGGTGTCTTTAGAGCTTACTTAGTGGAGTATTTGCATCATCTGCCGCAAATTCATGATGAGATGACTTTTATTGTACGTCAGCTTGAACCTACAGATAAGGGTATTCCCATGGAAATATATGTGTTTAGTAAAATACAATCTTGGGTAGAATATGAAGCCATCCAATCCGATATATTCGATCATATTTTGGCCATCATACCTGAGTTTGACTTACGTGTTTTTCAAGAACCCACCGGTGCAGATTTTAAGACTTTGTTGTTAAAGTAGAAGGAACTTTGGGGGGGGGTAATTTTCTTTACCTATTTCGTTTGTTTGCTAGTGAATTTTATTAGCTTTGTTTATTCAATAACAAATTATTTTAGCCTTATGTTTAAATGGTTTATCATCCATCAATGGAAATCAGCTCGAAGGAGCAGCATCTGGCAAAAAAATGTAGCGATAAATATAATGGTGGGCTTCTTTATGCTGATCATGCTATTATATCTGGTACTCCTGGGAGTTATGCTTGATAAGATACTTTTAGAAGTGGTACAGGATAAAGATCCGGAGAATGTATTGGGAGGCGTTTTAATCTATTATTTTCTAATTGTATTTGTTTTGCGCTTCTTCTTGCAATCCATTCCGGCAATTCAGGCTGTGCCTTATTTGCATTTGCCTGTCAAGCGAAATACTATCGGGCATTTTTTAGTGCTGAAGTCATTTACCAGCTTTTTTAATCTTTTGCCTTTCTTTTTGTTCTTGCCCTTTGCACTAAAATGGTTGCCGGCTTTTTATGGTTGGGGGAGTGCTTTGGTTTGGTTTATAGGAGTCCTTTCTTTTGAATGGACAATGAATTTAAAGCTGATCTGGTTTAAAAGAAAAAATACCGACAAACCACAAATCAGCTTGCTTCTTATGGTGGCTATCGTCTTGCTTTTGGCATTAGATCATTTCCATATCTTTTCTATTTCTTCCATAGGAGAATGGTATTTTATGAGCCTGCTTAAACAGCCTTTATGCTTGCTAATTCCAATGATGGCATTCGTTTTTTGGTATGTGTACAATCTCAAATTTATACGAAAAATTATTTATACCGAAGAATTAGTGCCCAAGAAAAGTCAACAAGAACAATTGAGTAGTGGGCTGAATCGTTTGCAAAAATATGGAGTATTAGGAGAGCTGATATTGAAAGAAGTGAGATTGCTCTTTAGAAATAAGCGTTCGAAAACAGTGTTATTCCTCATCCCATTCTTTCTTTTATATGGATTGATATTCTATCCACAAGAAGTGTATATGCAGAAAACATCCATGCTTGTATTTGTGGGGATATTTGTGACAGGAGGTTTTTTGATAGCTTATGGACAATATATTATGGCATGGGAAAGTGCTCATTTCGACTCTATTTTAACATCCAATATCGGTATGTTCGATTTCTTTCATGCCAAATATCTATTGATGGCTATTCCAACAGGGATACTTTATTTCTTCACCATTCCTTATGCTTATTTTGGTATGGAAATATTTTGGCTCAATTTAGCAGCCCTATTTTATAATTTGGGTGTGAATGCACCAATACTCTTGTATACAGCTTCATATAATAAAAAGCGTATGGATTTGAGCAAGGGTGCCATGATGAATTATCAAGGTGTGGGAGTGAATAATTTCTTGATGGTATTGCCTTTATTGATCTTGCCAATGCTTATTTTTTGGCCCTTAAATATGTTTTTTGGCTATGTGGTTGCCGTATTGGCATTAGCTGGTTTGGGGCTGATAGGTATTGTATTTCATAAGAGTCTTATTAAGCTTGCTGTTCAACATTTTGAAAACAAACGTTACGAAATCGCAGAGGGTTATCGTCAAAAATATTAATCAGGATAAATACATAACAGATGATAAAAGTTGAAAATATTACCAAGAAATATGTAGGCGAGACTGTTTTAAATATTTCTAAGCTACAGATACACAGAGGAGAGAGCTTTGGCTTGGTGGGTAATAATGGTGCCGGCAAGACTACCTTCTTTCGTTTGGTTTTGGATTTGATTCGTGCCAATAGCGGACAAATATTGTCGGATGGGAAGCCGGTGGCGGGCTCGGAACATTGGAAGTCGTATACAGGTTCTTTTTTAGACGAGAGTTTTTTAATCGACTTTCTCACAGCCGAAGAGTATTTTCAATTTATTGGCTCCATAAATGGTCTGTCAAAAGGAGATATTGATTTGTTTATGCAACAGTTTGAGCATTTTTTCGATGGCGAAATTATAGGGAAAAGAAAATATATCCGCGATTATTCCAAAGGAAACCAAAAGAAAATCGGCATCACTGCTGCTATCATGACCAATCCAAAGATTTTGGTCTTGGATGAGCCTTTCTCTAATTTAGATCCCAGTACCCAAATTCGCCTGAAAAAACTGCTCCGTAGCTTGCAGCAAGATCAAGATGTTACCATGCTCATTTCTAGTCATGACTTAAACCATGTAACCGAAGTCTGCGATAGAATCGTGGTGCTGGAAAAGGGGAATATTCTGCATGATATCCAAACCAGCGAGTCTACTCTAAAAGATTTGGAAGATATATTTGCAGTGGAATAAGAAGGCTCCTGCTTGAATAAAGAAAAGTATTAAGCGAATGTCGAAATGCTGCATTATTACCCACAGGCGAACTCTATTTAGAGTCTGTCCATAATGTCCGATTCCTTCTTTTTTCTTGTTCTGAAAACAGTTACTTACAAATGTAAGCTCCTTTATTTTCGGAACTACGAAACATCGAACTCAAACATTCTGAACCAGACTCTCCAAGCTTTTAATAAAAATAGCGACTTTATAGACAGACACTAGTGCTTGTCTATATAGTCGAGAGTTTGAGATAGAAAGTTCGAATTCAAGGTTTGTGATAAATCCAAACCGCAGAATACTAAGGTATTTGAGGATTTGTATTTTGAACAATAACGCAGAAGTCGAACGTTTTACTATAAATTGAAGTGTTTAGTTTATAAAGTTCGATATCGAGGCTTGTGAAATGCTGAATAGCAATAAGTTTACTTTTGTAAATGTTTGTTTTCA
>Ga0256913_10001951_pt1 | contig 10515 bp, 8 predicted proteins | sample Axial_MatmetaG_FD_185970 | JGI IMG/M metagenome (GOLD analysis project Ga0256913, IMG submission 185970) | Deep-sea worm associated microbial mat communities from Axial Seamount, Juan de Fuca Ridge, Pacific Ocean - Axial_Mat | ecosystem: Environmental > Aquatic > Marine > Oceanic > Microbial...
ACATATCAACAGGCTGAATCACACTTACATCATATTTTTCTGATAATATTTCAATATCTCTAGCTTGAGTTGCCGCATTACAGCTTACATAAACTATGCGTTTTGCTTCAATTCTATTAAGCAAGTCACAAATTTTTGGGTGCATTCCTGCTCTTGGAGGATCCGTAATTATTACATCTGGTTTTCCATGAGTGTCAACAAATAGGTCATCAAGAACCTTTACCATATCACCGGCAAAGAAATTAGTATTTGTTATATTATTCAGCTCAGAATTTACTTTTGCATCTTCAATAGCATCTTCTACATATTCAATTCCTATTACTTCTTTTGCTTTTGAAGCAACAAAATTTGCAATTGTACCAGTTCCCGTATATAAATCATAAACTAGTTCATTTCCGGTTAAGTCAGCAAAATTACGTGCTACTTTATAAAGCTCATAAGCTTGTTTATTATTAGTTTGATAGAATGATTTTGGTCCAACTTTAAACTTAAGATTTTCCATTTCTTCCATAAGGTGGTCTTTGCCTTTAAAAAGAATTGCATCTTGGTCTGTTATACTATCATTTTTCTTTTCATTGATAATATACATGAGTGAGGTAATATTTGGAAAGCAATCTCCTAAATATTTCAATAAAGCAATTCGTTTTTCTTCATCTTCATGAAAGAAAACCACTATTACCATTAATTCACCAGTGGAAGAAGTACGAATAATAAGATTTCTTAAAAAACCAACTTGTTTTCTTATGTCAAAAAAGCTCAGCTCGTTATCGTCGGCATATTTTTTTACAGCAAGTCTTATTTCGTTACTAGGCTCAGCTTGAAGATAACAGTGATCTATATTTAATATTCTATCGAACATGCCGGGAATGTGAAAGCCAAGTGCATTCATATTTCGATCAGAGAACTCTATATCTTTGGAAAATTCTGTAAGCCAAGCTAAGTTTGAGAATGTATATTCTAGTTTATTTCTATAGTAATAGTCATCAGGAGCAGCAAGAATAGGACTCATACTTGAAGTATCAACTTTACCAATTCTCTCTAGTTGGTCTTTTACTTGTTGATGTTTGAATTTTGCTTGTTCAGAATAGGGTAGGTGTTGCCATTTACAACCACCACATACCGTAAAATGACTACATTTTGGTTCTATTCTTTTATCAGAAAACTTATGGACTTTAACAATCTTAGCTTCTAAATAAGCTTTCTTCTTTTTTACAACTTTAATGTCAACAATATCACCTGGTGCTGCAAATTGAACAAAGATTACTTTTCCATCTACTTTAGCAATAGATTTTCCTTCACTAGCTGTTGCAACTATTTCTACTTCCTTGAAAATTGGTAGATTTCTTCTTCCCATATTAATATATAATTTGTGGCAAAGATAAGCTTTATAGTTTTTGAGTTGAAATGTGTTTTTTAATTTAATAATGTTTATGATTCTTGATGTAATGGTACGGTGAAGAAGAATGTTGTGCCAGTGCCAAGTTCGCTATTAATGCCAATTTTACCATTATTATATTCTACAAATTCTTTACATAGAATTAAACCTAGTCCAGTTCCTTTTTCTTTGGAATTACCAATTTTCTTAGTATTATCTCTGATGTTAAAAAGAAGCTTCTGGTCTTCGGGCGAAATACCTATGCCATTATCTCTAATTGATAACTTGCAAAAGTTATTCTCTATACTTGTGCTAAAAGTTATGGTGCCATTGTTGTTGGAGAATTTTATGGCGTTATTATATATATTTCGTATAGTAGTAGCAATCATTTCTTTGTCTGCAAATACAGTATTTTCTACTTTATTATTAAAGACGATATTAAGATTTTTTTGTTGTGCATTATTGTTTAATAATTCTATATTCTGTTCTATAACATCATTTATATTAAATTTGCTAGAAGCAGTTTTAATAGAACTAGTTTGCATCATTGCCCAATGCAGTAGATTCTCAAGAAGGCTATATACCTGTTGAGTTGAATTGTGTACCAGAGAGATATAGTTCTTTATCTCTGATTTAGTAAATGATTCAAAGTCTAAATTAATAGTATCTGTTAATTTATAAATTCCACTTATTGGATCTTTTAAATCGTGTGCTATTATTGTAAAAAATTTATCTTTAGTTTTATTAAGCTTTTCAATATTATCTCTCTGAGTTTCAATTTCTTCTTTTTGAGCTGTTATTTCAGCCTTTTGTTCAATTAACTTACGGTTATATATGGTTTTTCTTCTTGAATTGATGAAGAATACTATTGTTAAAAAAATAAATGCACTACCAACAGTAAGAGCTATATTTCTGTATTGTTTTTCTCTATTTAACTCCAGTTTAGCTTGGATATCTTTCTTTTCCTGAATAAGTTCATTAAGTTCTTTTTCTTTTTTATATTTTATAGAGGACTCTATCTCAGTGAGTTTTTTCATGGTTTCATTATTATTAGCACTATCTGCTAATGTTTTTGCAATCAGAAGAGTTTCGTATGCTTTCTTATAATTTTCAATTTTAGAATATGCAATATGTAATTTTTCAGCGACATCAGTTATCTCAAAAACAATACCTATTTCATGTGCAATTTTTATACTCTTTTCGTAGTAATAAACAGCCTTTTTATAATCATTCTTCTTTGAATAGTATTCCCCAAAATATGCTAAAGAATTGCAAATCATTTGTTTGTCATTCGACTCTTTACTTATTTTATAACCTTCTTTGAAGAAGAATAATGCACTATCAAGATTACCCTCTAGCATATATATGTTTCCAATATTATTATAGTATAGGTCTAAATTTTCTTTATTATTCGATTGATTGATGTATTGAATTGCTTTTTTGTAATATAAAAGAGCGAGCTTAAAATTTTTAAGGTCTTGGTAGGAAACAGCAACATTATTTAAAGAACCAGCTATTTCGATGGTGTCTCCAATTTCTAGTTGCATTTTTAGTGTCTCTAAATCCATCTCCAAACTTTTTTGCATAAATCCTTGTTCCCTATAAATCAGAGATATACTGTTTAATGATGCAGCAATTCCACTTTTGTTATCTAATTCTATAAATAGTTCTTTACTTTGAATAAAATAGTTTAAAGAGTTTGCAAGATCTGCTTTATAGAAATATATTAACCCCTTTATTCTTAGTAGTTCTGCTTTTTCAAATTTATAATCTTCAATATTTGGATTAGTTAATGCTTGTTGAACTAATAACATTGATGAATCTGGACATACATTACTTAATTGCCAAGCTTTTTGTATTGTTGAATCAAAATAGTTGTACAAAGAGTCTCCTTCTTGGTCATTACCAAATAAAACATTTCCAAATATCATTAAGACAATAATCAGATATGTAGATAAAAAATTCTCTTTTTTCATTTTATTGAAATTTTACACCAAAAGGTGTAGTAATTGGATTTAGAATATAAGGTTTAACCATTTAATATTATATATAATCTTAGCCCTCAAAAGTAATAAAAAATCAATTAGATTTTTTATTAAAGCTAGTATTTGTTACTTTTTTAAAACTTTTGTTAATTTATTTGAATTTTAATAGATATCATTTTTAATAATTATGTCAATCTGTTTTGTTTACTTTTGTACATAATTATTATTAAAACAATAGATTATTTCTGAAATAAAACCATATAGTTTAAGCCAAATTTTGGAGAGTATAAGTTCTGTAATTAATAGAACTTACACTCGTCCATTTTGGATTAAAGCAGAGATGATTAAGCTTAATTATTATACTAAAAGCCATCATTGTTATCCTGATATGGTGGAAAAAGAAGGTAATAGAATTAAAGCTCAGATTAGAACAACCCTCTGGTCTTCTACATACTTCAGAATAAATGCTAATTTCTTAAAGAAGACAGGAAAAACTTTGGGAGATGGAATGAATATTCTATTTTTGGCAGAGGTGAAATTTGATGCTCTACATGGCCTTTCGCTTAATATACTTGATATAGATGCCGACTATGAAATAGGTCAGTTGGCAAAGGCTAAGAACGATTGTATTGCAAAACTTAAGGGTAATAAGCTATTTGAAAGAAATAAGTCGTTGCATTTTCCATTGTTGCCAAAGCGTATTGCTATAATATCAGTAAATACTAGCAAAGGTTATCACGATTTTATTAATATTATTGAGAATAATACTCGTGGATATAAGTTTTTTTACATGTTGTTTCCTGCATTATTACAAGGAGATGCAGCAGTAGATTCAATTATTAATCAACTTGAAATAATTGAAAGAGTTAAGCACCATTTTGATATTGTTACTATCATTAGAGGAGGAGGTGGTGATGTTGGATTATCTTGTTACGATAATTATGATCTGGCAGCCAAAGTTGCAAGTTTCCCTTTGCCTGTAATAAGTGGTATAGGCCATTCTACAAACGAAACTGTGGTAGAAATGGTAGCTAACTATAATCCAATAACACCAACTGATTTAGCGTATTTCCTTCAGCAGAGTTTTGATAATAATGCTGTAAGAATACAAGAAATAGAGAGTTCAATTAAAAATATTAGTAATACAGTAATCCAAGTCAATAAAGAAAAAATTAATGGAATTACAGATTACATTAAGAATAAGTCGGCAATAACTATTCAAAAAGAAAATAATATAATTAATACTTTTTCTAATAGTATAAAGAACTATTCTAAAAGTGTAATATATGAGAATAAAAACTTAATTAGGAATAGTGTAAAATCAGTTCATTATTTGTCAAAGAATATTATTTTTATTCAAAAGCAAAGCTTAAATGGATTAAAGAGTCGGCAAATACCTTTATTGAGAAACAAGTTTTTGGATGAATTTTCCACTTTAATTCATATTTCAGAGAAGATAGAGTTATTGAAGCCGGAAAATCTATTGAAAAAGGGATATAGTTTGAGTTATATTAACGGAAGAATCGTATCTGATATTGATAATATTAAAGAAGGAGATATTTTAACTACTAAACTAAATAAAGGAGAAATAGAAAGTAAGATTATTAAAACAAAGAAGAGATGAGCAAAGAGAAACTAAAATACGATGAAGCAATTGTAGAATTAGAGCTGATTGTAAAGGAGATGGAATATGGAGAGATTTCTGTTGATGAATTATCGGTTAAGATAAAGCGATCTGCTTTTCTAATTGATTTTTGTAAAAAGAAGCTGAAAAGTACAGAGGAAGATGTGGATAGTATTTTGAAAGAGATGGAGTAAAAATGTTGATTTGGTTAGTTGGTTATCCCCGATTTCTTGGGATAAATTGGTTGTTAGGTTACTTTTTACTTTAGCCTTTTGAAAATGGTTATTTGGGGATTTGTTTATTTGTAATTTTTCAACTTTGAACTTTGAACTTTGAACTTTCAACTTTAGCCTTCAATGGTAGCAATAACAGACTTTCCGGCACGTACTGCTTCGTCAAGATTAACATTAATCTCAGCATCTAGAGGAATAAATAAGTCTAACCGAGAACCAAATTTAATAAAACCAAGTTGTTCTCCTTGAGTTACATCTTCACCATCTTTGCCATACCATTTAATTCTTCGAGCAACTGCCCCCGCTATTTGGCGAACAAGAAGTTTTAATTTATCATTTTCAATAACAAGAGTATTTCTTTCGTTATCGGTAGATGATTTAGGATCCCAAGCAACAAGAAATTTACCTTTATGGTATTTATGGTATGTTATTTTACCCGAAATAGGGTAGCGATTCATGTGAGTATTTAAAGGAGACATAAAAATAGAAACTTGAATTCTTTTTTCATTCAAATATTCAGTTTCCATGGTTTTCTCAATAACTACAACTTTACCATCAGCAGGAGATAGTATCTGAGTCTCATTTTTCGTAACATCAAATATTGGGTATCTAAAGAAAGAAATGACTAATCCCCAGAAAATTATAGCAATTATATCAAGTCCTATTAAAAAATACTGACCAATTCCTTCATTAGGAATAAAGTAATGAAATACTCCAACAATGGCAGCAATAATGATAAGAAAAACTAAAATAACACTATAACCTTCTTTATGTAATCCCATATTTAATATTTATAATGCAAAACTAAGAAATAAGCATTACATATGCAATAGCAAATGGTAATGCAACAAATGCGGCATCAAACCTATCAAGAATACCACCATGACCAGGAAGAATAGTCCCTGAGTCTTTAAGTCCAAGACTTCGTTTGAACATGCTTTGTATCAGGTCTCCATAGACTCCACTGATATTTATAATAGCTGCATATCCTATCCAAGATAGAGTTGAGAAATCGTTATAAAATGTTGAAAAGATGTATCCAACTGTTAGTGCCGCAAAAAAACCACCAAAAAATCCTTCCCATGATTTCTTAGGAGATATTCTCTTAAAAAGTTTGTGTTTGCCAATACTTACGCCTGTTAAATAAGCAAAAGAGTCTGAAGCCCAAATTATTACAAAGAAAGCAAGAATAAAGTGGTAAGTTTCTTCACCTTTATATCCGTGGTAAAATAAGAAATTCATTAAACCAAAGGTTAAGCCAACATATATTATCCCAAATACAGTCTGAGAAATATTAGGAATAGGGGAGTCGTTATCTGTTCTATAGAGTTCTCTAATAGGGATAATAAAAAGTAAAACTACTACAATCGTAAGGTATAATGGGGAAATAATATTATGAGCAACTAATGCAAGTAAAGTATAAAGTGTTGCTGATATTAAAGTGCCAAAGTTTATTTGAGGATGATATTTTGAGTTCTCAAGCATTTTGTAAAACTCATAAGTACCTAGTATAGTTATTAATAGAAATACCGCTGCTAGACTAAATTTACTAAATATAATGCTACCAACAATAATTGATACCAATACTGCTCCAGTAATACTTCTAACATATATTTCTTTCATACAATTTTCTTAATTCAGTAAATCATCTTCAGTTAAAAATACAATTAAACTTCTAGGACCATGAGCTCCCATTACAAGAGTTTTTTCAATATCAGCAGTTCTACTTGGACCGGTAATCATAGTAATCATGCTAGGGATTTTACCCTCGTACTTTTCTTTTATGCTAATGAGAGCTTCTTTAATGCCAGCTTTTATTTGCATTCTGTTAGCTATAACTACATGTGTGTCAGGAATGAAATTTAGTCTTCTGCCAGATTCTTGTTTTGCACTTACTATTACACTTCCAAGACGTGCAACCAAAGCTTCACAACTAGTAATACTAACTTTTATTTCACTCATTTCGCTAGTATTAGAATGTGCTTTACACTCTATATCGCTGAGAATTTCTTTAATCTTATGGTTTTTAGTATAAACTTTGTCCCATTTCTGACTCTCAATAAGTCTTTTAAGATTTAGTTCCAACTCATTTTTATCTACACAATAAACAAAATGACCACCTACCTTATTAAGTTCTTCAGCAAATACTACTTCTAAATCATCATCAACTTCATGATAGATATTAGATTTCAAATCCACATCAGTATATGGATTAACAGCTTCTTGCATATTCGCATTTCTAATGCGCTTTAAAATCTGTTCTTTAGAAGTAGTGTCCTTCATTATTATACTTTATCTTTAGTGTCTTCAGAAGTTTTATTTTCAGTAATTACTTCATCATCCTTCTTATTGCCATTATTAGTTTCAGCATTATCAATACTGTCTTTTAATTCCTTAGCAATAATCCCATTCTGTTTATCCTTTTTGCTTTTTCTATAATCAGCACTTACAGCATTAGCAGCATCCATATTTGTACTTGTGAAAGGACGAGGGCCAAAGATATCTTCTACATCTTCAGAGAAAATAACTTCATCTTCTAATAATTTTTCAGCTAGAAGTTTAAGTTTATCCTTATTGTCAGATAATATATCAATAGCTCTTTTATATGCTTTTTCTGCTAATTTATGAACTTTTTCATCAATTAACTCAGCAGTTTTGTCGGAATATGGTTTCTGGAATGAGTATTCTTGTTGTCCTGTGGAATCATAATAACTAATATTACCAATCTTTGAATCAAGTCCATAATAAGCTACCATAGCAAAAGCTTGTTTGGTAACTTTCTCAAGGTCATTAAGAGCTCCAGTAGATACTTTGCCAAAAATAATTTCCTCAGCAGCTCTACCTCCCAATGCGGCAGTCATTTCGTCAAACATTTGATCGAAAGTAGTAATTTGTCTTTCCTCCGGTAAATACCAAGCAGCACCTAATGCTTTTCCTCGAGGTATAATAGTTACTTTAACCAAAGGATGTGCATGTTCCAAAAGCCAACTAACTGATGCGTGACCAGCTTCATGATGAGCAATAGTGCTTTTCTCAAGAGGAGTAATAATTTTACTTCGTTTTTCAAGACCACCAACAATCCTATCAATGGCATCCATGAAGTCTTGCTTATCAACTTCTTTCTTATTGTTACGAGCAGCAATAAGGGCTGATTCATTACATACATTGGCTATATCAGCACCAGAGAAGCCCGGAGTTTGTTTAGCAAGTAATGCTAAATCTATTTGTTTACCTATCTTTATTTCTTTAGTATGAACCTTGAAAATTTCTTCTCTTTCTGTTAAATCAGGAAGTTCAACATGAATTTGCCTATCGAAACGACCAGCGCGAACTAAAGCTCTATCAAGGACATCAGCACGGTTAGTAGCGGCAAGAATAATTACTCCTTGATTGTTACTAAAACCATCCATCTCTGTTAGAAGTTGATTAAGAGTGTTCTCTCTTTCATCATTTCCTCCTGTCATTTGATTCTTACCTCTTGCTCTACCAATTGCATCTATTTCATCAATAAATACAATACATGGAGCTTTCTCTTTGGCAGTCTTAAATAAATCTCTAACTCTAGAAGCACCTACACCAACAAACATTTCTACAAAGTCAGAACCGGAAAGAGAGAAGAAAGGAACTTTAGCTTCTCCGGCAACAGCTTTAGCAATTAGAGTTTTACCAGTACCGGGAGGACCTACTAATAGGGCTCCTTTTGGAATTTTACCACCTAAGTCAGTATATTTTTTAGGGCTTTTAAGGAAATCAACAATCTCCATTATCTCTATTTTGGCTTCTTCCATTCCTGCTACATCATTAAATGTAACATTTACATTTAGCTTACCATCAAATAGTTGTGCTCTTGATTTTCCAATATTGAAAATCTGACCGCCGCCACCACCAGCTCCACCGCCCATACGACGCATTATGAAAACCCAAAATAAAATAATTAAACCAAGAGGTAATAACCAACTAATGATTTGACCAGTATAATCAACTCTATTTTCTCGTTCAATATAAACTCTGTTTTCCAACGGAACACCTGATTGCTCTTGAATCTCTTGAACTATTTCTCCAAACTTTTCTAGATCACCATTGTATACAAAATGTGGTGCTGATATATTAAAAGGACTTTCATCTTTATTAAGATTAGGATAATCATCTATCTTTTCAGGTTTAACATATATTTCAGCATACTCATCTTTATTGATAAGTTTTATTTTTTCAACATCAGACTTACGAAGCATTTCAATTAATTGACCTTTTTGGATAAGACTATCTTTAGGTGTATTTACACTAAAAACTTGTAGTGCAATAAAAGCTACTGCTATAATTCCATATATCCAATAGAAATTAAACCCTTTCTTTGGGTCTTTATTCATTAAAGGATTTGGAACTTTATTTTGTTTTTTGTCGTTGTTATTTTTATTTTCCATTTAATTATATTGTGCTTTAAAATGATTTTATTTTGGCATCAGACCATAAAGATTCCAATTTGTAAAATTCTCTAGCTTCAGGTTTAAATATATGAGCTACCACATCAAAGTAGTCAACTAATATCCAATTTCCTTCTTCTCTTCCTTCAACTCTTACCGGGTCTTCGCCGAAGTTTTTCTTAACTAATTCATCAATGCTTTCATATATTGCATCAACTTGAGGTTTGCTTTGTGCTTCACAAACTACAAAAAAGTCTGAAATAGCATGCTCTAATCCTCTTAAATCTAGTACTTTAATTTTATCTCCCTTTTTCTCTTGAATAGCTTCAACTATTTGATTAGAGAGTTCTTCTGAAGTTATATTTCTTTTGGTCATTTAATTCAATTAGTAAACGACAAAATTAACTAATTTTGCAATGCTTGCAAGGATTAATTTAGTGTTTTGAACTTTTAACAATTTTTACATTTTTGAATGATGAATAATTCACTTTTTCAGGAGATAAAATATATATCATCTTGTGAATCAACTAATTTGGTTTTAAATAATATATCGAAAGAGAAAGACTTCAATGAGAATATTATTTTAAGAACAGATTTTCAAACCAAAGGAGTAGGGCAAAAGGGTAATTATTGGGAAAGTGAGAATGGTAAAAACTTATTGTTTAGTTTAAGTATTGGCTTTGAGAAATTATTGGCGGTACATCAATTTTATTTGTCTGCAATTGTTTCATTATCTATTGTTGCTATGTTAAAAGAATATTTGCCCAATGAAGCTATTAGTATAAAGTGGCCAAATGATATTTATGTAGGAAAGAAGAAAATTGCAGGTGTTTTAATTGAGAATTCTTTGATAGGTAATAGAATAAATCGTAGCATT
>Ga0256913_10001952_pt1 | contig 10511 bp, 13 predicted proteins | sample Axial_MatmetaG_FD_185970 | JGI IMG/M metagenome (GOLD analysis project Ga0256913, IMG submission 185970) | Deep-sea worm associated microbial mat communities from Axial Seamount, Juan de Fuca Ridge, Pacific Ocean - Axial_Mat | ecosystem: Environmental > Aquatic > Marine > Oceanic > Microbial...
CTGATGTTCCTGATGACCCTGAAATACCAGATGTTCCTGATGACCCTGAAATACCAGATGTTCCTGATGATCCTGAAATACCAGATGTTCCTGATGACCCTGAAACACCAGATGTTCCTGATGACCCTGAAATACCATCGATCCCTGATGTTCCTGATAACCCTGATTTGCCATTTAAATTAATTTGCCAATTATCATATGATCCTGTCCCTTTTATATTATAAACATTAACATATAATTCACCATTTAATATATTGTATGAATTAATATCACCATACATTAAATTATTGCTATTATGATAAATTATAATTGATTGATTATTAGATAATGATAAATCTGTTTCAACAATTAAATAAGTATTACCAGTAGAAATTAATATATTTGATGTAGATATAGTTAAATATCTATCACCATTTTGTCCATCTAATCCACTAGTCCCAGATGAACCACTAGTTCCAGATATACCAGAAGTACCATTAATTCCTGATGTGCCAGAAGTACCATTAATTCCTGATGTTCCAGAAGTACCATTAATTCCTGATATACCTGATGTACCAGATGTACCAGAAATACCATTAATCCCTGATGTTCCTGATGTACCATTAATTCCTGATATACCTGATGTACCAGAAGTGCCATTAATTCCTGATGTTCCTGATGTTCCATTAATTCCTGATGTACCAGAAGTACCATTAATTCCTGATGTTCCTGATGTACCATTAATTCCAGATGTTCCACTAGTTCCAGAAATACCAGATGTGCCCGATATACCAGATGTTCCTGATGTACCATTAATTCCTGATGTACCATTAACTCCTGATGTACCAGAAGTACCATTAATTCCTGAAATTCCTGATGTTCCTGATGTTCCGCTAGTTCCAGATATTCCACTTGTACCAGAAGATCCAAATGAATTACCATAACATGAATCTATTAAATCTTCAAAATCATGTTCTGTTGGTATATCTCCTTTTTCAAAATGTTTTTTTAATTCATATTTTGGTAATATTGGCATAATATATTTTTTTTTATATATTATTTTTTTATACTAAAAAAAAACATTATATTTATACTATGAATTTAAAAAACAAATTAATATATAATATTTGGACATTATCTAACAATTATTTAAATTTTAATTTAAATATGGAAACAAATATAGGTACAATAAAATATATTGATAATAAACGAAATTTAATATTAGAAAATAATAAAATAAATATAAAAAATTGTAAAATAATAACATTAAAACAAATAATTAATTATTTAATTATTGAAAAAAAATGTGATTATATTATAAATAATAATTTAGATAAAACAATTAATAGAAATCAATTAAAATTAGAAATAATTAAAAACCAATTTAAAATTAAAAAAATATCACAATATTCAAAAATAAATTAAAAAATAATTTTTTTTTAATTTATTTTTATTATCTTTGTAATTGAAAATAGAAAAAAAACATTTTTTTTTTAAACTATATACTTAAAATAATATATAATAAAAATGAAACAGATGATAAGAAATACAAAATGTGCTCAACAAGTTACTGGACCAAGATGGTCAGGTGTGTTTATTTTATAATATTTCAAATCATAAAAATTAAAATAATACACACCCAAAACAAAAGTTTTGGGTTTTTTATTTTAAATAGTTCTTTTAAATATTCCGATGTAGTTCAATTGGTAGAACAACTGATTTGTAATCAGTAGGTTGGGGGTTCGATTCCCTTCATCGGATCTAACGGGGTGTAGTTCAGTTGGCTAGAATACGCGGTTTGGGACCGTGAGGTCGAAGGTTCGAGTCCTTTCACCCCGACCAAGAGGCCCTATAGCTCAACTGCATAGAGCAACAGACTTCTAATCTGTAGGTTGAAGGTTGGAATCCTTCTAGGGTCACAAATATATGGTCAGATGCCAGAGTGGTTTAATGGGGCAGTCTGCAAAACTGTTGTTCGTGGGTTCGAATCCCACTCTGACCTCAAATGCGATAATAGCTCAATTGGTAGAGCGTAACCTTGCCAAGGTTAAGGTTGTGAGTTCGAGTCTCATTTATCGCTCATTGCGGAAATAGCTCAATTGGTAGAGTGACAGCCTTCCAAGCTGTAAGTTGCGGGTTCGATTCCCGTTTTCCGCTCTAACATATTGACCTATAGTGTAATGGTAGCACGTCAGATTTTGGTTCTGTCAGTCTAGGTTCGAATCCTAGTAGGTCAACAAATATCTCTGTAGCTCAGTTGGTTAGAGCATTTGTTTTACATGCAAAGGGTCGATAGTTCGAATCTATCCAGAGATACTAAATTGGGGGTTTAGCTGAGTTGGTTTAGCACTACTTTTGCAAGGTAGAGACATCGGTTCGAATCCGTTAACCTCCACAAAAAACAATATAAATATGATTTTTTTTATAAAAAAAAATAATGAAACTATTATTGAAATAGAATGTTGGATAGAAATAAATAAATTACATAAACAACCAAAATATATTGAATTAATATCTAGTATTAATATTAATAATTATTCAAATTTATTATGTTCTAATATTATTAAAAATAAAAATGATTTTATCAATGATATATCATATTTAAATAATCTTAGAAAATGGTTATGGGAAGAAACAAATCACAATTACCATAATTATGATACAATAATAACTATATTAAAAGATAAATTAAAAAATATAACAAATAAATATAATTTACAATTTATAATAGATTAAGTATAATCAATTGAATCAATTATAGATTCATAACCAAATCCAGTTTTCCAATCATATGTTACACCAGTGTTTCCCCAATAAGTAGTATATGTTTGTCCACTCAAATAATAGTTATATGCTATACCACCATCATTTGAAAATCTAACATTTTTATTAGTTGTAAAACTATTAAGTGTTCCTAAATTATTATCTTCTAAATACTTTTTTGCTGATATAATATCACCTCTAAGTGGTAATTCTCTAAGTTGACTTTCTCCATTATTTTTATTTATTATTTTTGGATTTTTAATTACAGGCATATTTTTATTATTTTTATATTTATATATAAAATTTAATTTTTCATTTTTTTAATATTATATATAATAAATATGATAAAAAAATTTGAAAATATAGACCCACATGGTGGTTTACCATTACAATTAGGACCATATACTGATTTTGATATGTTTTATAACCCTAGAGTAGTGGGAAATATTTTAAGTAGTGATCCTGGGACAATAAAACGATTTAATACTGAAACAATTAAAGATGAATTTTTTGAAAATAATTTTTTAAAGAAAAAAAGAAAAAAAAGAAAAAAAAGAAAAATAAAAAAATACAAAGAATTTGAAGGAGCTGGATTTGGACATACTGACTATTTAAATGTATCAAATTCAACATCAAGTGGATATGTTGGTGATAATCAACCATTTCATAATAATACACAACAAAGTATATCAAGTACATTACCAAGAGGAAATTGGTCAGAACCATCTACTATTATAATTGGATTTAAAGAATATGACATGACTGATAAATATTTTTTAAAAAAAGAAAAAAGAAAGAAGGAAAAAAGAAAGAAGGAAAAAAAGAAAAATATTGAAAAATTAAATAAATTATTTTTAAAGAAAAATATTTAATATACTTTTTCATATATCATATCAGTTAATTTTTTATCCATATCAGACTCATTTATAATTGAATTATTTACACATTCAATTATGAATTCAACAATAGATACAATTTTAGTTAAATTGGGTTCTTTATTTTTTCTTTTATTATAATATACTATAGATTTTGTTCTAATATCAATATCATTTACTTTTATTTGTATATTATTTAAATTTATTTTAAATCTATCATTAGTATTATTATTAAAAATTGGTACAGTTATAATAGGTTTATCATTAAAAACAGGAATTAAATAAGAGTCAATATTATAAATATTATCTTTATAAGATTTCAAATCTTTAGATTTTAATTTAATTGTTTCAATTGAACATATTGGTTTTTGAAAAAAAGGTTTTACTTGTTTTCCTTTTTTTTCTTCTTTATTAAAAACTTTAATTACACCTTTATCATCTCCTATAAATTCATAAATTTTATTTGAATAAATATGATTAACATATAAAATATATTTACCATCAATTGTTTTCCTACGAACTCTAAATCTATTTGAATTAATATTCATTAATAATATATGAAATCTATTATTAAAATAAATATTCCAATAAAGTATATATAATGATTTAATCATATAATCAAATGAAAATATTATTACAGGTAATAATAAAAGTAAAATAATATAAAATTGATAAACATTTGAATTCATAATATAAAAATATTAAATAAATATTAAAAAAAAAAATATATATTAAATTAATAACCAGGATTCTGTTTTATCTATATATTTATCTAAGCCCTTACCAGTTTATTATAGAATTGCTCACCTTCTAAAACATTTTAGGTTGCATCCCCAATAGTAAACGATTTAAAATCTCCTATTTTAAGCAATAATATTTATTTTTTACAAATATAATCAATTTTTTTTAATTTTTATAATTTAAATCATATCGTTGTTGAATCGGTAAAATAATGTCTTTATTAGATAATGTTATATTCATTTCAATATAAACATATTCTATATGATGAATCGCAATAAACACATCAATATCACTTATATAATTATAATATTGTTCAAATGTATTTGATGAAACACTTTCAATTCCCATAATTTCACTACCATCTGATTTTTTATAAACTCTAATTTCAGTATTTGGTTTAAGTCCAGTTAATTTTAATAAATATAATTCATTTATTGTAATATTTGGTCCTGTGTTTGTTGTATAATGAAAACTATAACCATTTATTGTAACATTATTTGATGTATTATTAACTAACTCAGTTATTTTAGAATTTTTAAATTCAAATGTTCCCCCTGTATTTAATATTAATTTTCCATCAATATTAAATTCATCTATATTTATAATGTCATCCATTTGAACTGTTCCAACAATATTTGTTTTACCAGATAAACTATTATTTAAAATTAATTTCCAATCTGAATTTATTTTATAAATAATACCATCAATTGTTGTTAATATATCATTATTTGTTAAATAATCTGGTTCTGTTTCCCAATAATGAGAATAATCATAAATTTTATTTATACTAAGACTAGAATTAATTGTTATTGTTTTTCCAGTTGATAATATTATACCCGTATATCCAGATACAATATTTTTATCTGTTTCTGTAATAAATATATCTTCTGATAATTTTATAGTTAATGATATAGGAGCAGTTGGTGATAATGTCGAATAAGAATTTAATTTACCATATTTTTTTATAACCATATTAAATGGTGTATGACTATATTCATGTTCAATATTATTTAATCTATATTTACTAAATTCAAATAAATTATATTTAATATATTCTGTTTTACCAGAATATGTTAATTTACCATCTGAATTTGTATAATCATATGGTATTATTTTATATACATCTTGATAATATATTTTAGCCGCAGATAAACTACCTGTTTGGTTTCTTTCTAATGTAACATTTACATAGTTAGTAAATTGTGTCATACTTATTAATTTAACTATTTCACCTCTTACATAAATCATATCATTTATTTCTAATAAATCTGATGGATAATATAAACTACCTGTTGTAGTTGCACTCGATGAAAAAGATTGTAAATAAGACCCATCTCTCTCATATAAATCTTGTCTTAATGCATCAATATTATCTTTATCTTTAATATATAAAATAGCATTATTAATACTATTTGATTCATCATCAATCACTAATATATCTAAAGAATATCTTCGTGTTACATATTCTGCTGTATCATAATTACCTGTTGTTGTAATTTTATTATTTGGTATATTTTTACAATCAATTAAAGCGATACATGCACGTTGTGTAACATTTGATATTAATTGATTTCCGAAATCTGTATTATTTATTTTTACTGTATGACTAGCGGCGCCCGCTAATATACCATATGGTGAACTTGATTCACCAGCTGGTAAACTAATCGTATCAAATGACCAATTACCGCTATATACATATAAGTAATATTGTTGTATAGATGTTCTAATTGCTTTTCCTTTTGATGATGCAGAAAAATAAAATCTATCTTGTGCATATCCTCTTGTCCATATACTATCTATTATTTCATGTATACTTGAACTTGTTAATCCAGCATAACCATATCCATACATCCAAAATCTAGATGAATATGAATATACCTCGCCATACCATGTTAAATATGGTGTATATTTCCAACCGTTATTCCATATTAAATCACCACCTTTATAACCTCTATTTTGTGAATCTTTATATCCCATTTGTAATATACCATTTGAACCAATTTCAATTGAATACCATTCTTTTTTTATTGATGGTTTTTTACCAACTGTAAATACAGTGTGATCATAAATATGTAATTTCCCATTAGTTATCATTAAATTTGAATTTAATAATATATTTTTATCATCATCAGATTTTGTAACAATATTAATATTATTTGTAGAGCAAAAATTATATATATCTAGTGGTGTATATGTATTACCATCATTTATCCATATACCATACGAATAATCTTTTATATCATTACTAGATCGTTGATGACCACCTTCATAACTTGTTGTTATACCACTAACATATAACCTCACAAACATACCAGTTGAGTGATATGAATTATTATATAATTTATATGGTATTTGAAAAGTAGTTGGAATATCCCATGTTACAGAACACACACCAGACACAGTTAATCCACTTGTGTTATCTATTACATTAGTAAGATCTTTCCATAAACCAGCACTAGCAGTTGATCCAGTTTGATCATAATATTGCCAAATATAACTATACCCCACAGCGGATAAAGGTACATCTATATCAAATTCTAATCCTTGAAATTTATGTGCTCCTTGTCTATAGTCATAACCTGAATTTATTGCATAATTTTTATTAAATGATAAATAATATCCAGTAGTAAAATTATCAGGAAATAAATCAGAACCACCTGTGTTTTGACCATATACTTCTGTTGCTGTACCGCCTGATGTCACTCTCCACATGCTGTATATAGTTTCCTTTTTATTCCATATTAATGACATTTAAAATAAAATATTTTTTATTATATATAAAAAATATTCAATCAATTATTATTTAAAATAATAATTTAAAAATCTTTTTTTTTATTTTTCTTTTTTTTTAATATTATTTAAATCATTAAAAAATATTTCATTATTTTTTTTTAATATATAAAATAAAATTAAAAAAATGAAATATTTAAAAACATTTAAAAATTTAAAATCAGAAACAGATAATATTAAATTATATTTTAGTGGGGATTTAAAAAGAGAGTTTCTTTTAGTATTAAGTGATAATGATGATGTTAAAGGTGGTATTTTATGTGGAAAACCCAATTCAAAAGAGTTAGACTTTTTTACTGTAACAAAATCTGCAGTATCAGAATTTAGAAAAGGTTATGGTACTAAATTATATTTAACAGCAATGTCTCTAATGGGTAATAGAGGATTGTCCCCTCATCGTAGAACAAATTCAACAAGAGATACAGCAAAAGGATTATGGAAAAGTTTATCTAATAAATCATATGTTAAACAAATTAACTTAGATTTAAAATTATATGATAATAATCCACTATTAGATTCAAAATATATTATTACTGATAATTCATTAAAAAAGAATTTAATAAGTAATGTAAAAAAAATAAGCAATGATGCATTCGATACTAGTAATAAAATCAATAAAAAAGCATGGGATATTATAAATAAAGAAATGAATATTTAATAATGTTGACCCTTTTAAAGGTTTGTTCGTTATAGAAAAAATATTAAAAATTTTAAAAAATTCGTATTTAAAACAAGGTTTAATTTACAATTCTAATTGGTTTACTAGTATCAACTTCAAAATAATCAACATTTCTTTCACCATTATATCCTTTATCATTTATAAAAAACATATATCCTGGATAATCTGCATCCTCTGGTAAATCTAAATCCCAATCAATTAATTTAACAGGTCCTATTTTTGCTTCTCTGCCATACCAATTTTTATAAAATTCAATAGTTTTACCAATTAAAGATGTCACATAATCATTTATTTCATTTTTATTAAGATCATCAATAATTACTTCTGTTGTATCCCAAATTTCTTCAGGATTATAAGGATTTCTGTATATTTCTTCAAATAATTTTATAAATTTCATTATTTATTTTTTTTTTATATATTAATATTTTTTTTTCAAAAACTATTGAATATTTATATTAATATATAAAAATAAAATTAATTATGAAAAATTTTAATGAATTTAATGATAATAAAATTATATCAGATAATTTAAAACAAATAAACGAAAAAACATCACATTTTAATATAAGTGTTGGTAGAGCTAGATATGGATTTAAAGAAATTGTATATAAAATAGCTGATAAATGTGACGTAGATGTTAATATAATAAAATTGGGTGGATTTCTTGATATTCGTTATAGAATTTCAGTAAGTGGAGATGATGATAATATTAAACAATTTTATAATTATATGAAACGATTGCATTAATTGTTTTCCATCTAATTTAGATTTATTTAATTTTAATTTTTGACAAAAATTTTAAAAAATCATCAAATTTTATATCAGTAAAATTTATATCTAAATTATTTGGTCTAACTATATAGTCAAAAATATCAAATCTTCTATCATCTTTCCAATCTTCCATATATTCAAACATCATAAAATGTTGAGCTTCTAGATGAGGTTCTCTAACAGTTGGTAATGGTTTATCATTAAATCTTAAAAGCTTATATTTTTTAGTTTTATATTTATTTAAAATTTGATTATAATATTCTTGAAGTATCATACTATAAAATATATTTTTTTTTAATAAAAGTTTTCATTTTTTTATTTTTATATATAAAAATAAAAAAAAATAATATGATAACATTTAACAAATTTCTTAATGAAGAATTAAACATAAATAAAAATTCAACTGATTTAATAGTTAAAGTTAAACATATGATAAAATATTTACAACAATTTGACCCAGAAACTCCTCTATTTTTAGATCATGATGGTTGGTTACAATCTGAAATAAATGCAATAGATGAAATTGATTTAATAAAAAAAAGAGGATTATTTGGAATTATGAATGGTGGAATTATAATAAATAATTAAATCATATAAAAATAAAAAAAATAATATATATGAAAATATTAACATTTAATAAATTTCTTAATGAAGAATTAAACGTAAATAATTTAATAACTTATAATTATTTTACAGAAAATGAAATTAATTATTTAAAAAGATATGGATTTGATATTAATAACAATATAGCAATTGGTGAAGAAAATGATATTATAATTAAAATAGAAAAAGATATAAAAATAAATAATAATCGAAGAGAACCCATTTATAATTGGAAATTTATATATAATGACAATGAATTTGATGAAGGATATGAATATGTATTAGATAATGTTATTTTACAAATATCAAAATCACTAGAAAAAAATATCAATCTAATTAAATCATATAAAAGTAAAGAAAAATCATATAATGAATTACCAAAATGGAAAAAATTTTTAAGAACAAAACCTAAAATAAAAGACGATGATGAATTACCAGATTATATGTATTGGTAAAATTTATAAAAAAAATTAAAATCATGAAAAATTTAAAATTATTTAAAGAATATATATTATTTGAAAATACATATGATTATGATGGATATCAAACAAATAGTCCATTTAATACTTTAGGTGACTTTTTATCAAAATTAAATGTTGATTTAAATTATGAAATAGACGAAGAAGGAAATACACTTAGTGATTATTTAGATGATGAAATTGATAATATATTGGAATTAGATATAACAAATGATGAAAAAATTAATAGAATGATTGAAATAATTACAGATTTTGATATTGATTTACCACCATACAAATGGACAAAGAAAAAGAAAAAGAAACTAAAAAATAAATTACAAGATATGTTTGACTTTTTGGATTAATTATTGATTTCTAATATATCTTTTATTTTATTGTAATATTCTCTAAAAAAATTATTTTTATCTGTATCCCATAACGTATTGCTATCTTTAACATTATCATAACTTTCTTTTAATAATTTTATTACATCATTTTCGGAATATCCTTTAATTAAAAAATAATGAAATTGATACCACATTGGTGTTTGTTCATTTTTTGCATTTGGGTACTCTTTACCACTAGGTGGTATTAAAAATTTTTTACGTTCTCCAATTGAATCAAGATAATGACCAACTTCATGTATTAACCAACCATATTTTTCATCAATATTAACTTCATCTTCATGTATTTTAATTAATTTTTTTTCATAAGAAAATTCAGTTTGTTTAGGTTTACCATGTGGCCAATTATTATTGTCAACAATTTGAATTTTTACGTTATTAATATTTTTATCTGGATAATATTTTTTAAAAAAATTTATAACATATGGAAAATCTTTTGCATATTTTA
>Ga0256913_10001953_pt1 | contig 10506 bp, 7 predicted proteins | sample Axial_MatmetaG_FD_185970 | JGI IMG/M metagenome (GOLD analysis project Ga0256913, IMG submission 185970) | Deep-sea worm associated microbial mat communities from Axial Seamount, Juan de Fuca Ridge, Pacific Ocean - Axial_Mat | ecosystem: Environmental > Aquatic > Marine > Oceanic > Microbial...
TCATGCTCCGTCCCACCCTGAGGCAGGCCTCCGCGTCGGCGGGATGTATCTGGCGGAGCGGGGCGTCGGGATAGAAGGCGTTGTGCCTGGCGGCTATCTCCCGGAAGGTGGGGAGCTCCTCTTCCGGGGGGGCGTAGAGCACTATGTGGAAATGGTTCCCCATCCAGCACGCCGATACGATCTCGAGCAGGTAATACCCGGAAAGGCGCCTCAGAAGACGCATCCCACGCTCCTTGTCGACGTCGTCTAGCGGGTACGAGTCCTCAGGACCCGCCAGGCGGTTCATCAAATGGTAGTAGCATCCAATGTCCGCCACTTTCTCCCTAGCTCGCCTCATACGGTTCCTCCTTGTGTCTGTCCCTGTACAGCGAAAACAGCGGCGTGGACGGGGACAGGTAGCCCCGAGGGCGCCAAAGGAAAGATAGTGCGGATGGGGGGTGAAGTCAAGTCATTATTAACCTGTCCCCTTTTAGGGATTGTTGCGGCGTTGAAAAAAGCGTCCGTGGGTTTAGACTAACGCGGTCGGCGCGATGTCCGCGCCGTTTGTGAGGTTGCGATTAATTGGTGTTTTTTATGTCAGTGAAGAAGAAAAGTGGTGGAGTGTCTCGGCGTCCCGGAGCCCGGTTGGCGTTGAAGGTGTCTGGAATCGTTTTTGCGTTGGCCGCGGTAGGCGCGCTGTTTTGGTGGGTTCACCACGCGCTGTTCCAAGGCAACCCCAATCTCACCTTGAAAAAGGTCGTTGTGCGTAGTGTGGGCTGGTGGAGGGGGCGTTCGGACGATGTCGCGCGTATAGCGCGTTTGAAGCCTGGCGATCAGAATATTTTCTCCATAGATTTGTCGAAAGTCCGCTCGGATGTGTTGGCCAAGCCTAGCGTGAAGAGCGTGAGGGTGTCCAGGATACTTCCCGACATTTTGGTCGTGGACATAGTGGAACGCGTTCCGCGGGCGTTTGTCTATTTCCAGGGGAACGCCGAAGTGCTGGACGACGATTGCGTGGTTATGACGACGGACGAATGCGTGGACGTGTCTCCTAGGCTTCCGGTTGTCACGGGGTTCCGCGCTGGCAAGGACGATCTGTTGCCCGGGCGCGTTGCGAAAGCCGCGCTTCCCGCGGTGGAGCTATTGGACGATTTGGCGGATCACTATCCCGATTTGGAGGTTCGGCGCGTTAGTCTTAGCAATCCTGAGTATTTCGCGTTGCGCGCGTTTTATCCCGGGATACGCGGAGAGTTCGATCTTTATCTCGACCGCGCGAAATTATCGTCGAAGCTCGTAAAACTTGGCGGTGTTCTTTCCAACACCGCGAAGTTGCGTCCGAACGCCAAGGTCGTGGACATGAGATGCGACAGCCAGGCGGTGGTAAAGTGAGAGCGTCGCCTCCGACCGGATTTTTGGCTTTCGACTACGACGGGATGCTGGTCGATTCCCTGTCGGCGAATTTGGAGATAACGAACGAGGTTTGCGTCGGTCTGACTGGATGTCGTCCGGTGGAGCGCTCGGACATAGAGAATCTCGACAGGATGTCGTTTCAGGAGATCGCGGAGGTTCTGGGCATTCCATCTGGCGATGTGGGGAGATGCCTGGAGGAGATAAACCGTCGGATAGTGGAGTCGTATCCCGGCTTGGATTTTTTTCCGGGGATGGAGGATGTCCTCCGTGTTTTGCGGGGTGAGGGATGGGATTTGTATGTGGTGACGCACAACACCGAGGTTGCGGTCGCCGGTTTTCTGGAGATGAAAGGGGCGCGCGGTTGGTTTTCCGGCCTGCTTGGCGCGGAGACGGGTGGATCGAAGGATGCGAAGCTGGCGTCTTTGGCTGAGAGCCGCGGCGCGGATCCCGCTGTATGCGCCATGTTCGGCGATTCGGTTGGCGACATAGAGTCCGCGAAAGGAGCGGGGGTGGTGTCGGTCGGCGTGTCGTGGGGATATCAGAGCCGTTCGAGGCTTTTGGATGCGGATCCTGATTTCATTGTCGACTCGCCAGAGGGGATATTGGATGTGGCGCGGGGATTGCGCTGAGTTTTTCTCCGCGTTTCCCGCGTATGGTAGGAGGTTCGCCGCATGGGGGCGCCTAGGATAGCCAAGGTGATGGTGGATCTGTCGTTGGACAGGTTTTTCGACTATTTGATTCCGGAGGATCTCGCCGACGCCGTCGGTCCCGGGAGCCGTGTTTCCGTTCCCTTCGGCCGGACCCGCAAGAACGGATATGTGGCGCGTGTCGTTTCGGAATCGGACTATCCGTTGTCGAAGTTGAAACCGATTCTCGGCTTGAGCTCCGGCAAGGCGTGCGTCGGGCCGTCGCTGGTAAAGCTTTCCGAATGGATGTCGGAGTATTACTGCTGTTCGCGTGAGGGTGCGGCTCGCGCGTTGCTTCCCGCTCCCGTCCGCGGTGGGAAGATAGGGAAGAAGAAGATTCATTTGTATTATCTGGGTTGTTCCGCGGAGGAAGCGCAGGAATTCGTTTTCGAGAAGGGGAGGCGGGCGAGGGCGAAGGCGGCGATACTGAACGTGTTGTTGAACCGACACGGGATAACGAAGAAAGAATTGCTAGAGGACGCCGGGGTTGGGGATTCGGCGTTGCGCTCGCTCGTGTCGGAGGGGTTGGTCGATCGGGTTGAGGGGAGCGAGGCGCGGGATCCGTTTGCCGGGGTGGAGGTGCTTCCCACGGTGGCCGCCGAGCCTACGGAGGAGCAGGCCAAGGCTTTGGAGTCGGTCGACGAGATGCTCGCCGATTCCGATTCCCCCGGGGCCATGCTGCTGCACGGAGTGACCGGGAGTGGGAAGACAGAGGTTTACTTGCAGGCCATAGACAAGGTGCTTAGGGATGGGAGGGAGGCTATAGTCCTGGTTCCGGAGATATCCCTGACACCACAGACCACCGAGCGTTTCCGGGCTAGGTTCGGGGAGCGTGTCAGCGTGTTGCACAGCCGATTGAGCGATGGCGAGCGCTACGACGAGTGGATGCGGATACACGACGGCGAGGTAAGGATTGTCGTGGGGGCGCGTTCCGCGCTTTTCGCGCCGTTCCGTAATCTTGGCTTGATAGTGGTGGACGAGGAGCACGAGAATTCCTACAAGCAGGAGGAGACGCCGCGCTACCACGCCCGTGACGTGGCTGTGGTCCGCGGCAAGATGGAGAAGGCGTTGGTGATATTGGGGAGCGCCACTCCGTCGGTCGAGTCGTATCACAACGCGTTGACGGGGAAATACCGTTTGGTTGAGCTTACGCGGCGCGTTGACGACTTGGTGATGCCGGAGACTCGCGTGGTCGATATGCGTCAGGAGGCGCTGGAGACTGGAGGGGCGAAGATGTTTTCGCGCGCGTTGGTGGAGGAGATGCGGACGCGTTTGTCGCATGGCGAGCAGAGCATTATTTTTTTGAACCGCCGTGGTTTCGCGTCTCAGATGCTGTGCCGCGAATGCGGTTTCGTAGCGTCTTGCGCGAACTGCTCGATAACCTACACCTACCACAAGTCGCGCGAATCATTGTCATGCCACCTTTGCGGAGCGTCGCGTCCCGCGCCGCGGACTTGTCCTCAATGCGGAACGGATGACATTCGTTACGGCGGTTTGGGGACGGAGAAGGTGGAGCTGACTTTGTCGAAGCTTTTCCCGCATGCGACGGTGCGCCGTATGGATTCCGACACGATGACGCGGCGCCATTCTCACGAGGAGGCGTTGAACGAGTTTCGTTCGGGGCGGATAGACATTCTAGTCGGGACGCAGATGATAGCCAAGGGGCTCCATTTCCCCAACGTGACTCTTGTCGGGGTCGTGAACGCCGATTTGGGGCTGCATATTCCCGATTTCCGCTCCCAGGAGAGGACGTTCCAACTGCTTACGCAGGTCGCGGGCCGCGCTGGCCGCGGTGAGCGTCCCGGTGTCGTGGTGATACAGACCTACACACCGTTCAATCCGGCGATAACGTACGCCGTCGGGCACGACTACAAAGGTTTCTACGAGGAGGAGATGGAGGTCAGGAAGGCGTTGGGGTTTCCTCCCGTGACCCGGATGATAGCGGTTCGGTTCGTTGGGTCCGACGAGGGGGCGACCGCGGATTTCGCGGGTTGTTTTATGGAGCGCGTTCGGATATCTGTTCCCGCCTCGGTGGAGGCGTCTGGCCCGTCGCCGTGCCCTATATCGAGGATAAAAGGGAAGTACCGTTACATCTCGATATTCAAGGGGACGGGGATGCGCGGACTACGCGCCGTTTTGCGCGACACGGCGTTGAAGTTGAAGCGTCCCAAGGGAGTTTCGGCGCATGTGGACGCCGATCCGGTGAACATGATGTGATTTGGCCGCGGATCAATCGTCGCCGTCGATGGTCCACATATTGGGGAACTGTCCGGAGCCGGGATTGGTGTTCCTTATGTCCATATAGGATATATGGCCGTCGCAGAATGTCAGGTTCGCCCAATAGCCCTTTCTGTGCCTACCGCACATCTGCCAGTAGGGGCCGTCGCATTGGTTATTGAATTTCGTGTACGCCATGTCCGAGCTGTTGCCGGAACCTATGGCCGAATTCGTGTCCGTCGGTTTGGTGGCTCCGATTCTTTCTCCCAGCAACAGTGTTTCCGCTGGACTGATCACGACGCTTGTGGAGTCGGAATATCCGAACCCCGTGGGCCCTCGGTTGTTGAAGTCCTTTTTGGTTTTCCGGTTTTTCGTCCTTCCCACGTTCATCGCGTAGGATCTGGTGTATATGGTGGTTCCCGAAGGATGCCACACCCTTTTGTATTTCGGAATGAAGGACGCGTCGCTTTCGGGGCAACAGTATATTTTTGTGACGAGTCGTTCGTTGTCCACATGATCCTTGTCGGCCACGGCCTGGGTTATTCCTTGTCTGCCGTCGAAGTTGCCCATCCCGAGAAAATCGTCCCAGGAACGTCTGCCGTCGGCGCACATTGGGTAACGGAATTGGTAGGCCGAGGCGTAGTTTGTTATGGCTATGGTGATTTGGCGCTCGTTGTTGGAGCAAACAGCGAGTTTGGCCATCTCTTTAGCCCTGCCCAAGGCCGGAAGCAAGAGCGCTGCCAGGATGGCGATGATGGCTATGACCACCAGGAGTTCTATCAGGGTGAATCGACGGCGTTTGAGGTTGTCCACTTTTTTCTCCTTATGGTGACTGAACGCTAGCGGGGGCTAGCATTCGCCTATCAAACTCACCACTATGATAACACGAGTAATTGAAAAAGTCAAGAGGTGCAGCGCGTTTTTTTACGTTTTTTTATGGATGTAAATGTGTTGGAGAGGCGTCGGAGGATGGATTCATCTGGTATCGAGGACGGCCACGCATCCGGAGAAGTGTTCCAATCCACATATCTCGACGACGCGTCCGTCGGTTTTCATTTCTACGTTTTTCGGAGCTAGCGATTCCGCGATGCGAGGTGTTCCTTCAAGGGAGTGTTTCAGTGTTATTTTCAAAGAAGCATTGGAGCATTTGAACTTGTGGACGACCAGTAGGGTTTTTCCGTTTTTTTCGTTGTGTCGTTCGACGGCTTGCCATCCTTCTGGATTGTTGTATGACGTGGGGATGTCGCCGTGTCGTCTAGATACGCCGTGTTTTATGATTTCGGCCGTCCGCGAGTAGAGTTTTACCGCCTTCCTCGCTTTCTCCGTTTGCCATGGTTCGAGGTTTTGCAGATCTCCGCTGAGGCACATTCTTCCCAGAAACGTGGCGGCTAGGCTATATATCAATCTTCGTTCGTCGTCTCCGCGTCTCAGGACCGCCCATATCTGCGAGAGGCTAGGCGGTATTGTCATCGCCAAATTCGCCGCTATGACGGGGATGGATTCCGTCTCGTGTGCGTCGGAGAAGGAGGTCATGTCGCTTCTGGATATCAGAGATGGTTCCATTCTTTGTCCGCCTGAAGAGCAGTTTTCGATCACCATATCCGGGAAGCGTTTCCTGATTTCGTCGAACATTCGATAGACGCCCATGACGTGTCGTCTCAGCCCCTCCCCGAGGGAGTCTGGGTCGTCGACGCCCACGCCGACCGTTTCGTTGTAGTCCAGTTTGACGTATCCTACGCGGCATTTTTCTATCAGGCGGAACATTGTGTTTTCCAGATGCTCCCAAGCCTCTTTTTTCCGTAAGTCGAGGAAGCGTCGTCCGTCCACCTGTAGGGGGCGGCCATCCCTCGTCAGGAGCATTTCCGTATGGTTCCACGCGTTTGAGTTTTCCCCCGCTACTTCCGGTTCGAACCATAGTCCCGGAACGAGTCCCATTTCTCTGATGGCCTCGCAAGCCGCTTCCAAGCCGTCTGGGAACGCGTTTGGGTTTGGAATCCAGTCGCCTTGCGAGCTGTCCCAGACTCCGTCGCGGTTCGCATACCATCCGGCGTCGATTACCAGATATCGGCAGCCGAGTTTTTTAGCCGCCTCCGCGAAAGGAGTCAGGTTTTCCTTGGATGGATGTCCCCAGGATGAGCACCATTCGTTCGCCACGATGGGGAGGTCTTTTTCCATCGCCGGACGTTTTACGCCTGGAGACTCTTGGATGGTTTTGAGATTCGCGCACAGGTCCTCGAAGCTTTCGTCGCTCGCGGAGATGTAGGCTTTCGGGGTTGTGAGGGTTTCGCCGGGAGGCAGGGTTTTCGTCCAATGACCGAACTCCCTGTCCGCGAGTCCCGCCGAGAGCCCTACGAAGTCGTCTTTCCGGAATACCTCCATTTGCCAGGAGCCCGCCCAGGCGAGGGCGGCGCCCCAGAATACGTTGGCGCCTCTGTCCTCGAGGGCGGCGAAGGGGAACCATTTTTTCACTGGTTTCGTTCCGACGCTTCCGAAGCGTTCCGCCATCATGGAGTGTCCCGACCAGGATCGTTCGAGGGAGAGTTCTTCCAGGGAGCGCGTGTCGCGCCTTCCCTCGGCGGACCATGCCGCTCTGATTCTATGCAGATAGAGTTTGTTTGGAGCGTCCGCCCGGTCGAAGGGGGTTATGTGCCCCATGTTCACGCTTGTCGCCATTTCCAACGTAGCGTTTTGGTCCGAAACGTTGGTTATCTCCGACCACGATTCCAGGATGGGTAGCCCCCGGAGATGGCGGAGATGGTGGACGATCCGTATCCCGTTGTTTTCCGCGAAGGATTCCGTGGTTACCGTTGTTGACCTGTCGTCATCGATCCGTCTCTGGGCCACGAACCGCGCCTCCGCGCTGGCCGATCCTCCGCGGAGGGTTTCCCCCTGGGCGAATCCCGGAGTTTTCACATCGCCCGCCAAGCTGAATTCCACGAGCGGTTGGACTGTCCAGGCCTCCGTTGGAATGGGTAGGTGTTCGACCAGCTCTACCATTCCCTTTATTTCCAAGATATCGTTTCTGTGTTCGACCAGCGAATCCAGTTTCGACTTCGGCAGGAGCTGCAGCCCGATCTTTCCCGTCCCGTTGTCGAGCAAATAGCGGACGATGAGATTCGAAAACTCGAATTCCGAATAGATTGTGGTTGTCGCCATGTTTATTTCTTCCCTACTTTCTTCAGGCGCGTCCCTTGGGGCTCGCAGTAACCGCGGAGCTCGCGATGTTCGGAAAATATATAGCCCTTTAGGTATATCGCACCATATCGAAGATAAGGCGTTTCAGTCGTATTGCAATGATGTTTCGTGTAATCATTCCATTTTTTTGCTGTCCTATGCGAAGCTTTTTCTGAATGCGGTTGTTTTGGCGCATGTTTTCCGCAGTCTCTTGCGCGGAGGCTTGTTCCATAGTATACTTTCTATTGTTCGTTGCTGGCTGTCCGGTTCCGCCGGCGGTTGGATTTTGAAGTGGTAATTTTTATGGAGAGGCGCTTTATGAGCGATGAAGAGAGAAGGGATGAGTCATTGGAGGAGAAGACCGTGGCCTTGGAGGATGCTAAGACTGTTTCCGACGAAGTGAAAGACGGCGATTCGGACGACCCTCCTACCAAGAGGAAGCGCAACTGGAAGAAGATCGCCTTGTATTCCCTGGCCATTTTTGTTCTGGCGATGATAGTGTTGGTTTTGAGTTTGGGGCTTATAGTCAAGGCGGCGGTGGACAACGCGTTGCCGATGGTGACTGGAACGCCTTGTTCGATGGGGTTCTGCTCTTTCAATCCGATTACCGGCACGGTAAGGATAAGCGACTTGAAGATAGGCAATCCCGATGGGTATGGAGAGGAGAACGCGTTCGTCCTCAAAAACATGAAGGTATCCGTCGATGTGGCCTCTCTCTTTTCCGACGTGATAGTGGTGAAGGAGATCACCATCACCGGGATGAACGTCGATATCGAGACTAAACAACTTACCGAAACGAACCTCACCGACATCAAGGCGAACGTGGACAAGTTCATCAAGAAGGACGGGAAGGAGGCTCAGGCTCCACAGGAAGAGGGAGGCGAGGCGGCTCCCGAGGAGTCTGGAGGGCCCCAGAAGAAAATCATAATCAAGCTGATCAAGTTCGAGGATAATTCCGTGACCATGGGAGTGGCCGGGAAGACCGCTCCGATCACCATGCCATCTTTCACCGTCAAGGATGTGGGAGTCGAGAACGGTGGCGACACCCCGCCTGAGGCGGGCTTCGAGATAATGGGCGCGATAATCGTCCATGTTTCCAAAGCGGTTGGCGACCAAGCGGCGGAGAGCATGAAAAAAGGCGCGGGCAGCGTGTTGGAAGGCGTGAAGGGTTTGTTCGGAGGCGGAAAGAAAAAGTCCGAATGACCATATCCTGGGTTTCCGTCGGACAGCCGTCCGACGGAAAATTCTCCTCCCTCCTTGATTATTTTGTCAATGCCCTATATTATTACACGGGTAATACTTAAGCGCCTTTTCCACTGGGGCCTTTTTCCGCATCCATGGCCTTTGGATTGGGGTTGGATTATTGGGTCGTTTGTTGGTTTTTCAAAGGAGTTTTTTGTTTTATGGCGGCTCGTGTGACAATGAGAGATATAGCGAAGGAAGTGGGAGTTTCCCATCCCGTTGTTTCCATGGTTTTGAGTGGCGGGAATTCCACGACGCGCGTGTCGGAGGATACGCGCGCCAGGATTTTGGCGACGGCGCGCCGTATGGGATACCGTAAAGACATGTTGGCGCACGCCTTTAGGAACCGGCGCTCTTTTTTGGTCGGCACATTGTTTTCCGGCGTCAACTACAAATACGCCAGCGATTTCGCTTTTGGCGTTCAGGAGGTTCTTTGCGCCGAGGGTTTTGCCCCCGTGTTTTTCACCCATGGGGACTCCACGCACGAGGCGCTTTATCTCGAGCGTTGTTTGGAGCGGCACGTCGAGGCGTTGATCGCGAACTGCGCGGCGGACGCCGACGGGACCACCAACACGTCGGAGTACGAGAAGTTGGCTTCCGAGGGATTGCATGTGGTGGAGGTGTTCGGACGCCGGATAAAAGGGGTGCCTTCGGTCAATATAGATTACGAGGCGGCCGGGAGGATGGCGGTCGAGAGGCTCGCCTCGTCGGGTTTGTCCGATATCGCGCTTTTCATACACGAGGAATATCTTGAATCGGCGAATTCCAAAGCGTGTTTGTATTGGAACGCGTATGAGTTTTGGAAAGGATGCGAGGCGGCGGCCGGCTCCTTGAATGTCGGATTGAAGGTCGCGATACATCCCCTGAACGCTGATTTGAGGCGTTTCGGCGCGTTATACCAAGGGGCCAGGGCGAAGGCGTCGGACGTTTTTGCCGATGGTATTCCTGGCGGGGTCGTGTGTTTCGGCGACGAGGAGGTCGAGGCCTTGGTGGATTATGTTGAGGCTTCCGGCATCGAGCTCCCCGAATCTTTCAAGGTCGTGAGTCTTGGGGGCTATTCATTGCTGGCGGCTCGTGGCGAATCGATGATCGAGGTGTTGGTCGAGCCCGCGGAGAGTATCGGCAGGGAAGCCGCCCGGATCGCGTTGGCCATGATATCCGGTGACGATGTTTCCCCTCTAACGATTCCTCCCAGTTTCGCCTCAGATACGCGTTAGGGCGTTTTCCTCGAAGTTGTCCAATCGATCTTTTTACAAAGGAGAGTGTTGTTTTTATGTCTGAAGATAAAGGCTCTATTGTTTTGTTTGAGAATCGGTCTGTCTCCATCTTCCACCGCGAGGCGGCTCCCCACGTTTTGGACATCCGTTTTTCAAACGGTTTGGGGGGGCGTTTCCATGTCGCCTCGGGCTGTGATAGGGACGATGGAATAGATGAGTTGCTGGAATTGTCGTCTCCGTCGATCCGGGAGGTCTCCGGCGTCGGGACGGAGATTGTGTTTGTCGGCCGCACCACTCTTTGGGACAAAGTGGAATACGTGTTCTCGTGTCGGGAGGACGCCATCGTTTACAGGTACAAGGTGGAAGGGAAGGGGCGTCTGGAGACGGTGAGGTTTTTCGAGGGGTTTCTGGCGGACGACCCCCGGATGGACGACGCGTACTATCCCTATTTCTGCGGTCCGGGAAGGCATTTGGCGTACAAGCGCTCGGTGAAGGAGTTCATGCGCTCCTCCGCGCCCCTTTTCGACAAGGTGTACTCCTTTGGGATCAATTCCACCGACAAGCGGGTGTTTGGATATTAC
>Ga0256913_10001954_pt1 | contig 10503 bp, 5 predicted proteins | sample Axial_MatmetaG_FD_185970 | JGI IMG/M metagenome (GOLD analysis project Ga0256913, IMG submission 185970) | Deep-sea worm associated microbial mat communities from Axial Seamount, Juan de Fuca Ridge, Pacific Ocean - Axial_Mat | ecosystem: Environmental > Aquatic > Marine > Oceanic > Microbial...
CCCACCATTTATGAAAACACAATTACCCCCCCCCCCAGACAGTTAGCTCATTAAGCATTTTCAAAAAGGTGAATATAAAACAACTGTTGTTATTGATCTTTTTTTCTGTTATTTCATGTACGCTCAACGCACAAACAAAATTTTTCGATGATTTTACTTATTACAACCATTATTACGATTCACTCATTAATGTATTAGGAGCAGACAGCATGCAGGGAACAGGCTACATACAATACCAGCGATGGTTTGATTACTGGGCGCCCAAGCTGATGCCCGACCTGGATTATGACGATTACCGGAACAACATCTTAAACTACGCCCAAAACTACACACCGCCGGCTGGCAATTCCGCCAACGGTTTCGAACCCAAATGGCATTTTATAGGCCCGAATGATGTACCGCCCGGAACAGAAGCCAAAGGCGTCGGACAAATACATTATATTTATAGAGATCAGCTTAACCGGTTATTTGCCTGTTCGCCCGTAGGCGGTTTATTTAGCTCGACGGACGAAGGAATGACATGGCACAATGCCGGCACCGACAAAGGCCTTCCCCGCTCCGGTGTTTCGAGTGTGGCGGTGGACAGCCACAATCCGTCAATCTGGTACGTAACCACGGGCAACGGCGAAAGCTATAAAAATAATTTAACCTGGCAGCAGGCCATCGGATTGTACCGGACAACCGACGCGGGCGCCACCTGGCAATTGCTGGGCCTGGATGCGGCACAGAGTATGCGAAAAGTGATTGAGGTGACCGCTAACGAAGAAAACACACATTTGGTAGTAACCACTACCGACGGCTTGTACGAGGTGACGGACGCCAACACCTCTTCCCCGGCAACAGGCTTACTCATCGAGGAGGAGGAATTTTATGATGTGGTACAGGACCTGCAGCATCCGGAAATCATATACGCTTCCGGTTCGCAGGGCACAGGCGTATATAAATATGACTTAAGCACACACACAGCCACCATGCTTATCTTTATGGATTCTCTCCCGTCTGCTAAATTCAGAAGATTCAGCCTGAAAATAACCCCGGATGCGCCGGATTACCTGTATGCGGTTTTTTCAGCCAAAGACATGGAAAATCATTTGTACCGGTACAATATAAATTTAAAAAAATGGGTTGACAAGGGAAATGTTTGGGGAATAAGCGGCTACGGGCGTACGCTGGGCTGGACCATCAGGCCGCAAAAGAACAGTGAAGAAAACGTGTGTATTTACGGAAGAATTGTAAGCCCCATGTTTTTATATTACGATGACCTGGCCAACGATACGATTGATAATAAAATCTGGGTCAATAAAAATCAGGGGCCTCAAACACATGTCGACTACCATTATTTAATGATAGAAGACAACGACAGTATCATCTGGGCAGGAACCGACGGCGGTGTATATCGCGGTGTATTTGTCAACGACAGCACAATTGACTGGGTGTCACGCAACAACGGACTGGCCGTAAGCACTATCTATCACATAGACGCTTATTATAATATCGGCACTCATGCCACTTTACTCACCAGCGGACAATTCGACTGCGGGAGTAACATTTATGAATCGGACGATGACATAAACTGGGACATACATAACAAAACCAATGGAGACGGTTATATGAATACCATCATTAGCAATAATAAATATTATTTGGGATACAGTGAGCCTCCCGGAATTAAGTTATTCGACCAAAACAATGAGACGAAATTAATATACTCCAATGTTACTAATTGTCTTCAGCCTGATACGGTACTGTGGCCCGTATTGAACTTCCACGTTATTTTTGCCGTAAAAGGAAATATCGTTTATGGTGTCGGTTCGCAGGGGGTTGTTAAATATACCAATGGCGCCTGGCAATCCTGGTCGAGATTTACAGACGCGTCTTTATACCCCGAAATGGGCTGCGGGCACGCGGGGGTTTGGGATATAGCACTCTCCAACAACGTTACAAAATACATTACCACATACGGCAGCACAGCACACAATGATTATTACAATTATCATCGGGTTTATAAACAGAGCGTCGAAGATATGTGGGACTGGGTGTTGGTAGAAAACCAACCCGACACTACAAAATGGATTAATGATATTAAAGTTAGAAACAGTGACCCCGACATTGTATATGTAGCCATGCGCAAAAGCAATACGTCGCATGCCGTTTATATGGTGGATGCCACCGATCCTGCCAATGCCGCGTGGACAGGATTGGATTACAACCTGCCCGACAACATTGTGGTCAACTGTCTGGAATTACACAATAATATTATTTGGATTGGAACCGACCGTGGCGTATTTTACCTCAACGATGCAAATAACCAATGGGTAGATTGCACCCGGAACCTGCCCAACGTAGAGGTAAAAGACCTGAAAATTGAAAACAACCGTGTGTATGCGGGCACTTACGGGCGCGGCATTTGGGAAGCCTCGGCACCGGGTTGTTACAGCGGTGAAGAAGTAACCCTGTCGGGCACCATTGTCGGGCCGGATGATGAAGCAACTTATTACGGCGACATCCGCATTCTGCCCGGCACAACGGCTGTGGTGTACGGTACGCTGAAGATGGGCGCCGGCACCAGAATCATTGTCGAGCGTACCGCCAAACTGATTGTGGACGGCGGCACCATCACCAAAGCCTGCCCCGATATGTGGCAGGGCATTGAAGTATGGGGAAACTCCAAAGCTGTGCAGGACACATTGCACCAGGGATATGTGATCCTGAAAAACGGCGCAACGCTTGAATATGCCGAACAAGCCGTTGCTACTGTTAAAAACGAAAACGATGTAAGTGACTACGATTACACCGGCGGGGTGATTGAAGCCGACAATGCCCATTTTAAAAACAACATTTATTCGGTAGCGATGTTTCCTTACCCGAAATATTACATAACAGTTATGACGGACAACAAAAGTTATTTTGAAAACTGTACGTTCACTTACGACAGCACTTTCTATTTCTTTTACGAAATCCCTAAAAACCATGTCAGGCTCATTGAGGTTTATGGCGTTTCGTTCGTTGACAATGTTTTTGAAAATACCACAACATCCGCTTTTGCCCCGCAAGGCAGACGCGGAACGGGCATCTTTGCCGTGAATGCCGGCTTCAAAGTGTTAAAAGATATGAACACGCCGGAGGGTAACGTGTTCAGCCGGCTCGATTACGGCGTGAGAACCTATTCTTATACCGGAGTGCACCGGGAGGTGATTATTGACGGAACAGACTTTGATAAAAACTATACCGGCTGTTACCTCGGCGCCGAAACCTTCGCCACGGTCACACGCAATACATTTAATATCACCGGAATAAACGGTGAAAAGAACAATACATTTTGTGGCCTCTACCTCGATGCCTGTACCGGCTACCAGGTGGAAGAAAACGAGTTCTTTTCCGATTACCACGTGATGGCTCAGACATTTGCCAAATGCTACGGCATAGTGGTGAACAACTCCGGTTCTGACGATAACATGATTTATAACAACCAGTTCCATAATATCACTTTTGCCACTCAGGCACAAAACCAAAACCGCAGCAGCGACGGAAACTCAGGCCTTACCATCAAATGCAACGACTACCAGGATAACTGGCAGGATATCTCCGTTACGGCAAACCAAACTGGTGATTTGTATGGAATAAGATATGCACAAGGTTCTAATGCCAACCTCGTTACCGCCCCCGCGGGAAATACCTTCAGCCATATAGAGGACAACAACCCGTACAGCGATTACTTTAACGGCACAAGCGATATTATCTATTGGCAACATGTGCAGGATTGGCCCAATCCTTCCGTTTGGGTATATCCGGCATTCCACAACGAGCCGGAAGTACAGCCGCAGAATAATCCAAATGGGTTCCATTTTATAAAGGAAGATGCTTGCCCGACACATCTTGACCCGAAAACCTATACCGAAACAAAATCGGATATTGCCGCCGCCGAAAGCAACCGGACGGTGTATGTCGATTCGCTGGATAATTTAACCGATGCCGGTAATACCACATCCATGACGCTTGATGTGCAAACCAGCTATCCCGACGAAACTATGGAAGTCAGACAGCAACTGCTGAACGCTTCGCCCTTTTTGAGCGACACCGTGATGGTGAGTGCCGTGGAAAAAGAAGATGTCTTACCTAATAGTATTGTTACGGAAGTGCTCACCGCCAACCCGCAGTCGGCCAAATCGGATAAGGTATTGAACAAACTGAATGAACGCGATAACCCGCCGAACGACAACCAAATGGCGGTCATCCATGCCAATGATACGGTAATAGGGCACAAAGAATCGCTGGAAAGCCAACGCGACTATTATGCCGCCGAAAAAGCCGAAGAGGTTTACCGGCTAATAAGGATGTACGCTGGCGATACCGCCATACAAGCCAAACCCGACAGCATCGAAGCGGCTCTGGGCAATATCCACACACCGGCATCCTTTTATCAGCAGGCCTTTTGCCGGTATAATAGAGGCGACAGCACGGGTGTGATTGATGTTTTGAACGACATCCCCTCGGAATTTGATTTGAACGGCGCACAAAGCGCCTATCACGATTATTTTGAAGATTATTTCAATATATTGCTTGCTTTGCAATCGGAGCAGAAAACTTTTGCCGAAATCGACAGTACGCAAAAAACTGTTTTGTACGACATCGTAAACAATACAGGCGGCATCTTGCAGGCCTATGCCCGCAACCTGTTGTTGATTTACAAGGACGGGTTGGAGTACCACGAACCTTACATAGAAATAGACACTTCAACGATGAAATCGGCGGCCGTGCACAACCCCGTTTTTGGCAACCGGTGGCCGCAAGATGTGTATTTCAAACTCTATCCGAACCCGGCAAAAGAATACATCACGCTGGAATATGATATGGATTATACCGCGGAAGACCCTGTTGCGGAGATTTTAACGCTGAGGGGCGAACACATCGAAACATTCCGGCTTCACGGCACACAGGGCGTAAAGATTATTGATTTACGCAGTTGGGTACCCGGCACTTATTTAATAAAACTTTCAACTAACGGAAAAACCCTGCAAAATGAAAAGTTTGTTAAGTTTTAAGCATTTAACAAAAAACAAAAGAGCAAGGCATTGCCTTGCTCTTTTGTCTACGCTCCTTCCGTTTTATCTGATAGCACAACAAACCTATTTTGAAAAACGGTACGACTTTCACAATAATTACGATCGTGCTCAAAACATTTTGTCTATTGACAGTGGATATATCATAGCCGGTATTACGGAAGATAGTTTATATATTTATAATTACCACTTGTCTTTAACGAAGTTATCTTTAACGGGAGATATTGTTATACACAAAGAATATGGGTATGATTCAATAAATATATTAACAGGAAATCCCGGTTCATTTATTAAAAAAGATGATAAATTTTATTTATATAGTTCATATTGGGTCTATATTGATGATTGGGTTCACGAATCCGGTTATTTTAGTTGCTATAATAACAATTTTGATACTCTTTGGACAAGAAAATATGGGGAAAAAAGTTATCCTTTTGATACATCTTATATTGCCGGACAAATTAAGCAAATCAACGATTCCGGTTTTATACTAATTGGTAGTAGAATGCCAAAAGGAGTACATAGCCGCATCTGGTTATTAAAAACCGACAGTCTCGGCAACAAGTTGTGGGAGCGTTTTTACGGTGAAGGGGAGGAGTATTTTCAGGGGCACAGCGTGGTGCAAACCGCCGATGGCGGTTATGTTATCGGGACGGCTAAATTCACTATAGGTTTTCCCGGAACCCTCGACCCTTTAATCATCAAAACCGACAGTCTCGGCAACGAAGAGTGGCGCATCAACCCTGGTAAACCCGGTGTAGATGATAACAAAGTAATGGTGGCACTGGCTCCCGACGGAAACATCATAGCCGGCACCAATTACGGTACGGAACAATCGGGAGATAACCGCTGGGCGGTGGTAAAAATTATGAAAATAACGCCCGGAGGGACGGTATTGTGGGACTATAATTATCTGGAACCGCAATATGATAATTTTTTGTTGAACACCATTGTGTTAAGCAGTGGCAATATTGTTGTAAACGGTGCCAGAAACACTCATGGTTTAGGCGAGGATTATCCGGCTGAAACCGGATGGATATTATGTACCGACAGTGCGGGCAATCAACTGTGGTACAAAGAATATGCCCTGTTAAAAGGTCATAACAGTTTTAACGATTTGTACGATGTGCGCGAAACGGAGGACGGCGGTTTGATAGGAGTAGGGAAAGCCGATCCTGTTGTCCCCGACACCGGCACAGCGGATATTTGGGTTATGAAAATGGACAGCATGGGTTGTTTGTGGGAAGGGTGCGATACCACGGTGATAGTGGAAGAAAGTACAAACAGCAAAGAAAGATTCAAACTCTATCCCAACCCTTCAATCATGAGTTTTATTGTAGAATTGCCTGTACCGTCAGAAAAGAAGTGTTTGTTTTCGGTGTATAATATGTACGGAATATTAGCCGAAAAAATAGCCATCCCATCCGGAACAAAAAAAGTTAAAGTAAAAGTGAGCACCTGGCCCGAAGGAGTTTACCTCGGCGTACTGTCTTCAAAAGGCAAAATGTTAAGTTCCAAAAGGTTTGTGGTAACAAAGTAATTTAATAGCGGGTATATTCATTGTTTGAGATTGCTTCGCTTCGCTCGCAAATTAGGAGCTTCGTATGTTTGTTTGGCAGACGTACTAATATGACAAACCCAAAAAACGAAACACCTGTTTTGCGAGGGGCGTAAGCCCCGAAGCAAACTCAAACAACACACTCCGTAAAAAGTATTGAAACAACGAATTAAAAACAAACCCATGAAAAAAAATAGCAATCCTCTTCCTTCTTCTGCCCCTGTTGGCAGCCGGCCAAAGAGTCTCAGGTAACCCCGGGTTAAAAAAAGAAGCCGATTTGGTACTGGAAGTTTGGGGGGTAGTTTGAAAAAAAACAGGAAAATGATTACATAAAACCTTTTCTGTTTTTTAGTGCACCGCTCAAATTACTATTAATCAATAACCTTAAAAACAAAACCCTTTTCTGAAAAATAGGCCAGAAATCCGGGAAGCATCCACAGCATATTTTCCGCTGCTTTTTCGCTGTCGTGGAACACAACAACGGAATCCGGCTTTGTATGGCGTATGGCCTTTTGCAGGAGTTTCTCCCTGTTGCTGCTTTGCCGGTAATCTTTCGTTAAAACGCTCCACATAATAATCTGATATCCTGAAGAGGCCACCATTTTTGCCTGTTTTGAGGTAATCCTTCCGTGGGGCGGCCTGAACAGCCTGGAGTCGACAAGTTCGCCGCACTTCCCGATGTTATCCAGATACTCCGTTTTTTCAGTTTTCCATCCTTTCAGATGGTTGAAGGTATGATTACCGGTTCGATGCCCTCTTTCTAATATACGCGCGTAAGTTTCCGGATGCTTTTGCACATTTTCTCCCACACAAAAAAATGTGGCTTTGGCCTTATATTCATCAAGAATATTCAATACTTTTGGCGTAACAACAGGATGAGGGCCGTCATCGAAGGTGAGGAACAATTCTTTGTTCCGGGAAGGAAATTTCCAGGTGAGGCCTGGAAAAACCAGAGATGCTATTTTCGTTGAAAGGGTGCTCATACCGGTGGTAAAGATAAACGAACTTGTTTAGAGTCAACGTATATGAATTGTCATAATTATGTTGTCAATCAGAAAATAAATTCCGTTAGTTCCCTCCTGGGAGGGAATACAAGGGTGGGTTTATTTAAAAATCTGTTTATTTTCTGATTGACAATACATACAGTAAAAATCTGTTATTTAATTTTAAACAAGTTCAAAATATGTACAAATTCCGGGTGTAAGATAACCACCCGATAAAATATTTTTTAGAAAATGAAAAAACTGGTTTTATTACGTCATGGTCAGAGTGTCTGGAACAAAGAAAATCGTTTTACGGGCTGGACGGATGTGAAGTTATCGGAACAGGGTGTCAAAGAAGCTGAAAAAGCAGGAAAACTCTTAAAGAAAGAAGGATATAAGTTTAAAATTGCTTATACCTCGTATCTGACGCGGGCCATAAAAACATTGTGGATCGTACTGGAAGAGATGGGCCTGATGTGGATCCCTGAGAAAAAATCGTGGCGCCTGAACGAAAAGCATTACGGCATGTTGCAGGGGCTGAACAAAGTGGAAACAGCTGAAAAATACGGGGCTGACATGGTCCAGTTATGGCGCCGCAGTTTCGATGTCCCGCCGCAGCCGCTGGAAAGTGACGATGAAAGAAATCCAAGGTTCGACCCGAGATATGCCGACCTTTCGCCGAAAGAAATACCATTAACGGAATCGCTGAAAGAGGTGATTGAAAGGTTTATCCCTTACTGGGAAGGTGAAATACTGCCCACTTTGAAAGAACAGGAAGAGGTACTTGTGGCAGCGCACGGAAACAGCCTGAGAGCTTTAGTAATGCACCTCAAGAATATGAGCAAAGAGGAAATCCTGAAATTCAATATCCCGACGGGCATTCCGTATGTTTTTGAGTTTGACGATGAAATGAACCTTGTGAAAGATTATTTCCTCGGTGATCCGGAAGAGATCAAAAAACTGATGGATCAGGTGGCTAACCAGATCAAAAAGAAATAACCCGTATGGCGAAAAAATGGGTCATTCCTGACATTCACGGGTGTGCGGCTACACTGAAAGCTCTTTTCGAAGACCATATCAGGCCGGCCGCGGATGACTACATTTATTTTCTCGGTGATTATGTTGACCGGGGCCCCGGCAGCAAAGAAGTGCTGGATTTTATTATGGACTTGCAACAAAGCCGGGAACATGTTTTTCCGTTATTGGGAAATCACGAAGAATACATGTTAAAAACCTTTTATGCCGACAGGGAGCGCAGTCCTTTTCTCGGTATGAAAACAAAAACAGGCATTCAGAAAAACTGGGAAATGAACGGCGGCGCCGAAACTTTAAAAAGCCTGGGAATAAAATGGCCTTCCGGGATTCCAAAGAAGTATATTGACTGGATCAGTACGCTGCCGCTTTATATGGAAGTGGACAGATTTTTGCTCGTACATGCCGGTTTCAACTTTGAAGCCGATGACCCGTTTTCGGACAGGCAGGCCATGCTGTGGACAAAAGATTATGAAATAAAACCTGAAAAAATCGGTTACAAAACGATTGTTCACGGCCATGTGCCGGTATCGCTGGAGTTCATAGACCGGACGATTAAAGCGGCAGAGCAACCGTTTATAGATCTGGACAACGGTGTTTACCTTACCCGCCTGGACGGATACGGGAACCTGATCGCCCTTGAGCTGACAGAAATGAAATATGTCGTCCAGCCAACGCTTGATGTTGTTGATTATAAATAGAGTTTGTCTATCAGGTCTGATTTCTTTGTTGTGCTTGCGGACGGTCATTTACTATAGAAACACCCTGATTTCAAACGCTGACTTTATGGACAGACACTAAATAACCTATTCTTCCACCCGTTCAAATTTAAGTTTCCGGAAATGAAAATCCCCACTGTGGATGTCCAGCGTAAAGTAATCGGCAACACCATGCTCGTTGATGTGGAAAGTTAGTAACCCTTTCGGTAAAAACGGGTCGGCAAAATCAATGCTGAAGGTGTCGTAATGCCAGTGTTCCATCGCGGAATGAAACAATTCTTTGGCAGGCAAAAGGGTGACTGACAGCCGGCCGTCGGCAAGTTCGATGCCGGCTTTGCCGTACATCTTATCTTCATAAATTCCCGCATAACCGGATAATGCCAGGGATGGTTTGGTCCCTTTGATCCGGCTTGAGTCCATCGCGGCCATCCGCTGTTTTTCCTGTTCTTTGCTTTGCCTGACGTAGTCGAGATAGATTTTAGCCCAGTCTTTATCAGGATCACCGATATGATAATCCAGAATTTTATGTTCTATGGCGCCAACCAGTCCGCCCAGTTCATTGCTTAAAATCACAAACCCGAGGCTGTCTTCCGGAACAAAGAGTACTTTGGCATGAAATCCAGGTACGCCCCCGCTGTGATGGATCACTTTCATCCCATGGTAATCATACAAAAACCATCCGAGGCCATATGCCGAAAAGTGTTTTCCGCCTGTTTTTTCAGCTTTCCCGGCAGGCAGAATGGTTTGCGGCGAGACCATTGTGTAATACTGGTTTTCGGAAAAAACAACCGTGTCATTCCAGGCTCCTTTCTGAAGCATAAGTTGTACCCATTTTAAAAGGTCGTTTACGGAAGAATTGATGGTGGCGGCAGGTCCGGCATTGTCATAATCAATGAAATCCATCACTTTCCCGTCTAAATGGGGATAAGCCACATTGCTGCGTTTATCGAAACCATGATTGGTTGTTGTTGTGTTTTCCATATCCAGAGGGTCCAGGATTTTTTCTTTGACAAATTCCTCCCAGCTTTTTCCGCTCACCTCTTTGATTACTTCTCCGGCAATGATGAACATCAGGTTGGAATATCCGAATTTCTCCCGGAAACTGTAAGGATTTTCCCGGTACCGGAAACGGCGGATCACTTCTTCCCTTG
>Ga0256913_10001955_pt1 | contig 10503 bp, 7 predicted proteins | sample Axial_MatmetaG_FD_185970 | JGI IMG/M metagenome (GOLD analysis project Ga0256913, IMG submission 185970) | Deep-sea worm associated microbial mat communities from Axial Seamount, Juan de Fuca Ridge, Pacific Ocean - Axial_Mat | ecosystem: Environmental > Aquatic > Marine > Oceanic > Microbial...
TCCATAATCTGCCTGACCGTTATTATTTCCATTTGAATCGTCAATTTCGCATTCGCCTGCAACAATCCAAGCAGTATTTGAGGAAGCAACGGTTATATCATTATAAATAGTCTCAAGGTTAAAACCGGTAACAACCATTTTTGCATTTCCCGGGACAAGAGTATGAACAATTGTAACACTACCGCTTGCATCAGTTACCCCCGAAAAATAATCGGAACCGTTTGAGATACAAACTATTGCACCTTCAAATGGGCCGTCAGGACCATTAACCGTTGTAGTATAAGGTATTCCGGCCATAACAGTCTCATTTGATAGTGTCACAGTTCCCGGTGTTTCAGTCCTCGGTTGCATTGAAGGATCGCCGAATAGTGTCCAGGTTTTGGCAGTTTCCCAGTCGTTGCTTCCATTCGATTCGGCAGTCATCAAAGCCAACCCGTTAAATACGATTGAACCGATTGTTGTTCTTTGTTCGGTTGTTGATATACCGTTTTGCTGGGGATATGCAGAATAGTCGTAACCGCCGATTAAAACATCATTAAAGTAGTCCTCTCCTCTCATTGGCGGCTGCCAGGGCTGACTGATTGTTGCTCCGAGGAACATTACCGCACCACCATTCTGTTTTTTCAACCATGCCTCGGCGAAACAATCGCCCGGGTCTTGAAAATTACCGTTATTACAGGCAACGGAAAAGATTATCGGCAGCATATCGCCATTTGTAAGACTTGCTACATCACTGTTACTAAACCCTGTTGTACCCCAGGAAGTAGGAGAACCATGACCACAGTAATTAATAATACTTGCTCCGCTATTAACCGCTGTAGAAACCATTGAAATAGTCGCAGACGGATCATAAATCGGGCTATAGGTTTCATAGGTAAAAGGGTCAAGTTTATTGTCCCAGATATTCTGAACATGATCCTTATCCAGTTCACCGTCGTCACCGGGACCCTGATCAGAAGCAATTCCAATTGCTGCACTATACCAGCTTGCTCCCGTTTCAGGATTCTTCTCATAGTTAATAATTTTGTCAATTTGAACAGTAACATCAGAAGGTGAATTTGATGATATTCTGCCTATTGTGATATCGGCCACCTCATCGTTACCGACAACACAACCAAGCTGAGGGTCCATCGGTGAGCCACTGCTGGCATCACTCTTAATATCAGCCCAGTCGCCTACAAGTTGCACATAAAGTAAATCGTTGTTTGCATTATATGCATTCTGAATTAATGTTTTAACATTTGTACCTGTTGCAACAACTTCTTTCGAAACGTTGTAACCTTTCTCCATCTTCCAGTCAATAAAAGGCTGAATAGCATCTTCATCCCTGTCGGTACAAATTACCAGAATATCACCATATTCGCCAATAGTAAGGTCATCCTTATTTTCGGCATAATTGATAAAAAGTGCCTGGTATAAGCCATCCATCTCACGAAGAACCGTTGAAGGTTTTTTAGGAAGAGGATTTACGGGTGAAGTTTCGTTCTCAACTAATTGAACGGTTACGGATTTGTAAACCCGCAAAGTATTCTTAACGGCATTATATCTGAAAGGATAAACATAAACCGAAGTTCCCCTGATATCTTTAATGATAAACGGAGCAGTATTTTTTGCAATATTTTGAGGATACCAGTTATCTCTTAATGAAGAAGGACTGATTTCATAAGGTATTGCAGAAGGGTCCTGATCCCTGTAAATAGTGCCTCTTGAGGGCAACATCGGATTATCAAGATCAATATCTTCAAACTCAGTTGAAACAACCTTTAAAGATACATTTTTATCAGGTGAAAGCATCACCGATGTACTGATATAAGGAAGCTCTGCAAACCCTTTTAAGTTTGTAAACACACTTCCGTCAAAAATAATTTTTGAATAGGTTACACCATCAAATGTAACCTCGGAAAGGTTATAATTACCGAGCGTGAAATTTACCTCGTAAATTCCTTCCGACGGCTTCTCGAATGTTGCTTTATAGCCGTTACCGGCAAACAAACCGGTGGTTATTAGCATTACAAATGCTAAGATTAGTTTTTTCATTTTTCTGAATTTTATAATGATAAATAAGAATTCCCCGAAGACATATCGGGGAATCCGACATTACTTATTTCGACTGAACTATTCGTTTTATTACGGTATAGTCATTTGTTTCAATACGGCAGAAATAAACTCCCGGATTGAATTTTTCAGTGTTAAATATAACTCTGTGATTACCTGACATTTCCTCATTATCACTTTGAACGACAGCAACCTGTCTTCCGTAAGTATCATAAACCGTTATTGTCACTTTCGATACATTCTTAAGAGAATAATCAACAGTAAACTGATTAAGGAAAGGATTCGGATAGATTATAACATTTTCGTTACTTGAAATCTCAATCAAACCCGTATAAATAAAATGGTAAATATTTGACTGCTCCGATTCACAACCGAATTCATTCGTTACAATAACGTAATAATCATCAGTAGCTGTCGGAGTATAAGTTTGTCCTGTTGCTCCTTCGATAATTCCATTTGAATCATACCACTGATTTCCTTCTTCCGCACTTGAAACAAGCATACTTTCCTGTTGTGTAACAGTAGGTGTTTCCGGGACAGGATTAACAGTAAGTGTAACTTCACCCGTAACCTCGTCAGTACCGTCATTAACAACCACCGAATAGACAGTCGTTTCATCAGGTGTGGCAACCGGATTTTGAATATTAGGATCGTTCAGCCCTGTCGTAGGCGACCACTGGTATGTATAGTTTCCCGAACCTCCGGTGGCAAAAGCATTAAGTTGTGAACTTTCGCCTTCGCAAATCTCTGCTGGATTTGCTGAAACTGCAACGGCAAGGGGGGCAGCACCTGCAAACGAAGGAAATACAATAAAATCAACCCATCCGCAATCATCCCCACTTGAAACGGAATAATCTTTCTCATACGACCAGGTAAAGGTATGTTCTCCTGCCGTTACCGGAAATGAAACTTCTTCCCAATCCACTTCACCCGACCATTCATCTTTCTGAATGCCATCAATATAAAATCGCAAATAATCATAATTGGATTCGGATGAAACTTTTCTGTAAAATGATATCTGATCATCAGTTGTCACATTAACGGTAATTACTAATGATGATGTCTGCTCATCAACAATACTTCCCGATTTTGCACTATAGCTACCCTCATAATAAGTTGCTTCATCTATTACCCATTCGGCATCACCGTTAAATGACCATTCGTAAGCTGAAAAATCACCTGTTTCAAAGTCTTCAACAAGCAATCCTATAGTAAGAGACATAACTATATTTGTGCTATAAGGGGCAGATTCAAGAGTATAACTGATATCAGCTATATCACCAATCTGAGCAGAAGCATCAACAGTTACATTGAAAACAGATTGTTTTGTTTCACCGCTTGCAATTGTTTCAAGATCATAAGTAGCATTATTAAGTGTAAGAATACCACTGTTTGTGATTGCCGAAGCAATCGAATTCAAAGCGTCACATCCGCCGTCATTTGTATTACTTATTATAATATCTGCCGTTTCACCCGGATCAAGTCTTCCATTGTTGTTTCCAAAAGAATCATCAATATAAAAACTACCGGCAATAAGTACAGGAGAGTTCAAGGTAACATTAAATGTGGAATTCCACGTGTCGGTACCGTCAGTTACATCAAGAGTGAACTGAACAACATGCTGGTCGGGAATGATATCACTTACAGTAAAAGCAAATGCCCCGGTTTGTTCAACCGAACCGTTCGCAGCAATATCAGGCCAGTTATGTGTATCGGTGTCAATAGTTACATATTCGTCAGTTGTTGATAATGTAGCAACAAGGTTTGTTCCCGTAACTGTTCCAAGGTTTTGCAACGTAACATCAAGAAGAATATACTCTGAAAAATCAACCTGCCCGTTATTGTTTCCATTACTGTCATCAATTGTCATTTCGTCAAAAAGAACATAAGCCGTTGTAGGCGACTGAACCACAACATCACCGATATAAGGTTTAAGATTCTGTCCGGTAATAACAACATCCGCAACACCTGGAACTGCAATCGGGTCAAACATAGTTACTTCCGCCGTACCGGTTCCGTCGGCAACTGCTGCACCGTGAAGTACGCCGTCTTTTGAAATGGCAACAAGTGCATAAGGGTCTGTATTTACCGTGAATGTTGCCGAACCGAGAGGCATCAATCCTGCATAATTTGCAGTGGCATCAGGAGGTTGTGAGAAGTAAACCATCAAAGAAGGGTCTCCCATCAGGTGATAAATCTCCCAATAATAGTTTTCGTTTCCACCTGCTTGTGTAACAGCAAGATTTCCAGCGGAAGGCATCTGACCCTGGCAGGCATACCACTCATCAAGCGGCTCGCCATTATCGTGAAATGTTCGATCGTAAGAACCCAGATGTTCGGCATTGTATTGAGGATTAGCGGAGATAGCTTCAAAACCTACACCCCACCAATAATCCTCATCCCAGTAAGTACTGTTTGAACCTCCGATATATCCGAGAGCACCTTTATCCTGCGCACGTAACATCTCCTCACCAAAACAGGTTGTCTGAAACTCAACCGATGAACAGCAGTTTCCAACCATCAAACAATATTTATGAGCATTTGATAATCCGGCAATATCACTGATTTCAAAACTTGGGTCGGCCCACCCGTTTGGGCTACAATGTGCCGTATAATTAGCATAAGCCACACCATCACTCACATTTTGATGAATCTCTTGTGAATAATTTGCTCCACCCGGCTCAGGTTGTAGATATGTATGTGATAAAATGCCGTGAGCTTCATTAAAATAGTTCTCAGTACCATAATTGATCTGTCCGTTACCCCAGGTCAACTGATGTGAAGCATCTGCTCCGGCAACCATAACCACTTCATCAAGGAATGACGGATCGGGGAAAAGATATTGCTCATACTCTAATGTTTTATCAATCTGGGGCTGCAACTCAGTTAAATTATTTGCCGAGAATCTTCCATAATAACATTCGGGGTAGATATCTCCGGTATATTCACAAAAATATAAGTCAGTAACATGGCTTCCTGCTGTTCCATTGAAAGGCGGAATCTGTGCAACATCACCAACTAACAAAACAAAACTCTGAGGTGTATAGCCCGTTGGCGGGTTATTGTAAAAATCCTCAAGGTAAGATTTTATTGATGTATTTGTATTTCCCACATTCGGGTCGTCGGTGTAAGCCTCAACAACGTTGAATCCTTTTTTTGTTTTCCACTCAATAAAGGGTTGAAGTATCGATTCGAACATCGGGTCGGCAACGATAATGTATGTTGCCGGTGCATCGGTAATTAACTCTTTGCTCTCAATAGGCTTGTAATTAACGAGCTCCTGATATATCCCCTCAAAAAACGGAGAGAATAGGTTTTCTTTGTTTGCAATTGTTTGCTGAACATTTGCGCCGTCAAAATTTATCTGAACTTCCACATCAAGATTAACTAATAATTTACCTTGAACAGGGTTATAAAGCATAGGAGAAATCTCAATACGTGCAATTCTAACACCCCTCATAATACCAAGGTCGACAACTTTTACAAGGTCGGTGCCGTAAAACTGGTCGGTGCCGTAAGTATCCTTGTTGTATATAAAATCTACATCATTGGCATTATCACTTTTCGAAAGTGAAGGCTGAGCAGGCATAACGTAGTTTGAAATACCATAATCCGCCAAATTGACAACAGATACATGATCGGATGAATACGTTACATTTATTGTAGCTCCTACAGGAACTTCTATCAGTTTCTTAAGAACCGGCAGTCTTGGATCTCCTTCATACATTGTGTATGAATAATCAGGAACATTTAACATTGTAAATCTTCCCTCTTTTGTTTTAACTTCAAAAAAGTTAATGTCGGACAAAGTGCTTCTTACCGTTAACGAATTGTAGCTGTTATTTACAACCTTAAATCCGGTAGTGTTATCACTAACATCAATGTTTCCGGCAAGGAGTGAGGTTGTTAAAAACCCAAATATGATAAGTATTATCTGAGCTTTTGTAGTAAATAAAATTTTGTTCATTGTTAAAAATTTTTGTTATTAAAATTTGATTGAATATCTATTTCGATGATTACAAAATTATAAAATAAATTAAGACCAACAATACAATTATTTATTTTTATGTATGCAAGACAATGTTCTTGTCAAAATGGTTGTCCAAGAATTCTATTTTTAAAAGATATTTCATTGATTTTTCGTAAAGTCTGCTATTCTCTGATTAAGAAATTGTTTTGTTATCTGACGAACAGGATACCAGGATGTAAAAAAGCCGATGATAATAACAATTCCAAAAACAGAGATAAAATCCGTCAATTCCATTTTTACAGGATAATATGGTACTATGAAAGCATTTACATCACTTCCAAGCCTGATCAGGCCAAATTCCATTTGTGCTAGGCATAATACAGCACCGAGAATCAATCCTGCCAATGCCCCAAAGAGGGATATCATCATTCCTTCAAATCTAAAAATCCGTTTGATGGTTTTTTCGTCGGCTCCCATACTGAAAAGTATGGCGATATCTTTTTTCTTATCAAGAATAAGCATTGATATAGAGCCTATTAGATTAAAGGTCGCAATTAAAAGAATAAACGACAGTATAAGAAAAATAGCCCATTTTTCCGACCTCATTATTCTATATAACAGTTCCTGCTGCTGAAATCTGTTTTTAACGACAAAACGGTCGCCTGCAATCTTTTTTACTTCATCCTGAACTTGTTCCATATCTGCCGATGGATCAAGTCTAATCTCAACTCCCGTAACTTCATTTTTATACTGGAGTAATTTCCTTGCAAGTTCTAACGAAACGATAACATATTTTGAATCGAACTCCTGCTGAACAGCAAAGACAGCTGCAGGATAAACAGGACTGATATTAAAAGCATTATCAATACGACCAATCGTTTTACCTGTTCTTTTCGGAACAAAGATATAAGCCGGATGTTCATAATCTTTAAGGCTTATGCCCAGGTGATATGCAACAAGGTATCCCATTATAGCCATATCGGCTTTCCCCTTCTTTAATATAAAATCTCCATCATACAACATTGTGTCAAGTGGATTATTGTGAAGAAAATCATCACTAACACCTTTAAGTGTGATTATATATTGCTCTGTTCTGTATTTCAAAAGTGCGTTCTCTTCAATAACCTCCGTATAACTTACAACACCCGGCAGTCGTTTTATTGTTGCAGAATCAATCTCGGAAGCATCGAATGTTTTGCCCTCTTTAATCTCTATCAGTAAGTCGGGATCAAATGTGCTATATAACGATTTCACTAAATCCTCAAAACCATTGAAAACCGACAAAACAACAATAAGTGCCATTGTCCCGACAGTAACGCCAATCACAGATATAAGTGAAATGATGTTGATAATATTATGCGATTTCTTTGAGAAGATATATCGCTTTGCTATGTAGATTGGAAAATTCAAAATCTATTATTATTGATTTATTTCCATGCTTTAACAATTAATCCTGTACCGGTTTTATGATTGAGTTTAACATCCAGCCAGTTTAGTATCAGTGAGAAAGGGAATGTCAGTAGATAATAAAACGGCAATATGACAAAAAATAATTTTGATGTATTAACCATTAGGATAGGATATTTCATTGACAGTTTCCAGGAAATCTTACCGGGAGCCCCATAGTCATAATATGCTTCGGTTTTTGAAAAACCGGCTTCCTGGAGCTTCTGTCGGATTTCCTCAATATTGTATCCGTCTCTGACATGCTCGTCGATAAAAGAATTAGCATGGTCGTGGTCATGAACATCTGAGCCACCCTGATCTGAAGGTGTTGATATCAATAGCATTCCGCTGGATTTAAGCGAAGTGTAAAAATTCTTGAACACCTCCACATCTTCCAGAATATGCTCCATAACATCAACAGAAAGTATCATATTATAGGCTTCCGGTTTCCTGTATGATACAAGGTCTGCAACAGCAAAAGAAACATTGTTTCGCCCGATTTCTCCGAAAAAGTTGTTACAATCGTCAATTTGTTCATCTTTGACATCTACACCTGTTATCTTCCATTTCCTGTTCTTCGATGAGATGAAGAAAGTATATTGTCCGAATCCGGAACCGGCATCAAGAATAGTCAAATTATTACCTTTCCCTCTCGCCCATTTCCTGATCTCTTTCTTAATGTGCCATGTTCGTAATAATAGCAGGTCAAGCAGTCTGTAAAAAAGTTTCCTTAAAAATGGTGTTTTATTAAAAACATTACCAAGGCTTCTTTTTATTGGATCGTATTGCATATTAATTTAGTTTATATTTAGAGATGCACGTCCGTGCATCTTTACTTTCCATCTCTTTCCATCTCTTTCCATCTCTTTCCATCTCTTTCCATCTCTTTCCATCTCTTTCCATCACATTACATTTTCAGTTTGGTTGTTATTCATCCAGTAATTTTTCAATATTTTCAATGTAATCCAATGAATCATCGTGAAAAAACTTCAAATCAGGAACGGCTCTGATCTGTTTGCCGATTCGCTGACCCAGTTTATATCTTATCTCTTTGCCGTGCGTTCTGATATTTTCTATTAATCTGTCTTTATCCTCCGTAGCAAAAAGGCTGAGATATACCTTTGCTGTTGCAAGGTCACGTGTGACATGAACCTTTGTAACGGTTATCATAGCACTCCCAAACAACCTGTTACTCTCCCGTTGAAAAATTTCACCGAGATCGCGTTGCAGCAATCTTGATACTTTACTCTGTCTTGTTGTTTCCATAGTGCAAAAATAATATTATTATCATCTAAACTTGTGTTTATTAAGAAACGACCTAACATTTTTTATACTTTTGCGACCTAAAAATTATTTTTCATATGAAGAGTGTTTGTGTATTTTGTGGTTCAAGTACGGGTATCAGAGAATCGTATACCGTAAATGCCCGGTTTTTAGGACGGATATTGACAGAAAATAATGTCACATTGGTATACGGAGGTGGTAATGTCGGGCTGATGGGTGTAATTGCCGATGCAGTGATTGAAGCAGGCGGGAAAACAATCGGAGTTATGCCGAAAAGTATTGCTGAACTTGAGATAGTCCACGATAATTTAACAGAGCTGTATCTCGTGGATACTATGGCAGAACGAAAAGAGATGATGGCAAAGCTTTCAGATGCCTTTATTGCTATGCCGGGAGGTTTTGGAACGTTGGACGAACTTTCGGAGATACTGACATATAATCAACTTCGTATTTTTGATAAACCAATGGGATTGCTGAATATTGACGGTTATTTTGACGGATTGCTGAACTTTTTCGATCATGCTGTTAGTGAGAGGTTTGTAAGGAAAGAGCACCGAAAAAATATTTTAGTGGCCAACGATTCGGAAGAATTATTAGGCAAACTCGGAAAATACGAACCCGTTAAAATAGGAAAATGGATTGAGGATATTAAAGTGGAAGCGGGCAACAATCTGTAAGGTTTACGCTGTAGCCGATGCACTGGAAGAATCATGCAAAGATAAGAGTCATTTTTAATAAGGTTAATTGTTTAATTGAATATTTATGATGGTAATTGGAATAACAGGAACTCTTGGTGCAGGTAAAGGCACAATTGTGGATTACCTTGTAAATAAAAAAGGGTTTGCTCACTTTTCGGTTAGGAAATTTCTACTTAAAGAGATTGAAAAGCGGGAATTGCCGGAGGACAGGGATAGTATGGTAATCGTTGCCAATGATCTGAGAGCAAAGCACAGCCCTTCATATATTACCGATAAACTTTATGAGCAAGCTGTCGAAACCGGAAGAAATACTGTTATTGAAAGCATTCGGACTCCGGGAGAGGTTGATTCGTTACGTAGAAAGTCAAACTTTTATCTTTTTGCCGTTGATGCCGACCCGAAAACTAGGTTCGAGAGGATAAAAAAACGAAAATCCGAAACGGATAATATTGATTATGAAACTTTTATAGAAGATGAGAACCGAGAGATGACTTCTGATGATCCAAACAAACAAAACCTGAAAAAATGTATTAAAATGGCTGATTTTGTGATAAATAACAGCGGAACTATTGAGGAACTTAACGAACAGGTCGAGAAGATACTTGATTTGATTAATAGAGGAATGAGGGAATGAGAGGAAACTTCCGTAAGGTTTGCGTAACGGACTGTGGGTATGATGAACCTTGCAGGTGTTGCGACAGAACGATAGAGTGACAGAAAAAAGAAATAAAGAAAAATAAAGAATTAATTATGGCAGATATAAAAAATGACAAACCGAAACATATTCGTCCGTCCTGGGATGAATATTTTATGGATTTGACAAATGCTGTTGCAAAGCGAGCTACATGCGACAGAGGCAGAGCAGGCTGTGTTATTGTCCGGGATAAACAGATTTTGGTTACGGGATATGTCGGTTCACCTCGCGGTCTGCCGCACTGCGACGATGTCGGACATCTGATGAAAAGTGTCATACACGAAGACGGCTCGGTCAGCCGGCATTGTGTACGCACTGTTCATGCCGAGCAAAATGCCATAACACAAGCTGCACGC
>Ga0256913_10001956_pt1 | contig 10503 bp, 6 predicted proteins | sample Axial_MatmetaG_FD_185970 | JGI IMG/M metagenome (GOLD analysis project Ga0256913, IMG submission 185970) | Deep-sea worm associated microbial mat communities from Axial Seamount, Juan de Fuca Ridge, Pacific Ocean - Axial_Mat | ecosystem: Environmental > Aquatic > Marine > Oceanic > Microbial...
TGATAATGTAATGTCTCTCCCTTTTGATATTTAAGAACCACCCTGTGTTCTTCAGGTTGTTCATCGATACGGATAAATTTGCCGGACGGAAAAATGATGCCCGTACCAATCCACCCTATTTCGGGTTGTTGAAATCCCCAGACTCCCATTATTCCTCTATTTTTATCGATAAAGAACTTTTCATCGGGCAATTTATTCAACGTAATTCCCAATTCAATTTTTTTGTTATTCATATCTCCTTTTACAACTACCTCAACCGGAGAGTCGTACCTGCCGGCAATTGCCGACGTGAGTATAATAATATCAAAAGGGTTATTTTCAGGACCTGCTCCGTGAGCCGTAAATTCGAGAGTAACAATTTCCGGTGTCTCGGTTATCAGTTTTGAAGAAAAAACAGGATCACCACTATTTTTATTGTTTCGCACCGGATATGCAATTCCATCGACATAAAGCACGAGCCCCCCGCACCCACCTGTTTTTCCAACGTGAAGAATATCCATCCCCCAAACATTCTGATCTAAATGATAGCTTTCCCCATTTGCTAAATCAGGAAAAATCAAAGTATCCATACGTTTGCCAAAAAGGTCGAAATGTCCGTCATAAAAACGGAAGGCTGCTTTTTCCGATTCCCATCCCCAATTGGGGGGAAGCCATTTATTGTCCCACGCAACAGATTTCTTTAGTGGTTTTTGACGCAATCTTTCTATCCACTCTAAATAGTGTTCCGTATTTTTGTTCAAGTTAAACTCTTTTATAACAATTTCATTCATCTTCTTTGTATCTCCTCTTCCCCGTGCTGCATAAAATAGTTTCCAAAATGCATCTTTCCCATGAACCAGATTTCTAAGTTTAGCAATTCTTCGGTCGGCTGAAAGCGACAGATAATAGAGAAGTGTCTCATCGCTATTGATAAGTCGATCGGAGACATTGGCCATAAAACTGTTGTTCTGCATTTTATGTTCCGTCAGATTCCATATTCTATCATCTCCTGCGCCACTATGTACCGATTCGAGAGCTTTTGTTAATGAGCGGTTCAGATAAAATAAGTTTTCCGGTTCGTAGGCAACAACAGTAGAATATGCAGAATTTATGCTGTAAAACTCCCATTTTACCGGGCGATAATCCGACACGTCGAGTTTCCATGAGTCGTCAAAATGCCCGTCAGCATCAATGTCTACTGATATTTTATCCATTATCCCATCTCTGTTTAAATCACTCCACTGGTATTCCATATCTACGCGGTTATCTCCGTTGTAATCAACTTTCATCCACGTTTTATCACTGTTTTTAATATGAATTCGATGATCGGCAGGGCTATAATAGTAGTTGTTAACTGATTTAGGTTTTAAAACAATTTCGTAACGTTTATTAAAGGGGCCGCAGGTAGGGCCGCCAATCTCAGGAAATTCAAATCCGGGTTCTTCCGATTTACCGGCAATAACCCCTTCCCATCTTTCAATATATTCAGGTATTGTTGGTGCAACATTGAAATCGTTTTCGTCCCATGTAAACAATACGCGTTCCCACCTAATCTGGTTAAGAAAATTTATGGCACTTTTGCGTGCCAAGACAGGACCCGCAGGAAGACCTCTTACATTTAAAGTGTCCGATTCATTTTCCCCAAAATGTAAATTAAAGTTACTATTATAGCTCTTTTCAAGAGTCCATCCGGTTGCGTAAGCCGAAATAGACACATCGAAATCACGGGGATGTTCAATCGTGGCATCATTATCCACATCGAAACTCCAGCGAACAGAATGAATATTATCTTTCTTCCCCGCAACCCGTACAACTTCTTCGGTTACTCCATCACCATCCCTGTCGAAAAACAGAAAAGGATTTTCAAAAAATGGCGTCCAATATTTTTCTCCAGGTTTTATCAATAACGACACGAATGATTCGTTGCCTCCAAAATGGGTAAAATCCTGACAAGGTCGCTGGTAATAGTAGTAATCTACATCGTACCATAAAAGGTTGTCATCGCCATCATCGCGGCTCCACCAAACTCGTAATCCCACGTTTTTCTGATAAAAAAAGAATCCTGTTTCGTCAACATCCTGATCACCATCTAAATCATTGTAGTCAACCGCTGCATCTATTATCCCGTTAGCATTCCAGTCTGCCAGATACAAATCACTGTCGTAATCGGGCTCACCCCCCATTTCAAGATCACCATCTTCGTCAATAACTTTTACGAGCAACGGTCGGTGTTCATCCTTATGTCGCGGGTCGATATCGATAAACCAAACCTCCTCCGGTTTACCATCACCATTCCTGTCGATATAGTGACGCTTGCCAAAAGGTTCAGCCAATACCTTTTGTACCATTGCAGAATCGAATTTTGCCAAATTCCCGAAAACCCATTCAAAAGAGTTTTGTTTTGTAATTATTTTTTCTGAAACTCCTTTTCCTGCAACAGTGCCTAACAAGAAAACGAATAATACTATTAGAAGCCTGTATTTCGAAGTAATTCCGATAGCTTGGAATATTTTATTGAATAGCCGGATTAAATAAGTAAAATGCAAAAATTCCAAATAATAATAAAGAATAGAAATATGCACTCTTTTATTTGAATAAATTCTCATATCAAGAATTTTAGGTTTTAATCATTTAAAAAAAGACAGGTAAAAGGTTACCCGTTTGTAACCTTTTTCCCTGTCCGGATGGTTGTTAGTTAATTAGTATAGGATTTACTTATTTCGATATAAGTACTTGTTATTCAAAATTATCCTTGCCAGGTAGTATGGAATTTAATCAAATCGTCGATAACAACTTTTTTGCCTGTCTCGATGGATTGCCGTGCAGCGATTCCAATCAGACTTGCCATAACTCCTGCCCTGCTGCCGGCTCTTTGTCTCAGGTTATCTTTTTTCTCGGGATTAAAAATCAGGTCTTTTACTTTATGGTCGGCACCACCGTGACCTCCCTTGCCGTTTTCAATGGTATAAACTTTTGTTGTTTCTGTATCTTTCGAAATACGGATTTCAATTGGCGCATCCACTTCCCAGGGCTGACGATTGTACAAGCGAACATCCATCCGGCCTTTTTCGCCGGTGAAACAGATATACTGTCCTTCGTACGCCAGGTTTGTATTTTGAGTGTACGTTAAAATTGTTCCGTTATCGTAAACCACCTGCGTGGTACTCACATCAAACGAATCGATGTCGTTGTCCCAAACGCACCCGTCGCGGTAATATCCGTCAGCGTCTTCGCATTTTACGTACAAGTCCATATTTCGCTGGCTCTTTGTAATGTCCCAGTAAAAATCGCATCTGTCGGTAAAAGCACAGTTCCGGCAGTTGCGCCCTCTGAATGAGTTATTTTTCCCATAAAAAGCCACTTTCCCCATTGCCTGCACTTCAACCGGGTCGGCATCGAGATACCAGTTTACCAAGTCGAAATGGTGCGAAGCTTTGTGTACGAGCAACGATCCGGAGTATTTATTTTTACCGTGCCAACGACGGAAATAAGACGACCCGTGGTCTAAATCGAGATACTCCTGAAAATCGACCGAGATAATTTTCCCCAGTTCTCCCGACTCCATCACCCGTTTAATTTCGGGCGACATATTCATAAAACGCATATTAAAACCAACGGTTACCTTTTTACCGGTTTTGTATTCGGTATCTAAAATCCGTTGACATTGCTCTGCTTCGGTTGCAATTGGTTTTTCTGAAATAACATCGACACCCAACTCCATTGCACGAACAGTATAATCGACATGAAAACGGTCGGTTGTTGTAACCACTACCACATCGGGTGCTGTTTCTTTTATCATTAAATCGAAATCTTTTGCCACGTATGTTTTTGCCGAACCGGCATTCATATACTTTTTGGCATATTCAACACGCTTTGGATTGATGTCGCATAAACCGACCATTTCAACCCAGTCGCCAAATCCATCGAGCAAGCTTTTTCCCCAGGTTTCGCTACCCCGGCTGCCGGTACCAACCAGTGCAACTTTTACTTTTTGATTACTTTTACCTGCTGCATTATTTGCCATTGCATTTAATGGTAAAACAGTTGACGCAGCAACTACTTTCGAACTGTTTGCAATAAACTTTCTCCTTTTCATATTAATATTTTTTATCCTGTAAAACTATTTGATTGTACTAAACGATTCTATTAATCCAACAACTGCCTGATACGAAATTACTAAAGTAAATATAATTATTATCACAAAGCTTATATTCATTACAAGACTTACTTTGTGCCCTTTCATTAAATCTTTCCGGTTTATTAAATACATCATTGCAAGTACAACTATTGGCAAAAGAAAAACCTGGAAAACCTGACTTATTATCATCGCGAAAACCGGTCTGAATCCGAAAACCGGAACAATTAATCCGAACAGAATTGCCACTCCGCTAAGCACCCTGAAAGTTACTCCTTTGTACTCAACCGGTTTATTTTGATAATCGCTGATTAACAACGGAGCAAGCATTAAAATGGGTATCATCGACGACATGGCAGCCCCCAGAATTCCCATAACAAATACCGAGATGGCAAAACGGCCAAGAAGTGGTTCTAACAGTTGAACCATTGTAACAACTTTATCGACCGGACGACCGATTACGTATAACGTTGCTGCTGCCGAAGCCATTACCGCCATACTCACCAAAAACATTATTATTGCTCCAATGAGCGCATCTTTTTTGGCATGTTTCATTTGTGCCGCATCCCACTTTTTCTCCTTCATTAAAATACTTCGTACAACAAAAGTGGGTGCTGTAAATGTTGTTCCCACAATTGCTGCAATAAGAATTGTGGCATTGCTTTTTTCAGGAATTGAGGGAATAAAACCTTTTATAAATTCGACAGGGTCGGGCGGTGCAATAAACATGGTCATCAGGAAACTCAGTCCCATTACCGAAACGAAAATAATTAGTATTTTTTCGAAAAGTGAATATTTTCCCATCAATATTAAACCATAAATAAACAGGCTGATTACAATTGCAATTCCAAGCGGATTCCACCCTTCTCCTCCCAGAATCATTCCTGTCCAGTCGTGAAAAAGGTCAGTAATAATTCCCATTATTCCGGCCAGTGCCAAAATCTCAACAATTATTAACCCAACCAAAACGGTTAAAGCAATATAACGCCCACCTTTTATGTGCGTTTTAATTCCAAACAACGCGCCCTCACCTGTTACGAGCGAATATTTACCGTAAGCTTCGAGCAAGACAAAAGCAAAAACACACGCCAGGGTCAGCACCCAAATCATCTCCATTCCGTATCGCGAGCCGGCCGAAGCCATGGTTACAATACTTCCGGTCCCGATTGTATATCCTACAACAAAAAATGCAGGGCCGATTGAGATAATAAAATCCTTAATTTTTTTAAGCGAAAAGCTATTGCTTTTATCCATTCGTCAGGTTTTCTATTTACTGATTTATTCCATTATTCATCTTCGGCAGGTGGTATCGGAAGTATCTCCGCGCTATTATTCAGAACTCCAATTTTTATATTATCATGAAGTTCTATCTGGCGTGAAATGTACTCTTGTAATCTTTCAACAGGAAGGTGATAGAACTCCATAATATTTGCTGCCATCGGGTCTTGCATTGTAAGTGTCATCTTAAATTTTCGTTTTACATGATTCAGATACATACATTCCGAAGCGGCAAAACGGTTGCCGATTACATCGTCATCGAGCATTTTCCACAATGTGTCGTCATCGTATTTTGCCAACCGGCTCATCTCTTCGCTATGGGTAGGTGCAATGCCCTCGTAACACGGTGAAAGCAGAATTATCTCACCCCCTTTTTTTGTTGCTCTTTCTGCCGAAAACATTCCTTTATCGGCTTGTGTCAAATCGTAATCGAAGGGATATGTACTGCTAATTGTTATATCGGCATACTCTTTAAAATCAACACCGTTTATTTTAAATCCCCATTTTACAATCTCCCTGTGCGCATCGATAAAATGCCCGGCGGCGGCTTTTACAATTTTACTCTCTTCGTTCAGAATAACATTAAAGATAAACTGAATTCCCACCTCTTTGGCAAAGTCTTCCATCTCCTCGCGCATTGGCGTAATAATCTTCCCCAGTTGCTGGTCGTTTGCGCCAAGCAGATGCATCGCTTCAACGGTCTCTTTTCCGGCAACTCCCGGTAACAACATTTTTGCTCCACCACTCCAACCCGTCGGGTGATGTGGCAACGATGCTCCGACAGCAATAAGTACATCTGCCTCGATAACCGTTCTGTTTACCAGAATCCGGGTTCCTCTTCGTGTAACACCTTTATCAATCAGGTTATCGTTGCAATTATGATTTTCTATTTTTACGCGATTTACAAGTTTCTGCCCAAAACGTTCAAGAATCTCCTCTTCTGTCATATCGCGATGCGTTCCGGTTCCGATAACAAGAGTTACCTGATTATCGTTCACTCCTGCATCGTTTAACTCTTTCAAAATAAAAGGAAGAATACGTTTTTGCGGAGTCATCCGTGTCCGGTCGTCGACCATTATAACAACGGTAGAGTCGCTTTTTGCAATGTTTTTTAACCGGTCGGAACCAACCGGGTTTTCCATTGCACGACGAATTTCATCTTCTTCATTCTCGGGTGCCGGAAAATCATTTCTATTCAAATTAAAACAACGATTTTTTTCAGGAATATCCAGTTCAATTATTCTATCTCCAAAATGTATTGGAATCATATCAATAAAATGTTTTTAAAAGTTGCAATACCAAACATTTCAAAATGAATGATTAGAAAATTGAATTATTCCTCTCTTTTCATTAAAAAGGGAAAGAAATAAGAACAATTTTCTTCACTCATTTTGATTTATTTTGGCATCATTAAATAACGTGGTTTAAATTAAAAAGGCAATTATAGGTTTCTTATAAGTTTTTGCATTTCAGTTTCGTAAATGGCCTGCCATTCGGGGGCAAGAATGCAGTTCATTACTTCGTAGCCCCACTCTTTATACGAGTTGGCGGTGGGTGCATAATGAATGTACCCGTTTGAGTAGCCGGCCAAAAATGTATTTTCGAACGGCGACTGTTTTTTAATATTCAGCCCGACCTCGGCAAACGGTTCGCCGGGGAACGAGACAAGCACAAAATCGCCAATGCGGATTCCTTCCACATCGACTTTTATAGTTTCGTTGCTATTTTTTTCAATCTCACCCTGCTTGATTTTCAGGAATGCTTTGTTCTCCTCGATTTGCGACAACTTGTCCATTGCCCGCATATTCTGAATATACTTTTCCATATTCCTGCGGTTTTCAACATCAAGTGTTTTCATTCCGGTCTGCTCCTCTTTTTCCTCTTGCAAATACCTGTATTTATAGTACGACGGATAGTCGGGCGAAAGTTGGTATTTTATATACATCGGAATAAAAGTCTTCATATTCAGACTGGTTGAACGTAACGAAGCAAGTAATTCCTGCTCCTGTTTTTCGAGATTTTCTATCTGCCCCAAAATATCCTTCCGAAGTGGCAACTCGATGGATTCAGAAATAACTTTAAACGGCACCAATTTTGAAGTTTTTATTTTTTGTACTCCTGTTAAAGTACTCTCGCCCAACATTCTGCCAAACGGTTCACTGTCGCGCGGTTCGGTAACTGTTTTATAAAACAACTCGGTAATATTTCCGGCGGCACCCTGTAAAAAGAGTGCCATTGTTCCGTTTCCAAGATTGTCTTCAATTGTTTTTGATGCAAACCCCGGATACTCGGCGGTAACTCCTTTGCCGGGAACACCGGTGTACGGATGGCAGGCAAAATTGTAAACTACGGCTTTCGATGTTCCGTCGTACCGGTCGAGACGAAGAATACCAATTTCGTTATCGGTTTCGCCCACGCCCACAATCTGGTCGTCGGGGGCATTCGGGTTGGCGTGCCTGATAGTAAATACACTGCCATCTTTCAGTTTTATTCTACGGTTCATCGAGATACGGTTTTCGAAACCATTGCCAGCACCCACTTTTACTTTCTCCATATTTTGCAGGGCCTTTTTAACAGCCTGCATCGTTTTCTCCTCGATATTTCCAACCAGTTTTCCACCTCCGTTTAAAAACCCGTCGTAATGGTTGTGCGTGGCACTGATTAATATGTTATCAACATTCAGTTCGCTCCGAAGCCGTGCTTTTACATTGGGGTATAAATCTCCCGAAATGCCTCCAATATTACCAATTGCAACCACATCGAGTGTAATAATTGCCAGACTGGTTTTGTTGCTTTTCAGTACCAGCGCTTTTACATACAGCGAATCGTGTACGTCCCCGCAATCGGCAGTAATATTGCTTTTGCCGGTTCCCGCTTTTAATGTTTGTGCAGTTGCCCGGTTGCCCAAAAACAGACCAAACGAAAATAGTACCAGTATTACTATTTTGCTCAAATGCCCGGGATTGTACAATACTGAACGTTTCATATTATTTGTACTTTAATACATACTTGCTTTTGCCTCTTCGAGAAGTTCCAAAACAACCTTTTTACTTTTATAGGCAGCTGCATCGGGGTTTGCCGTGTAGTCGAACCCGAGTTCAACAGTCAGATAACCATCGTAGCCGGTTTCCATTAATGCCTGAAAAAACGGCACAAAATCTATTGTTCCTTCTCCCGGAATTTTATGCTGGTCGGCAGTTGTATTGTTATCGTCGAGATGGATGTGCATTGGTATATTTTTCTCCTTCAACAGAAAAACCGTATCAACCAGCACCTCTTTATTAACGTGGCAATGCCCGGTATCGAGCGCAATTCCCATGTTTTCATATTTCTGGTCTTCAATAATACGAACACCGTCTTCAACGGTTAAAATCAGGTCGCTCTCCAACATGTGGGCAGGCTCGAGCAAAAGCAGTACATCTTTCTGAATTGCATAGTCAACTAAATCGGCCAGGCTGTTGCTCAAATCTTTCATTCCCTGGTCGTATCCTTGTCCGTACAATGTGCGCCCCGGGCAAAGACTAACTTTTTTGCAACCGAGTGCCAGCGAAGTGTCCATACTTTTTTTGATGTATTCAACACTGTCTTTCCTTAGATTTGAAATGGGGCTACACAAATTTGTCGGGTAGCCGAACTGTGCCGGAATAAAACCCGATATTTCAACGCCGGTTTCATCAATTACCTTTCTGACAGATGCAATGCTTGCCTCGTCCATATCTTTATAATAGGCGTGTGGCCGGCCACCCCAGATTTCAATTCCCGGATAACCAAATTTTGCTCCCCGTCTGATTGTATCTTCGAGCCGGTAATTGTAGTATAATTTTGTTGAATAACTTAACTTCATATTACTTTATTTTGAATGCTTTCACCAACAATTTAAGACCGGATGACATATTTCGAGTAATCCGAAATAGCCATCCGGTGGTTTATTTAGTTAGTCAGCAATATATTTTTCTATCATTGCTTTCATTTTTACTGCTTCTTCCATAATATTATCGATACCACTAATGTCGATAACAACGTTTCCGTTATAGTCAACTTTCTTAAGGGTATCAATAATATTTTTGAAATCAATATTTCCTTTCCCCGGTTCGTAATGATACGGACGGGTTCCGTCATTGTCAGAAAGGTGTACAAGTTTCAAATAGTCGCCAAGTTTATAAATACCCAAGTCGAGATACTCGCTAATTGCGTGTGCATGTGCAACATCGTAAACCATACCAACATTGTCGAGTCCACTGTCGTTATATAAACTTATAATACCGTCAATTGAAGATATAAAATCTCCAGCTCTCATTTCCATTGCAAAACTCAACCCGTTTTTTGTAGCAATTTCTGATGCTTTTTTCAACTGAGAGATAACGTGTGCCCTTAAATCTTCCCATTTAAAACCATCGTCAACTTTAACCGAAATAGATGGACCACCGTGGTAATATGATGTTCTCTCTTCGGGCACCATCTCCGGCGGAAGATAAAAACAGTTGGTAATCATTTGGGCTCCTATGGAGGCTGTCATTTCACATATCCTGTTAAAATCTTCAATTGCCTTATCACTTTTTTCACTATCGAGCGAAAAAATATCGTACGTTACAGCCATTATACTAACAACCTCGAGGTTTAACTCGTTTGCGCGATTGGTAATTTTATCCCAGTTATCATCATAATCCTGATACTCGCCTGCAACAATTTCCATCTCCATTGTATCAAAACCGGCTTCAGAAATTTCACCCATCACTTTAATAATATTATCAACACTTGGCGGAAGCCCATACTTTGTAATCGGGATTGTAAATCCACATGTTACTTTCATCATAATTCTCTAATTTTTAAATTAATCAATTTTGGTTTTTTATTTCTCAAAACTTCAACCCCATTGCTGAGCGAGAAAGTGAGCCGCCGAAATCAGAACTTCCCGACTCAGCGACTTCACTTTAAACTCAAATCTATCGAATTCTACTATCTATTTATTTTAGTTGGTTTAGACTAAAATTTAAACAAACTTCACTCCTTCCAAAACATTAACTACTTCTTGTTCAGGCAAATCAAACTCAATATAATGGCGGTCGTTAACCGGCAAAATAACCTTGTTGTTATTTCCCTGAACAGGAATC
>Ga0256913_10001957_pt1 | contig 10502 bp, 10 predicted proteins | sample Axial_MatmetaG_FD_185970 | JGI IMG/M metagenome (GOLD analysis project Ga0256913, IMG submission 185970) | Deep-sea worm associated microbial mat communities from Axial Seamount, Juan de Fuca Ridge, Pacific Ocean - Axial_Mat | ecosystem: Environmental > Aquatic > Marine > Oceanic > Microbial...
ATTTGCAGCCCGTTTTGCCAAGATAATCTATGCCGCAGCTTTTGTAAATATGAGTGCTGTAGCAGATGCCATGCTCAAACAAGCGGAAGATTTTACGATTATTTGTTCCGGTACCAATGGTAATTTCAGCTTGGATGATGGCTTGGCTGCCGGATTGTTGGTGAATAAGATCATGGAAAAAGTAGCCTGCCATGTGAGCGATGGTGGCTTGGCAATGGCTTTAGCAGTGGATTCCCACACAGATTTGAAAGAGATCTTGAAAGATTGCCACCACCTAAAACTGCTTCAACAAAGGGGGTTCCAAGATGATGTAGATTATTGCCTCACCATAGATTCTATCCGATCTGTCCCGAAATATGTAAATGGGAAGTTTATTCTATAACATTCATTACTTTTGCAAAAAATAAAAAGAGACCTATGCTGCAACTTGGAGAATTTAATGAATTGACAATTATCAGAATTACTGATTTTGGTTGGTTTTTGGAAGATGAAGAAGAAAATGAAGTGCTTTTGCCTAATAAATTTGTCACCGATGATATGAAGGCAGGTGATCAAATCAATGTTTTTCTTTTCAAAGATTCGGAGGATAGAATTACCGCTACCACACAAAAACCCCTCATTAACTTGAACGAGTTTGCAAGTTTACGAGTGAAACAAATAAATAATGTTGGAGCATTTTTAGATTGGGGTTTGGATAAAGACCTTTTTGTTCCTTTCCGGGAGCAGCCCTTTAGGATGGTGGAAGGAAACTATTATGTGGTTCGCTTGATTCATGATGAAAAGACGGATCGTTTATTAGCCAGCGCACGTTTGAATAAATATTTAGAGATGGATTATATCACCGTGAAAGAGGGTGAAGAAGTGGAAATTATTATTACTCAAGAAACAGACCTGGGATATAAAGCCATTGTTGAAGATGCTCATTTGGGGTTGATTTATCGTAATGAAGTTTTTCAGCCAATATCTATAGGAGAAAGGATGAATGCTTGGGTTCGTAGCGTGCGTGAAGATGGGAAAATAGATCTAAGACTACAAAAAGAAGGTTATGGACATATTGAGCCTTCCTCTCAAGATATATTAGATGCTTTAACGGAAAATGATGGCTTTTTACCTCTCTATGACAAAAGTAAACCGGAAGAAATTGTTCGTTTTTTTAAAATGAGTAAGAAAACTTTTAAGAAAGCCATAGGTAGCTTATATAAGCAACGACTTATTGTCTTGGAAGATAATGGAATACGATTGAAGAAAAAATAATTTTATTTTTTTTACAAAAAACAAAGTGACTTTTAAAAAAAACTATATATTTGCAACCGCTAAGGACGAAAGGGAAATAGCAAAGTTCAATATATTTTGGGAGTTTAGCTCAGTTGGTTTAGAGCATCTCGTTTACACCGAGAGGGTCGGGGGTTCGAATCCCTCATCTCCCACAGAAAATCGCATATCACTAGTTGATTTGCGATTTTTTTTGTTTTTTCTTTTTGTCTTTATACTCCCATCCATATTAATTTTTGTTAAGAATGCCAACATTAAATAGATTGTCATGCAAAATCAAGTAGTTTTGAATTTTATTATTAATCGATGAAGTATAAACTAGTATTAGACTTTGGCAATACCTTGAAAAAAATAGCAGTCTTTCAAGGTGATCATCAGGTGGATTATAGAACATCAGAAGGTGATGTGGTGGGTGCTATTGAAGAATTGAAGAAACAATATCCTTTAATTCAGGCAGCTATCTTAAGTTCGGTTGTGAAAATTGATCTACATACCATGACCTATCTGAAGATGAATTTCCGTTTTATATTATTCAATCATCAGCTTCCCATTCCTATTGAGAATAAATATCAAAGTCCTGACACTTTGGGTAGAGATCGTATTGCCGCGGCTGTTGGAGCCTATCTTTTATTTCCTAATAGAAATGTATTGGTTGTTGATGCCGGAAGCAGTATCACTTACGAAATGCTCACCAAAGAAGGTGCTTATTTGGGTGGTGCCATTTCTCCAGGATTAAATATGCGAGCCAAGGCATTAAATACTTTTACTGATTTATTACCTCTGGTTGAGTGTTCAAAAGATGTCGCTTTGATAGGCATTGATACCGATACCAGTTTGAAGAGTGGGGTTGTAAAGGGTGCTATTGCTGAGGTAAATGGCATGATCGCTTCCTTTTCTGAAGAATTTGATAACTTACAAATAATATTAACCGGTGGAGATGCTTATTATTTTGAAAAACGCTTAAATTATGACATCTTTGCATCCGGAAATTTAGTGCTGAAAGGCTTGAATTATATTTTAGACTACAATGAACATTAGAAAGCTTTATTTACTTATAATTATACTTGGTTTAGGCGCTGGATATCAGGTTTCTGCTCAAGGAAGTATCACATCTCCATATTCATTTATCGGGTTGGGGGATACTTATGCTAAGGGTAATATTCGATCCTTAAGTATGGGAGGAGTTGATATGGCTTTAAGAAGCTCCATGTATATCAATATGAAAAATCCGGCTGGTATCTCAGGACTCGATAGTATGTCCTTTGTGGGTAGTGTCGGCGTAGCCATGAATAATTCAAATTACCGTACCAGCGATTTGAGCAGTAAGTTCTCCTCATCAAATATCAATCATTTGGCCATCGCATTCCCGGTCACACATTGGTGGAAAACAGCCATTCTTATGCTCCCCTATTCTAGTGTGGGCTATGAAGTGAAAGATAATGGGACGGTAGAAAATGCAGGAACGGTAAATTATCTCTATGAGGGAGATGGAGGAATGGATGCCATCAATTGGACCAATGCCTTTGGAATTACAAAAAACTTAGCTGTTGGTGTTAGTGCATCCTATTATTTTGGTAAAGTGGAGCATAGTAGGAGTGCTTTATTTCCTGATTCTGCCTTTGTTTTCAATTCTTTGGTTAAAGAGAGAGTGGTTATCAATGGTTTGTTTTTTGAAGTGGGCATGCAGTATTACAAACCTTTAGACGAGAAAAATACCCTTGGAATTGGATTGAGTTATGGAAATAAGTCAAAACTTACTGCCGCTACAGATTATTTAGCACTCAGTTACTTTGGTAATAGCATATACAATAATAATACATTAGATACCATTAGGGTTTGGACAAAAGCCGAAAATACAGTCGAGCTACCTTTCTCTGTTGGAGCAGGTATCAGTTGGGTAAAGAAAGATAAACTAACTCTGGCGGCTGATTTCCGTTTTGAGAATTGGAAAGATTTTAAGTATTTGGATAGCAAACTTAACTTAACTAATAAGTTAAAAGTAGGAATAGGAGCAGAGTTTATTCCTGAAAGTAACAACCTTTCGGCCTATTGGAAAATGGTTCACTATCGCTTTGGCTTTAGGTATGAACATCTCGGCATAAAATTTGCTGAAACTGAATTGAAGGAATATGCTATTTCTATGGGTTTCGGTTTACCTTTGCGTAAAAGTAGAACCATGGTTAATCTTGGTTTTGAATTAGGGCAAGATGGAACCATACAAAATGGATTAATTCAAGAGAGGTTTTTTAGAGTAATGTTGGGAATATCCATCAAAGAAACCTGGTTTAGAAAGAGTAAATATTATTAAAACTAAAGTCATATGAAGACAAAAATTCTATCAACTATTGCAGCTTTAATCATGGGAGTATCTGCTTTTGCAGCTAGTTCGTCGTATATGAATAAAGTGGAAAGCATGCTGGATGACCAGCTATCAGTTACAGACGGGAAATATGGAGAAGATAGTATCGGTTGTATGACCAACTTATCTTTATATCGTGAGTATTTTAAACAGTGGAAAGCATCACATTATAAAAGTGAAGCTGTAAAAGATGCCTTGGTGCCTTGGAGAAAAGTTTTTTTTAGCTGCCCTAAATCATCGCAACAAATGTATCTCGATGGTTTAAAAATCATGAATTATAAATTTAAAAAGGCCAGTGATGAACAAAAATCTGCTTATGTGGATACCATCGTCATGATTTATAAGCAACGGATGGAGAATTTCCCTACCAAAAAAGGGAAAAATCAAAAAGGCAATATCTTGGGCCGTTTAGGTGTTGAGCTCTATCAAAAAGCACCGGAAAGATATGACGAAGCATACAATTATTTAAAGGAATCTGTTGCCTTACAGCAAGATCAAGCATCTGTTTCAAGTATCGTATTTTATTTTCGGGCTACCATCAAAAAGGTGAAAAAAGGCGAAGTAGAAGAGACATTAATAGTGGATACTTATGATGAATTGATGACATTGATTGATGCTAATGTGGAGAAGAATGCAGATAAGCCAAAAAAATTAGCTCAATGGGAAAATGCCAAAGGCAATGTGGAAAAAACCTTTGAGCCTTATGCCACTTGTGATGTCTTAGTGAAAATATATGAAAAGAAATTTTCTGAGACTCCGGAAGATGTTGACTTGCTGAAGAAAATCACTAAGATTTTGAAAAAGAAAAAATGTGTGGGAACTGATTTGTTTTTTAGTGCTACTGAGAAATTATACCAGCTGGAACCAACACCTGAATCAGCTATGCTCATGGGTAAAATGTTGATTGAAAAAGAGAATTATAACGAAGCTGCTAAATATATGGAAGAAGCCGTTGACATGATTCAAGATCAGAAGGAGAAAGCCGATATTTTAAGCGATTTAGGTAAAATATACTATAAATTACATCAATTCTCCAAAGCTCGTAGCTATGCTCGTAAGGCTTTATCTATGAATCCTGCAGATGGCATGTCATATATCTTAATTGGCGATATGTACGCTGCTTCAGCTGAAGAATGTGGTGACAATGATCTAACAAAAAAAGTAGCCTATTGGGCAGCTGTTGACAAATACGTTCAAGCTAAAAATGCCGATCCTGAACTTGCTGAATTGGCCAATAAAAGGATAGCTACTTACTCCAAGTATTTCCCTCAAATGGATAAAATTTTCTTCCATGATTTAAAAGTTGGTGATACTTATAAAGTAGAGTGTTGGATTAATGAAACTACTAAAGTACGAGCTGCTAAATAGAATTAGTTGAAAAAAATAAACACATATAAGTTTTTTTTCAAAAGCATAGTTGCCATTTTTATGGCATCTGTGCTTTTTTCTTGTGAAAATGAGATGAAAACAATACAGAATCTGACCGTGCGAGATACTTTACCGTCCGAGTTAGTGGAGAATATTGTGGTCCATTATACAGATTCCGGTTTGTTAAAAGCCGTATTGAAAAGCCCCGAATTGTTGAAATATGCCGGTGACCATCCTTATATGGAATTTCCAAAGGGTATTCATGTGTTTTTTTATGACTCAATAGAAAAGATGGTTTCAGAGATAAAATCGGATTATGCCATCAATTACGAACAAAAAAAATTGATGGAAGTACGAAAAAATGTGGTAATTTTCGACCATAAAAATTATAAAGAGTTGGAAACAGAAGTCTTATATTGGGATCAGGCTAAGCATAAAATATTTAATGATGCCTTTGTTACCATTAAGGAAGATGGGCAAATTATGCATGGAGACAGCATGAAAGCAGATGAAAACTTAGATCATTTTGAGTTGTTTCAGGTGAGAGCAACCATTGATGTTGTTGAATCAGATACGGTAAAATAATGGATGATTATCAGATTATTATATGGAGTTTGGTTTTCTCTGCTTTATTTAGTGGCTTAGAGATTGCCTTTGTCAGCTCTAGTAGGCTGCGTATGGAATTGGAGAAAAATGGCAGCTCTCGTCCATGGCTTTTTAATATGTATCACCATCCCAGTAAGCTTATTGCTACTTTGTTGTTGGGTAATAATGTTGCATTGGTTTTTTACGGTTTTGCTGCAGCTGAAGTGTTGAGAGCTCCTGTAGTTGTTATTCTTGGCAGTTGGGGGCATTATGAGTTCTTGGTTCTCCTCATACAAACCATTATTTCTACTTTTGTTATCCTCATCATTGCTGAGTTTATCCCTAAAGTTTTATTTAATATCAACCCCAATAAAACACTTCGGTTTTTTACTTGGCCATTATTTGTTTTATATTATTTATTAAATCCGATAGTGGTATTTGTGTACTGGTTGGCTAAGAGTATTCTTAAGTTAGGCTTTGGACTGAAGATCCATGAAGACCATGAACAAATATCATCGGTTGAGCTTAAAGATTTGGTTTCTGATATTGACGAGTATGACGAAGAGTCTGTTACTATTGGCGAGGAAGAAAAGGAGATATTTAAGAATGTCATCGATTTTAGGACGATTAAAATCAGAGAATGTTTGATTCCTCGTACAGAGATTGCTGCGGTAGAGATAACAGATGATTTAAAGACTTTGAAAGACCTTTTTGTGGCTACCGGTCATTCTAAAATAATGGTGTTTCGTGAGAATATCGACAATATTATAGGTTATGTCCACGCATTTGATTTGTTTAAAGATCCCGAAGATATTGGGAAAATACTTCGCCCTATCGTTTTTATCCCTGAAACCATGCTGGCTCATTTAGCACTATCTCTGTTTATTAAAGATAATAAATCTGCTGCGGTAGTTGTCGATGAATTTGGAGGCACAAGCGGCTTGGTAACTATGGAAGACATTATGGAGGAGATTTTTGGGGAGATAGAAGATGAGCATGATAAAGATGAGCTGATAGATGAGGAAGTAGAGCCCGGTGTTTATTTATTCTCCGGTCGTTTGGAAATTGATCATATCAATGAGAAATACCTACTTCGCATACCTGAAGATGAAGATTATGAAACCCTGGCAGGATATATCATCATCAATAGCGGAAGTATTCCTGCTGTGGGTGAAGAAATTGTGATTAAAGATTTTAAGTTTGAGATCGTTAAAGCCACAGGGAATAGGGTAGAGGTGGTAAGAGTTAGTTGTCTTAATAAATCTTCTGACTAAACCCCTGTTTCATCTGTATTGGAGGACCCATATTCCATCAGATAGGCTTTGATAAAGTCATTGAGCTTGCCATCCATTACTGCCTGTACATTTGATGTTTCGTAGTTTGTGCGTAGGTCTTTGACTAATTTATAGGGGTGCATCACATAGTTTCTTATTTGCGAACCCCATTCAATTTTCTTCTTACTACTTTCTACGGCATCTTGTGCCTCTTGTTTTTTCCGCATCTCAATTTCGTAGAGTTGCGACTTTAACATTTGCATGGCTTTTTCGCGGTTCTGTCCCTGCGATCTGGTTTCTTGGCACTCAATAATTAACCCACTGGCTTGGTGTTTCAGCCTAACAGCTGTCTCTACCTTGTTGACGTTTTGACCACCCGGACCACTGGAACGAAAAGTATCCCAACTGATATCAGCAGGGTTGATTTCCACTTCTATCTCATCGTCAATAACAGGGTAAACATAAACAGATGCAAAGGAAGTGTGGCGTTTACTTTGTGAGTCGAAAGGAGAAATTCTAACTAATCGATGAACACCATTTTCTCCCTTTAAATAACCATAGGCATAATCACCTTCAAATTCAATGCTTACCGTCTTCACTCCAACAGGGTCGCCGTCTTGTAAATCAATGGTTTTGACCTTAAAACCATTGTCTTCTCCCCATCTGATATACATACGCATCAGCATGGCAGCCCAATCCATACTTTCTGTTCCTCCTGCTCCCGGGTTGATTTTCAATATGGCATTTAGTTTGTCTTCCTCTGTGCTCAGCATATTCAGAAACTCTAGGTCTTCAATCTGACTTAAGCAAATTTGATATTGCTTGTCTAGCTCATTTTCTGTGCTTTCGCCTGCCTGGAAAAACTCCAACATCACTTCTAAGTCTTCATTGGCCTCTACTACTCGATCAAAATCATCCACCCATTTTTTAAGACTTCTTATTTGGCGTAAAATTTTTTCGGCTGCTTTAGAGTCGTTCCAAAAATCCGGAGCTTGTGTTTTTTCTTCTATCTCGGCAATGTCTATCTTTTTCCTGTCAATGTCAAAGATACCTCCTCAAAGCATCTATCCTCTGTTTCAATGCTTTTATATCGTCTTCTAATACCATAATTAATCTATGTATTTGTTGATTAGTTCCGTTTCATAACCCTTAGAAATTAAATATCTAATGAGCTTCATTTTGATCTCAAATTCCGAATTTCCTATCATGGAATGTCTTTTCGCTTCAATTAAATTACGTAAATTTGACAGATAAATTTCCTCGTCAATTTCTTGAAATGCTTTTTCAATAGAATAATTGGAGATCTGTCTCGCCTTTAATTCATTACGAACTTTATATTTACCCCAACGCTTGATGTTTACCTTTCCTTGTGTATAAGCTTTAGAAAAACGTTCTTCGTTTAAAAAGCCTTCTGTTATCAAATTGGCCACCACTTCATCTTGTATTTCTGTATCCACATTCCATTCGTTGAGCTTTCTTTCCACATCCCATTGACAGCGTTCTTGATAGGCGCAATACTTCGATGCCTTTTCTAAGGCTATCTGAAAATCTATGATTAATGGTTTTTTCAAATGCTGAATTTTAGAATGCGAAAATACAAATAATAAAGCTTTATAAAGGCCCTGAATTCGGCTATTTTATTTGAACAGGATGTTCAAGTGTGGATGGGATGATATTCACTCATTTTGGCTCTTAAATCCGTCAAAAATGAATGGCTACAAAGGGGGATATTTTATCTAATAAATATGTAATTTAGCCACCCAAATCATATATTATTCATTATGAGAAAAAATATTGATTACCTCGTTATTGGATCTGGAATAGCTGGATTATCCTTTGCTTTAAGTGTTGCTGACAAAGCAAAAGTATTGATTGTTACCAAGAGTGATAGTGAAGAAACCGCAACAAAATATGCGCAGGGAGGTATTGCTGCAGTCATGTATGATCCCGATTCATACGAAAAGCATATTCAAGATACGATGATAGCCGGTGATTTTTTGAGCGATGAAGAGGTTGTGAGGATGACCATCACCGAATCTACAGCAAGAATACAAGAGTTGGTGGAGAGAGGAACACAGTTCGATAAGAATGATCAGGGGGAGTATCAATTAGGGCGTGAAGGTGGCCATAGTGAGTATCGGGTATTGCATCATAAAGATAGTACCGGTTTGGAAATTGAGCGGGCTTTATTAGAGAAGGTTAGACGTCATGCTCATATTGAAATCTGGGAGAAGCAATTTACCATTGACTTAATTACGCAACATCATTTGGGGAAAACTATCTCGCGTGAGGAAAATAATGTGGAATGTTATGGGGCATATGTATTTGATCCAGAAAATGGAATGATCCACACGGTTCTATCAAAAATGACGATGCTCGCGACAGGAGGCATTGGTAATCTATATTCCACCACTACCAATCCAAAAATAGCCACCGGTGATGGGATTGCTATGGTTTATCGTGCTAAAGGTATGGTGGAAGGTATGGAGTTTGTTCAATTCCATCCCACATCCTTATATAATCCCGGTGAAAAGCCCGCTTTTTTAATTACAGAGGCATTACGGGGCTTTGGTGGTATTTTGCGCAATAAAAATGGGGATACTTTTATGGAACGATATGACGAAAGAGGTTCTTTGGCTCCTCGTGATATTGTAGCAAGAGCTATTGACAATGAATTGAAGAAAAGTGGTGATGATTGTGTGTTTTTGGACTGTACACATTTGAATAAAGCGGATTTGATGGATAGTTTCCCTAAAGTGTATGCTAAATGTTTGAGTTTGGGAATAGAAATTTCGCGTGATTTAATTCCTGTTGTTCCCTCAGCTCATTATAGCTGTGGGGGTGTGAAAGTGGACAAAAATGCCAGAACATCCATTAAAAATTTATATGCTTCCGGAGAGTGTTCTTCCACAGGTCTGCATGGTGCCAACAGACTGGCGTCTAATTCGCTATTGGAATCAGTCGTTTTTAGCCATCGTGCTGCTATGGATAGTTTGGAGCATATTGGTTCTGCCATATTTCATGATGAAGTGCCGGATTGGAATGACGATGGCGTTATAAATAACGAAGAAATGATTTTGATTACTCAAAGTATTAAAGAGTTACAATCATTGATGAGCCATTATGTGGGGATAGTGAGGAGCGATCTGCGTTTGCAAAGGGCATTGGATAGATTGGAGATTATTTTTCGCGAGACAGAATCTCTTTATGATCGTTCATGTGTTTCGGTGGAGATTTGTGAGCTGAGAAACTTGATTAATGTGGGATATTTGGTAATTATGATGGCACAGAAACGCAAGCAAAGTGTGGGATTGCACTATAGTATTGATTATCCGAAAGGATCTTAAAAAGCAATGGAGAAACCTAGATAAAAGCCAAGAGAATTGTATTGGTAATTCATGTCGTTATTTTGATCGCCTTGTAATGCTAGTTTTGTATCGGGATTATAGCTATTGGGATTTGAAAAATTGATGAATTCTTTTTGATTTTTCATAGAACCAAAAGAATGTTGGAGCCCCACAACAAAACTAGATTTTTTATAGTCAAATTTGACTCCTCCTGTGATGTGATATAGGTTGATATTCAGTGCTTCAAATCTATTTGTGTCCCAATGTTTTTCATTATATGAGAGTGGATATGGATTG